>OLNC01000314.1_pt1 | contig 54474 bp, 47 predicted proteins | sample 1672011 | NCBI WGS metagenome assembly OLNC01 (sample SAMEA3136636, study PRJEB25190) | human gut metagenome | biome: human gut; feature: human-associated habitat; material: faeces | place: Austria | collected 2013
TAGTACGACTGGGCAGTTACAAGCCCATGACCTTTAGGTCGTGGGTAGTTGACAAAAACAGTAGATAGTTAATAATGGCAATCAAAATAAATAGTAAGGTGGCGTACATATGAAACAAGATACTTTAGAAGGAAAAGCGAAAACAAAAAATGGTGTAAAACGATTATGCTTTTCCATTGTCTGTATTCTTCTTGAAGTGATTTTTATCATTGTTATGGTGACACGCTTGAATGAATATGCAGAAGTTGTAAATTTATTCACTAGGATTTTCAGTGGTATTTTAGTTTTGGGATTATATGCATCCGATAAGACCTCTTCCATGAAAATGCCCTGGGTTATTTTAATTTTAATTTTTCCTGTTATGGGGGTTGGATTGTATTTACTAATTGGTTTAAACGGTGGTACCCATAAAATGAGGGAGAGATATGCTGAGATTGATAAAATATTATTACCTATGCTTCCGGATAATCAGGAGAGTTTAAACAGGATAAAAGAAAAGATTCCAAAGGCTGGAAATATAGCAGATTATATATACAGGAATTCGCAGTATCCTATTTATCAGAATACAGGTATTGTCTATTATGATGAGGCTGTGAAAGGATTAGAAGCACAGCTTGAAGATCTCTCAAAAGCACAGAAATTTATTTTTATGGAATACCACGCAATAGAAGATGCCGAAGCGTGGCATAAAATACAAAGTGTTTTGGAGGAACGAGTAAAAGCAGGTGTTGAAGTTCGAGTTTTCTATGATGATATGGGCTCGATTGGTTTTATTACTACAGATTTTGTTAAAAAAATGGAACGGATAGGGATTCATTGCCGGGTTTTTAATCCATTTATGCCCGGATTAAATTTATTTTTAAATAATCGTGATCATAGAAAAATAATGGTTATTGATGGAAAAATTGGATTTACAGGCGGTTATAATCTTGCAAATGAATATTTTAATTATACACATCCTTATGGGCAGTGGAAAGATACCGGAATCCGTTTAGAGGGTGATGCTGTTTGTTCACTTACTGTAACATTTTTGGAAATGTGGAATGCGATCAGCGATAAAGATACGAATGATCTTGATTTTAAAAAATATATTTGTCATCCTGAATATAAAGCCTGTCAAACCGGATTTGTTCAGCCTTATGCAGACAGTCCGATGGATAATGAACAGGTAGGGGAAGAAGTTTATATCAGTATGATCAATAAAGCAGAAAAATACTGCTGGTTTATGACACCATATTTGATTATAACAGACGAAATGACACATGCCTTATGTCTGGCAGCTAAAAGAGGCGTTGATGTAAGAATTATTACACCGGGTATTCCAGATAAAAAGTTTATTTATAGTATTACACGTTCTTTTTATCATGGGTTAGTGAAACATGGTGTACGTATTTATGAATGGGTACCAGGCTTTTGTCACGCAAAAATGAGTGTGGCAGATGACTGTATGGCAACTTGTGGAACGATTAATCTGGATTATCGAAGCTTATATCATCATTTTGAAAATGGATGTTTTATGGCAGATTGTCAGGCTGTGATAGAAATAAGGGACGACCTGACAAGAATCATAAAAGAGTGTCGTGATGTGACAGATCAGTATCGTACAGGACGCAGTGCATATTTACGACTGGGACAATTATTTATGAGATTATTCGCAGGATTATTATAAAAATGCGGATGGGAGAGACAATTGTTAATTAAATAAGTGATATCAAAGAGACGTTTTTAAGTTACTCTTGCAATGTAATCCTGAGGGAGAAATTCTTTATTGTATGCTAACTGAAAACGTCTCTTATTTTTATGATTTTTCTATTGACATCCGAAAAGATGTTCGCTATAATACAAACATACATACGGAATATATGTTCGGAATATTTGTTTGGAACATATGTATTGCACGAATTATTTATAATATGTACTTTCGGAATCTCTTTGTGCTTGATTTTGCAAGAAAGACTCGAGAGTACATCAATTAAGTATGGAGGGGTTTTTTATGCAAGAGATGAGTATTAGAACAACTGCACAGATTTATAATTTTTCAGAATTACAGAAGAAGAAGCACGAGAGAGAACTTCGTGAAAAGCGTCCATTTTTTATTACAGGGATTATAATATTCATTAGTTTATTGACGATATGCTGTTTCTTGTATTTTAGCAACAGCATAGTCAGAGCGAAGGAGCCTTCTTCTGATATCCAGTATAAAGTAGTGGAAGTACAAGAAGGAGACAGCCTGTGGTCTATTGCCAGAGAAAATATGGAAGAGAAATCTAATGATTATGGTTTTACTGATATTTATCAATATATACATGAGATTAAGAAGTGTAATAATATGAAGTCGAATCAGATAAATACAGGATGCTATCTAATGGTGCCATATTATAATTAATAATTAATTTTTTAATAGAGCCATTGAACAAGAAGCCCCCACTTCAAAATCTATGATTTAAGTGGTGGGAGCATGTCACATACAAAACAAAAAGCATAGTATCCTATTTTCAATACTCAGATGAGTATTATTCATATGATACTATGCTTTTTAATTTCATCTTTTTAAACTTTTTAAAATGCAGCAGATTGTGGTTATTTTTCTCGTAGTTGTATTTTACCGGCTGCCATTCTTCGTCGTTGATCTTCCATAGCGGCATAATGTTTTCTTGTTGTATTTACATCTTTATGTCCAAGAACATCAGCAACCAGATAGATGTCACCGGTTTCCTGATAGAGCTGCGTACCATAAGTACTACGTAATTTATGTGGTGTTATCGTTTTTAACGGAGTGACAGGACGAGCATATTTTTTTACAAGGTTCTCTACTGCCCGAACACTGATACGTCTCTTTTGCATTGACAGAAAGAGCGCATCTTCTGAACCTTCTTTTGGAATTATGTTTTCCCGCTCATCCAGATAATCAAGAAGGGCTTTCCGAACTTCCTCTCCAAAGTATAAGATAACTTCTGCGCCACCTTTTCGATGAATCTTCATTCCGTTTGTTTCAAAGTCAAGATCGGATATATCAAGACCAACACATTCGGATACACGAATTCCTGTGCCAAGAAGGAGAGTGAGAATTGCCAGATCCCGTACTTTTGTTTTATTATGATATTTCTTTTGAGACGTTGTTAAATTCTCTCCATCCTCTACAGCATCTAACAATTTGGCAATTTCATCGATTTCTAATCGTGTAATAGCATGTTCATGCTTCTTTGGAAGATTTAGAAGACTGGCTGTATTGTTTTTTATTGCCTGCTTTCTGTAAAAGAATTTATAAAATGTCCGCATGCTTGCTGTTTTTCTCATGCGTCCTCTTTCTTCATTTGTATGGACTTTATTATCGGCATCCTCATAAAGCTTTAAATAATCTAAATATTCTTCGAGCTGGGTTAAAGTTACTTTATCAAGAACTGTTACAGGCCATGTTTTTAAACTTCCTTCCTCGATGGATGGATACTTTTCCTGCAGAAAATGAAAGAATATTTTTAGATCATATGCATAAGCGATACGGGTTCGGGAAGAAGTAGTAGGTTCAATTCCCCGAAAAAATTCTTTGCAAAAATCAGGAAGTTCCACACAAAGTTCTCGAAGCTTTATCTCATTTTTCATTGTAATCTGCTCATTATAGGTTGGTTGCTGCAAAGTTATTGCTCCTTTCTTTCATGAATCTTATCAACATTTACAACATCATCAAGCACTGCACGAATCATACGTGCTTTTGCACCAGGATATTGATGATTAATTTCTCCTATAAGATTCTTTACATCCTCCCTTTTTGTTGAACCGTCAACAGAGCAGGGACTTTTTACTACCGGAAGTTGATATTCTTTTACAAATCCCTTCACATCTCCCTCATACAAGAAAAGAAGTGGCCGGATGACTGTAATACCGGAACGGTCGAGGTATGTAACTGGTGCAAATGTATGAATTCTTCCCTCAAATAGAAATGACATCATCATAGATTCCAAGAGATCATCCTTATGATGCGCATAGGCAACTTTATTACATCCTAGTTCTTTTACCGCATCATTTAATGCACCTTTACGCATTTTTGCACAAAGAGAACAGGGATTACTTTCTTCACGAATATGAAAGACAACCTCTGCAATCTGCGTTTTAATGACATGATATTCCACATCTCGTTCCTTGCAAAATTTCCGTATTCCATCTAAATTCAGGTTATCAAATCCTAAGTCAACAGTTACAGCCACAATATCAAACTTATGCGGATAAAACTTTCGTAAGCAGGAGAGCGCATAAAGAAGTGTTAAACTGTCTTTGCCTCCTGAAATTCCTACTGCGATTTTATCATTTTCCTGAATCATTCCATATTCGTCAATTGCCTGGCGAGTTAAGCTTAATAATTTCTGTAATTTCATATAATAATTCCTAACATATTTTTATTTATCTTTTATTTATCTTAGCACAAATGTTCTGTTTCTTCAAGAAATCAGAAAATATTACGATAGATTTTTATGAATGTGTCTCCAAACAGTAACATAAGATATACCAGATATAAAATTATGTGTTTATGGCGCGCATCTCGCAACAAGAATATCTTGACATTCTTAGATTATGCAAATATCTGTAACTGGACAGGCTGGACGTTTAAAAATTGTTTTGATATAATATGAAAATACGTCAGCAGGAAGGAGGCTATATGAAAAAATTCATCGAAAATATCATTATTATTATGGTGCTTACCGTTGCGATTTTATTTTCTTACGCTGTAATGGAAAAGAAAATAAGCGGAAAAAGTAGTTCAGAATTTATTAACTTTCTTTTTAATACACAGAAAAAAGCTTCCGATAATAAAAATACAGATAAAGATGCCATAGAAGATTCTATAGAACAAGAAAGAAAACAATCAGATACTATGGATTATAAGGCAGTCTGGCTTAGTTATCTGGAATTTAACAGTTATCGTAAATCAGTAAAAAATAATAACGAAAAAAACTTTCGTAAATTTTATAAATATATCTTACAGCGCATAAAACTTCTTGGATTTAACCGCATTATCGTACAAGTACGTCCTTTTGGGGATGCACTTTATGAATCACAGTATTTTCCATGGGCAGCTTGTATTTCTGGAAAGCAAGGGAAAAATCCAGGATATGATCCTTTAAAAATTATGACGGAAATGAGCCACCAGGAGAATATTGCGATTGAAGCCTGGATCAATCCTTATCGCATCTCTTCTGGCGATTCCATCCAAAGTCTTTCTAAAACCAATCCTGCTAAAATATGGTTTTCTTCTCAGAATACAAAAAGAAATGTACTTTCTTATAATGGCAGTCTTTATTATAATCCTTCTTCAGAAAGCGTAAGAAATCTTATTATAAAAGGAGTAGAAGAAATTGTTCAAAATTATGATGTAGATGGTATTCATATGGATGATTATTTTTATCCTGCATTTACCGAAAAAAATGTAGGAACAGCCTTTGATGCTCCAGAGTATGAACAACAGATAAAATCGGATATGTCATCAGCAGATTCGCCATTTTCTTCCTCAAATAAATCCTCAAATGAAATCTCTTTAGCAGATTGGAGACGTGACAACGTAAATCGACTGGTATCTGGAATTTATAAAATTATAAAAGAAAGCAATCCACAAGTCACTTTTGGAATCAGCCCTGCCGGAAATTTAGATAATCTGCGAAATGATTTAGAATACTATGTTGATATTGATACATGGGTATCCCAAAATGGGTATGTCGATTATTTGATGCCGCAGATTTATTGGGGATTTACGAACGAGATAGCGCCTTTTGATAAAGTAACTGATGAATGGGCTACCCTCATGAAAGACTCCTCACAAAAACTATATATTGGACTTCAGCTTTACCGGATGGGTAGTACGGAGCCGGGACAGTCAGATAAAAAAGAGCTTCAAAAAGCCTCTTTACTAAAAAAAGAACTTTCCTATCTAAAAAAGAAGAAAAAAATAGAAGGATACTGCCTGTTTAGCTATCAGTATCTTGATTGTCAGAATAAAGAATATCATTTTGATGCAGAGCAATTTTCCACAAAAAGAAAAAAACTTTTAAATCAGATTGTAAAATCTTTAAAGAACAATTCATAGCATCTATTTGAAAAAACGAAAAACGACATCCACGACAAATTTCATTCCACTATTGGAAAATCTATGATATATTAAAAGTAACAAAAAGAGCTACTTATGAGACAGCAGGAGAACTTACATACCGCTGTAGGAAGTGTGCAGCGAAAAGGATAATTTCCATAGAAAAATTAGCTTATCCAAAGGCAGGTACATCATATACTATTTCTGGAAACGAGTATAAGGTATCAAAGCCAGGAGCAGAGGTAATTCTTGTTAAAACAAGTAAAACTACCAAAAATGTAACCGTTCCTGCACAAATTTATGCACAGGGAATAACCTACAAGGTAACATCCATTGGAGCGAAAGCCTTTAACAATAATAAAAAACTTACAAAAGTAACGATTGGAACAAATATTGTAAAAATCAATAGCAACGCATTCTTTAATTGTAAGAATCTAAAAACAGTCATTATAAAATCTGTGCGCTTAACAGGAAAAACTGCAAATAAAAAAGCTTTTAAAAATGCTCACAAAAAGCTTGTTATTCGGGTGCCTAAGAAGGTAAAAAAGATTTATAAGAAGATTTTTAAAGGGCTGAAAGTAAAATAGTAAGAAGATTGCCAATGAAAAAAGGTCAGTAAATGCTGGCCTTTTTTCATTGAAATAAAATATTTCTAAATTATAAAGTTGAAAACCTAGAACGTAAATAATAGATATATAAAGTGGTTACAGATGCTCTTTTCTTTTTAACTATTCGTTAAAGTTGGATTTCGCGAATAGTTAGATTGCTCTTCTGATTAACTTAATATTGGTTAATAAGTTTTTAGACACTCAAACATCTTTTTAATCTTCCTTGCACCATTATTTATACTTACTTAATCTCCTTATAAAACCGTCGAATTCAGGAACAGTAAAATCTAATTCTTTGTATCGAATTGGATAAATAATTCCTTTATTAATTAACTGCGCTCTGATTGTAGAAATAGAGTTTACATTTTTGTGTAAATTTTTTGCTACATTTGATATTGTGCAAGGTAATTCACCGCATTTAACCATTGCAAATAAAAAAAGCATCCTATTCCTCTAAAGAATTTAAGAATGCTTTTTTATAGCTGTTTAGCCTAACAAATTATTACTTAATTTCAACAACTTCGTAATCTTTATCTTCAACTGTTTTCTTTAAGACATCATCTGCAATCTCTTTTTCTAAAGTAACTACAGCCGTTCCCTTCTCATGGCTTACTTCTGCGGAAGCTACTTCTGGAAGTGCTTCTAATGCTTTCTTTACTGTTGCTTCACAGTGTCCGCACATCATTCCTTTGATATTCATTGTCTTTGTCATTTCATTTACCTCTTTCTTTTCATTATTATTTATGTTAATTAAACTAACATCTATCGCGTTTTTCTTCTTTTTATCTTTTTTTGTGCTTCGAATATTTAACAGGTTTAAACGTAGTGCGTTTGTAACAACACAGAAACTGGATAAACTCATTGCTGCCGCTCCAAACATTGGATTTAATTTCCATCCTAATACGGAGATCAACAGACCGGCTGCCAGAGGAATTCCAATTGTGTTGTAGAAAAATGCCCAGAATAAGTTTTCATGGATATTTCTTAATACGCCCCGGCTTAAGCGGATTGCAGCCGGAACATCCGCAAGTTTACTCTTCATCAATACAACATCAGCGGCATCCATCGCTACATCGGTACCTGCTCCGATTGCGATTCCTACATCAGCGCGAGTCAAAGCTGGAGCATCATTAATTCCATCACCAACCATAGCAACTTTACCTTTTTTACCTAATGCCTGAATAACACTTTCCTTTCCGTCTGGAAGAACGCCTGCGATTACATTGTCAACACCTGCCTGTTCTCCAATTGCCTTTGCAGTACGTTCATTATCCCCTGTCAACATAACAACATGAATCCCCATCGCCTTTAACTCATTAATTGCCTGTGGACTGTCTTCTTTAATTACGTCAGCTACAGCAATCATTCCAAGAAGACGATTCTCTTTTGCAAAGAAAAGAGGAGTTTTTCCAGCAGACGCTAATTGTTCTGCGCTATGTTTTAGTTCCTTGGAGATAGATAGACTCTTTTCTATAAAAAGTAAATTACCACCAATAAGAGTTTCTTCATTCAATGTTCCTGTAAGTCCATTCCCTGGAACAGCTTTGAAATTATCTACAACAGAAACCGTAAAGTTTTTCTCTTCACCATATTCTACGATTGCCTTTGCTAACGGATGCTCACTCTTCTTTTCCAGTGAAAATGCTGTTTCTAAAAGTTCCTGTTCACTGATTCCGTCAACCGGAAGAATATCCGTTACTTTCGGCTGACCATTTGTGATTGTTCCAGTCTTATCTAAGGCAACAATATCAACCTTGCCGGCTTCCTCTAAGGATACAGCCGTCTTAAATAAAATACCATGTTTGGCACCAACGCCGTTTCCAACCATGATTGCAACCGGTGTTGCAAGACCTAATGCACAAGGGCAGCTGATCACAAGAACAGAGATCCCTCTTGCAAGGGCAAAACCAACACTCTCTCCGGCAAGAAGCCAGCCGATAATCGTGATAATCGCAATTGTGATAACAGCAGGTACAAAAATACCAGACACCTTATCAGCAATCTTTGCAATAGGAGCCTTTGTTGCCGCTGCATCACTTACCATCTTGATAATCTGAGATAGAGTGGTATCCTCTCCTACTCTTGTAGCCTCACATTTAATAAAGCCGGATTGATTAATCGTTGCGGCGGAAACAGTATCTCCTACAGCCTTATCTACTGGAATACTCTCTCCAGTAAGAGCTGCCTCATCAATCGCACTATTTCCCTCAAGGACAATACCATCTACCGGTATACTTTCCCCAGGCTTCACAAGAAAAATGTCTCCCTTTTTCACCTGATCAGCAGAAATCAACAATTCCTGTTCATTGCGGACAACGGTAGCCATCTTTGGAGCAAGATTCATAAGACTCTTTAATGCATCTGTTGTTTTTCCTTTTGAATATGCCTCTAATGTTTTACCAAGAGTAATCAAAGTAAGAATCATTGCCGCAGATTCAAAATAAAACTCATGCATATAGCTCATAACAAGCTTATCATTTCCGGCAGTTTGTGCTACGGTCATCGCAAACAGAGCATACGTACTATAACCAAATGCTGCTGTTGCCCCCATCGCAACTAAAGTATCCATATTGGGTGCCCTGTGAATTAGACTTGTAAATCCGCTAATAAAGAAACGCTGATTAATTACCATAATGATTACAGTAAATAAAAGCTGTGCAAGTCCCATACCGACATGATTATTATTTAAGAAGCCGGGTAACGGCCAGTTCCACATCATGTGTCCCATAGAAAGGTACATAAGCGGCATCAAAAAGATAAGAGAAATAATCAGTCTCTTTAATAACTTTGGTGTCTCCGTATCTGCTAAAGCTTCCGCTCCCTGACTACTCTCCATCTGCGCCCCTTTTACAGAAGCATGATAGCCTGCTTTTTCTACGGCTGCCACAATATCTGCTGAAGTAGCCGTTCCTTCTACTCCCATAGAATTTGTTAATAAACTTACAGAAACATCTGTAACACCAGGTACGTTAGAAACTACTTTTTCTACACGAGCCTGACATGCTGCACAGGTCATTCCTGTTACACGATACTGTTCCATTCTGTCTCCTCTCTGTCTGAAAAATCTACTTCATTAACTTTTGCAATGTTACGACTAACTCCTCTATAACCTCGTCATTTCCCGCCTGAATATTTTCTTTTACACAGGTACGAATATGATTCGCAATCAACACTTTATTAAAACTATTCAATGCCGCATTGATTGCAGAAACTTGTGTAAGAATATCAATACAATATGCATCATTCTCCAACATCGACCGAACACCACGAACCTGTCCTTCGATACGACTTAAACGATTAAGCAATGCCTTAAATTCTTTTTCTGAACGAACTTTCTTCTTTACACTGCAATTTTGACACTTCGGTTGAAAAGAACTGTTTTTAAAACTATCATTCGCTCCACAGTGACAAGATAAAGAAATATCTTCTTTATTATTACAACACTCTCCCATAGCATTCTCCCTTCTGTAAATTTTATTCTCTATCAGATAAATAGGATTATATACCCCATAAGGGTATTTTGCAAGCAATATTTTAAAAAAATTATTATTACAAATTAGAATAAAAAAGGATCTATCCTTTGTAATGATAAATCCTTTAAATTCAAAAATTTTCAATATTAATAGTTTCCATTATATCATCAATAGTAAATCTGTTCATAAAAATATTTATAAATGCACGTAGTATTCTCTTAATAAAATGATTTAACAATTTCCATAATTAACCATACTATAATCCCATGTAATAGTATCTAATAAAAGGAATTCTTTTGTTCCTATTGGTTTTCCATCCCGATATGTAGAAAATACATCACACGATATCACATTGTTCTTTTTTGTAATAGTTTCCATCGGAGTATGCCCAACTACCTGCAGGAATTGATGTGACTTATACATTTTCACATCTGTATACTGTGGTCTGAGCCAGATTGGGGAGCCGTCATACCACATCTCCATTTTTCCAAAATTATTAATGTAGTCTAAAACAGTGTCCACATCATCGTGCTTTGTCTTTGGAACATATAATTCAACAAAATTCTTAGCTACTCCTGCATGTGAAAACAGAACATTATCAATTCTGTGCACATACTTTATTGGATTATTCTCTGGTAATACTTCCTTTAAATCAAGCAACTTTTTTCGTACGGTATAAGCAGCCATAGTACTGTATCCCGTTTCTAACTCACGCCAAACATAACTTAAATCATGATTTCCATAGCACCAGGCAGTATCCGGATATTTTTTTGCAAAACGAATAGCCTCCTCGTAAGTCTCCTCATAAAACAGGATATTAAACTGTTTGTCCCAGTCATCAGGAATATCCATCAAACAAACCGCTCTTTGTGCAATCCCTCGCTCCATCAATTCTGCTGCCTGTTTAAACATAAATGGTTTTAAATGTATATCTGGTATTACAAGAACTTTCATAAATAGTTTCCTCCTTTCTGATAATGAGCAATTCATATAAAATTGTTGCAACTTACCTACAACACCTGATACAAAATCCCATACAACTCCCTCACATAAAATGTAGGAAACAGCCACCATGCAGTATGTCCAGGTACCGCCCCAACGGAAAAACCAAGTGTCTTTGCTATCTTTGAAGCGCGATACTGATGATAATCATTTGTTGCAATCGCTATATTCTTACTTAATCCTCTCTCTTCTATTATTTTTTTAGAAAATCTCAGATTTTCCCTCGTAGAAGTTGATTTATCTTCTTTTATAATTCTTGAAGAATGAATTCCTTTCTTTATCAGGTAGCGGTACATGCATTCCGCTTCACTGATTTTTTCTCCCTCGCCCATTCCACCGGATACAATACATTGTGAATCAGGATTTTCCTCTAAATAGATAAGAGCCGCATCTAACCTTTCCCGCAAAGAACGACTGGCATGTTCTCCATATACTTTACAGCCAAGTACAATGAGCGTTGCATTCTCCTTTGGCTTTTTTATTGATGCCTTTACGATAAAAACGGTTTCGATAATTGCAGTTATCACTACAACACTAATAACAGCTATTACAATACCAATCACACACTTTCCAAGAAAATTTTTTTGCAAATAAAATATTCCTTGCTGAAAATTCTTATAAAAAATGCCTCCAAGCAGCAAAATACCGCTAACTACTAATCCTGTAAGATTCCCAATATTTAAAATTCGGTGAGTGAATAATGGAATACTGAACCATATGAAAAAAACTGCACCAATTAGAATCGTTAAAATATGTATTATTTTCAATTTCTAAAAACCTGCCTTTCTTATCTTGTAAATTTTCAATTACATATCTGTTACATATCTATATCCGCTACACAAGATCTGATTACTTTTATAAGTATAGCATATTGAGATTTTCTTAGCTATGATTTATGTTTCTCTTCTTTTTCTGCTTTTTTACACTTCTTTAATCGGATGTACTCTCGAGTCTTTCTTGCACTTGATTTTGTGAGTACATTCGGCAAACAAGTTCAATCATATCAGGATACTTTTTTCAACTGTATAAAAATTCAATATAGAAAGTTCAAATTTATTTATTTTATATTGAACTTTTTTCTTTCGTGTGCTATACTCTGTCTAAATCTTACAAGCATACAACGCAAATTGAACTTTGCGCAATCATAAAAACAGAAAGGAGCAGCTAGATGATTCAAAAAGAAGTCTTCTCAGAGCGATTAAAAGCTGCTATGAAGAAACAAAACGTAAAGCAGATTGATCTTGTACGAGCGGCGCAGTCACAGGGTATCAAACTTGGAAAAAGTCATATAAGCCAGTATGTAAGCGGAAAAACAGTTCCAAGGACGGATATTTTATTGTTTTTGGCGAAAACATTACAAGTAGAAGAAGAATGGCTGATTGGTGTATCGGATATGGAATCTGACACAGCCATTTCTGCCAATAAAAATAGAGATCTATTAGATAAGAACGATACTAGTAATACTATACAAACAACCTCTGCAGAAATTATCAGCAGGGACATTAGTAATAAAGAGGAAAGAACAATGCGTGAATTTAAGAAATCATCCAAATTAGATAATGTTTTATATGATGTAAGAGGACCAGTTGTTGATGAAGCTGCTCGTATGGAGGAAGCTGGGACACATGTTTTAAAATTAAATATTGGTAATCCGGCACCGTTCGGTTTCCGTACTCCTGATGAAGTAATTTATGATATGCGCCAGCAGTTAACAGACTGTGAAGGATATTCAAATGCAATGGGATTGTTTTCAGCAAGAAAAGCGATTATGCAGTATGCACAGTTAAAACATATTCCAAATGTGAATATCAATGATATCTACACTGGAAATGGTGTCAGTGAATTGATTAATCTTTGTATGTCAGCACTCCTTGATACAGGAGATGAAATCTTAATTCCTTCTCCGGATTATCCACTCTGGACTGCCTGCGCTACGTTAGCAGGTGGAAAAGCTGTTCATTACATTTGTGATGAGGAATCAGAATGGTATCCGGACATTAATGATATCCGCAAAAAAATTAACGACCACACAAAGGCAATCGTTATTATCAATCCCAATAATCCCACAGGTGCACTCTATCCAAAAGAAGTGTTAGAACAGATTGTGCAGGTAGCAAGAGAACATCAGTTAATTATCTTTTCTGACGAGATTTATGACCGTCTTGTTATGGATGGCGAAAAACATATTTCCATTGCTTCTCTCGCACCGGATTTATTCTGTGTAACATTTAGTGGATTATCTAAATCCCATATGATTGCAGGCTTTCGTGTTGGCTGGATGATCTTAAGTGGAAATAAAGCTATGGCCAAAGACTATATCGAAGGTTTAAACATGCTCTCTAATATGCGTCTTTGTTCTAATGTTCCAGGCCAGTCCATCATACAGACAGCACTCGGCGGACATCAGAGCGTAGAAGACTATATTATGCCTGGCGGAAGAGTTTATGAACAAAGAGAATTCATTTACAAGGCTCTTACAGATATTCCGGGAATCAGCGCAGTAAAACCGAAAGCAGCTTTTTACATCTTCCCAAAGATTGATACGAAAAAGTTCAATATTGTGAACGATGAGCAATTCGTACTAGATTTGTTACGAGAAAAAAAGGTATTACTTATTCATGGTGGTGGATTCAACTGGAAACAGCCAGACCATTTTCGTGTTGTATATCTGCCACGAATCGAAGTATTAAAAAAAGCAACGACAGGTATGGCTGAATTTTTAAGCACGTATCATCAGTAGATTAGTAAGATAAGCTTTTCTCTTTTAAGTCTGACAGTGGCTAGATAAGGTTTCAATATAATTCAGCCACTGTCAGAAGACCATTTTTTAAATGATTTTAGTAATTCAGTATCTCTTTTCCTAATTCTTCGTCAGCATAGAGGATATCGATATATCCACCAAGTAATGCACCATGCAGTGCTTCTTTTTTTTCAAGTCCGGAAGCAACACCTATCTTACAGGGAATTTTCTTTAATTCTTCTAAAGTAAGACTGATACGTCTCCTTGAAAAGGAACTACTTACTGCTTCTCCGGATGCATTAAAAAAACAAGTGCATACATCTCCTACAGCTCCTTTTTTTTCTAATTCAACAAAATCTTCTTCTTTTAAAGAGCCAGAATGATATAGAATAGTATTCCGGCTTAAATTTCCTATACCAAAAAGGGCAATCTGGCAATCACGTCCTAAAGTAAGTGCAGCGGAAATATTTCTTTCTTGTTTTAACATATCAGCAATTTCTGCGGAATCTACTGCAACAGGCGCAGGAATTACATAAGCTTCTCCACATCCTGCCCGGGCAATCGCCTGTGACAGATCATCTGCTCCAACAGGAACAGACGTCAGATTTGTCTTTCCATTAAGCTGAACTACTTTTACATTCTTCACACCAAGATCTGAAATATAATTTGCAAAACTCTTCATTGTACGTCCCCAAGCAGTTCCGATAATGCTTCCATCTTTTAAATAGGAAGAAAAGTCCTTTGCTGCTGCCCTGCATACATCTTCCTGTACAGCAATTGACGTGCTTGACAGTTTAGGAACAAGAAATACTTTCTTTAACCCATATCGTTTCTGTAAGGAATCGGATAGTTCTTCGTTCGATAATACCGGATATTCTACAGTGATCTTAATATATCCCATCTCTTCTGCTTTTTTTAACATTCTACTGACGGTAGATACCGAAATTCCCTCTTCCTGTGCAATGATCTTCTGATCCATATGCGATTCATAATATTTTTTTGCTACTCGAATTATTTTGATTATTTTATCATTCTTCATACATTTCCCCCACATTTATCATTATTATAAAATACCAATAGGATAGTGTCAATCAATAGAACTTGAAAAAAGTGAAAATATTTGCAAAAATTAAATGTATAGAAATATAAACATAGAAATAATTGCATTTTCATTGACTTATATGAAAAATCCTGTTATACTTCAACAAGTAAGTGTTTATAACATTTTAAAACATTTAGTATGTTCCTAACCAGATTTTTTACAGGATACCTTCTGTACAGATCAGGTTATTCAACATTTTCAGGAAAAGTTATCCTGAATTTCTTTCTCCCGAAGGTTCTTTCACTTCTGTTTATATTTCCCTACTCTACTACAGTTCCAAAAAGAAACTTTGGGAGAAGTTTAAAAGATAACCCCTTTTCAACTTAGATGAAAAATAAAATATAACGATTCATGATAAGAATTGATTTCAGTTATGAAATATGATAGAATGAATCTTACGGATTATGGCATTGTATTAAGCAATGCCATAATTTATGTCCAAAGAAAAGGAAAGTGAGATAGGTATTATGAAAGAAAAAAAGAAAATGTCACTGGCAATGCAGATATTTATTGCATTGGTTCTGGCGATTGCTGCCGGACTTCTTATGCAAAGACATGCGCAGTTTGCCGAAACGTATATCAAGCCATTTGGAACAATCTTCTTAAATCTGCTTAAATTTATTGTTGTTCCTATCGTGCTGTTTTCCATCATGTGTGGAATCATCTCGATGCGCGATATTAAAAAAGTTGGGGCGATCGGTTTGAAAACAGTTGTTTACTATATGTGTACTACTGCTTTTGCGATTACATTTGGTCTGATCGGTGGTAACTTATTTAAAAAATTATTTCCTGTAATTGCCACCACAGAGCTGTCTTATGAAATCGGAGAGAAAACATCTTTAATGGATACGATCGTAAATATTTTTCCTTCCAATTTTATTTCTCCAATGGCCGAGGCAAATATGCTTCAGGTTATTGTTATGGCAATATTGATCGGTTTTGCTATTATTCTTGTTGGGGACGAAAAGAATGACCGGATCATTACGGCTTGTAATGATTTAAATGATATATTTATGAAATGTATGGAAATGATTTTGAAATTATCTCCAGTCGGTGTGTTCTGTCTGCTTTGTCCAGTAGTTGCTGCGAATGGAGCAACGATTATCGGTTCTCTTGCCATGGTACTTTTAGCAGCTTATGTATGTTATGTTATTCATGCCGTTATTGTTTACTCTCTTGCTGTAAAAGCACTCGGTGGAATCAGTCCTGTGACATTCTTTAAAGAAATGCTTCCGGCTATCATGTTTGCATTCTCAAGTGCATCTTCTGTCGGAACACTTCCTATTAATATAGAATGTACAGAAAAACTGGGGGTTTCTAAAGAGATTTCGTCTTTTGTTCTCCCACTGGGTGCAACAATTAACATGGATGGTACTGCAATCTATCAGGGGGTATGTGCAATCTTCATTGCTTCTTGCTATGGAATCCACCTTACCCTTCCACAAATGCTTACGATCATCTTTACTGCTACTTTAGCTTCTATCGGTACAGCTGGTGTTCCTGGAGCAGGAATGGTTATGCTTGCGATGGTACTTACTTCGGTTGGACTTCCTGTTGACGGAATTGCTTTAGTTGCCGGAGTTGACCGTATCTTTGATATGGGACGTACAACGGTTAATATTACCGGAGATGCTTCTTGCTGCGTTGTTGTATCAAACCTTGAGAAAAAACGAGAAGCACGAAAACTTACAAAAAACTAATTTCAAGAATGTCTCGGTATTCTTGAAAAAATACAAAAAAATAATAAATGCACATAGCGGATCTTCTATTGTTACTGCAAAAGAAAAGAATCTCTTTATCTCTTTCTTTGCACAAAAACTGATTCGACTATGTGCATTTTTGTTATATTATATACGATATAGCCGCCAACATTCTTATATTTTCAATCTACACAATGGTATTGACCGTTTATTTTCTAAAATTTAGTTCTTTGTTTCTATTATTCCACGAAAATCTCCCCAAAATCAGGCAAAAAAACTAATGAAATTATAAGTACAATCTATAAATAACCAGAAACCATACTATTTCGCATTCTGTTTTACTATTTATAAATCGATTTTTAAGAAAAAACGGCACACCGCATGTAAATTATTTGTCTTACAGTATTTATCTAACATTTTTCAAGGGATATATGTTATTAATTGTAATATATTAATTAATATTAATTGATAAAAATGCATCTTGAAGTTTTTTTTGAGATGTTGTATGCTTTAGAAAAGGTTTTTGAGGCATTTTAAAGCTTTTAGGGGGAATATACCCTTATCAAAACTTAACAGTATTGATAACGTCTCAAAAACAACGAAAAATAGAGCTGTGAGCTTTATCAAAACTTATTATCAAAATTGGAGGATTATCAATGGTTTACGGATACTGCCGGGTATCAACGAAGGGACAGGCGAAAGACGGAAACAGTATAGAGGCACAAGAGGCGGCAGTAAGAGAAGCGGGTGCAGAAGAAATATATGCAGATGCATTTACAGGGACAAAGAAACACAGACCACAACTGGACAAGTTGCTAAAAGTGATACAAGATGGCGATAAAGTTGTGGTAACTAAGTTAGACAGAATTGCAAGAAGTGCCACGCAGGGAATCGCATTGATAGATACGATGCTTGATAAAGGAGTCACCGTACATATTTTAAATATGGGTATTATGGATAATACACCTACCGGCAAGCTGATTCGAACAATTATGCTTGCCTTTGCTGAGTTTGAACGTGATATGATTGTTGAACGAACCCAGGAAGGAAAGGCGATTGCCAGACAAAAAGAAGATTTTAAAGAAGGAAGACCTCGAATCAGCAAGATAAAGATAGATCATGCCCTTTCCCTTTTAGAAGAAGGATATAGTTATAAACAAGTTGAGAGCATGACCGGGATCAGTACCGCTACACTTGCCAGAAGAAAAAGAGAACGGATTTTAGAAGAAGAATTTTAAGAAAATTGGAGGAATTTATTATGGCGAATTTTGCAATTGCAGCCGATGAAAATGTTATCGCCCGTGGCAATAAGCTTATAGAGGAATTACAAGAACCTGGAGAAAAAAAAGGAGTTACACTGAATCGTCTTTTTGATCTTGTATCCACCCATTTGCAGGAAGATCAATTAAAAAGAAGCGGCGTAGATACAGAGGCACTAGATGCTTCCATTACGAATATTCGTAATCTATTCACTGCCGCCCTTTCCGGAAAAGAAGAAATCCGGACAGAATACGAACGCCGTATAGCAGAACTTCGGGAAAGAAACGAAGAATTAGAAAAAAACTATAAGATTCAACTGGGGAAACTCATTACAGAGAAGGAAGAAGCTCTACGAAAATACAATGATCTAAAAGAATTGCAGGAAACCGCAGAATCTGCAAGAAAAGCTGCCGAAGAACAAACGGCCTCTGCTGTGAATCTTGCAAAAGAAAAAGATAAAACAAATATCATGCTGATGGAAAAGTTACGTGCAGCAGAACAAAAAGCTGAAAATTATAATTCTTTAGAACAAAAAGTGATTTCTTTAAATCAGGAAGTTTCAAATCTACAATTTAAAATAAAAGACTACGAAAAAAATGAACTTCTACATATTAAAGAGATAGAGCAGTTAAAAAAAGAAAAAGAGAATGATTCTTCTACTATCGAAAAGCTAAATCGGGAAAAACTCCATATAAAGGAAAATACACAAAAGGAGCTTTCCGAAAAAGAATCCCTTCTTACTACTCAGGAAAAGGAATTAAATACTTTACGTATTCAGCTTGCAGAACAGGTAAAAGATGCCGAGCTTATAAAAGAACGAGCTGTTATTGAAAAAGAAAGGGAAATGATTTCCAAAACAGAAGAACTTCGAAATACACTTGATATAATAAAAGAAGAAAAGTATAATTTACAACTTGAACTGAGTCGATTAAAAAAATAATTTATTTATTTCTATAACAAGAGGGATGCCTGCCGTTATGATTGATAATCTTATCTGTAGACATCCCTTAAAATCTTTCATTATCCCTACATTTATTATTTTTCATATAGCCAATTTCGTGTTATAATCGCTTAAGTAAAAAGAATGTAAACATAACAGGAAGTGATTTTATTTATGAAAAGAATTGATTTTGACAACGGAAAAATTACTACCAACATCTTTCAAGCAGCCATACCGATGTTGATTGCACAAATTTTAAGTCTTCTTTATAATATTGTAGATCGAATCTATATTGCAAGAATACCTGATATCGGAACAACTGCGCTTGGAGCGGTTGGTCTGTGTTTTCCAATTATCGTGATTATTACGGCTTTTAGCAACTTGTTTGGTAGCGGCGGTGCTCCTATCTTTTCAATTGAAAGAGGACGTAACGATACAAAAAGAGCAGGTATGATCATGAATACCTCCTTTTTTATGCTCACGATATGCTCTGTTTTATTGATGTGTATCGGTTTTTTATTTGCCAAGCCGATTCTTACAATATTTGGCGCATCTGACAATGCACTTATCTATGCCTATCCTTATATTATGATTTATCTGATCGGAACTTTTCCGTCAATGATCGCAACTGGAATGAATCCTTTTATTAATGCACAAGGATATGCAACAACAGGTATGATTTCTGTTATTATCGGAGCCATAGCCAATATTGTACTTGATCCTCTTTTTATCTTTGTATTTCATCTTGGTATACGTGGGGCTGCTATAGCAACCGTATTATCGCAATGCTTATCTGCTGGATTTGTATTCTATTTTCTTTCAAAAAAAGCAGAATACAAAATTCGATTACTACATAAAGAAGAAATTAAGAATTGTGGGAAAGATGCAAAAAATATCGTCAGTCTTGGAACAGCAGGATTTGTTATGCAGCTTACAAACAGCCTTGTGACGATTTGCTGCAATAATGTTCTTGCAGCAACAGGAGGAGATGTTTATGTATCAGTTATGACAATCATATCTAGTGTACGACAAATGATAGAAACCCCAATATGGTCTATTTCTGAAGGATCTTCTCCGATTATCAGCTATAATTATGGAGCAAAACGACCAAAAAAAGTAATCAAGGCATGGATCACTATGTCTGTTCTTGCTTTAATTTACAGTCTTATTGCCTGGGGAATCATTCTTCTTGCTCCAAAATTCTTAATCGGAATCTTTAGCTCGGATAAAAGTCTTATGATTGATACAATTCCTGCAATGAAGCTTTACTTTGCAGCCTTTATTTTTATGATTTTTCAATATACCGGACAGACAATGTTTAAATCTCTCAATAAGAAAAAACAGGCAATTTTTTTCTCCTTACTGCGTAAAGTCATCATTGTTGTACCATTGACATATTTACTTCCGTATGCTTGTCATATGGGATGTAACGGTGTTTTCATAGCAGAACCAGTATCCAATGTACTTGGCGGAAGCCTGTGCTTTATCGTCATGCTCGCTACTGTCCTTCCAGAATTAAAGAGAATGAATCCTGATTTGTAAAGCGAAACAGACGAAAAACAGAAATTGTATATAGGGTAGGCTGTGAAGATAGTCGCGGCATAGAAAATGCCTAACTGGCATTTTTATTTGCTCCGACATCACATTCTACCTTATATACAATTTCTGTTTTTCTGTTTCTTGGCTCCAGATGAAATCAAGATTTTTGCTAGAGAAAAATAAGGGGATTGTTCCAAAGTCTGTGATTTTTATTCAAATGAAAATCTCCAGTTTGAATGTCAATCCTTTAAAATTTAATTCCAAGGAAAGCCATAATATTCTGGAAAATTCTCTTTTCTTTAGAAATCTCAATACAATTCAGTCAAGTAATCCCTCTTCAGCGGTGTCGTCTACACCAAATCCACAAATCAATAATTAATGTCTTTGAGCTTTATTACTGTAGACTTCACAAAATCTTGCGGCAAAAGACGGTTCTTCCCCACCGGCATAAAGATGAGATACATCTCCTACTTTTAAACCGCGAAAATAAGCAATGCCTTTTTTTCTTTCTTCTGTTACAAGCTCTGTAACAGATGTTGGAGCTAATGCGAGACTATTCCATAAAGTAAATGGAGAAACATTCCACAAATGCGAAAGGAGTACACCTATAAGACCGAAGTGACAGAAAAAGGTAATCGTTTTTGTATTTTCTTTTTCTACGCGATAATGACCATTTTCACGAACATACCCATGTTCTGCAAGAAGGTTATCAAATTCTTGTATGATGTTATCATATACCTCGACCATATCAGAACACTGTGCTACAACGGAATCTCTCCATGCAGTTCTATCCATATATTCGTTATGTTCTGTCAAATATTCTGGCATCATATCCCATACGATTCTTGGAAGATATCCTTTTTCGTTTTTCTTTACATCAGGATAAGCTTCCGCCAGTTCGGGGGCTTTATTTATATCTAATTGTGCAGGAAATTCCTGTAACCAAGATAAAGTTTCAGCTTCGCAGCCCACTGCCTCTAAACAGGGTTTTGCTGTACGCTGTGCTCTTCCTAATGGAGAGATGTAACATTCTCCCATTTGAAGAGTAACCGCTCTCTTGGCTAAAAGATCGGCTTCTCTGCAGCCTTTTTCAGTTAATGTATCATTTAAGTAATCGGGATCCCCATGTCTTATAAATAAAATTCTCATTGTATGTATTCCTTTCTTATCTAATTAACATATGTAAAATTATGTAAATTCTATAATAGTTTCTATTAATTTTTGAGAGGCAACTGGCTTTGTCAAATGTCCATTCATACCTGCGTCACTACATTGCTGCATACATTCTTTAGATGCCTGTGCTGTCATTGCGATAATCGGAATGTTTTTTGCATCCGTACGTTTAGAAAGTCGAATAGCCAGACTTGCTTCAAGACCATCCATAACTGGCATCATAATATCCATTAAAATCATATCATAGGTATTTGGGGCAGATGCCAGAAATTTCTCTACGGCTTCTTTACCATTCCATGCCTTTTCAATTCGTGCTCCGTATTCCTGTAAATAAAATTCTGCTATTTCCATATTGAGGTCATTATCTTCCACCAAAAGAATATGCATTCCATCTAAACAGTTATTATTTAAACTGTTAACTTCGGAAGCAGCGTTGCCTTTTTTCATTGATTTTTCTGAAATGGCTGAAAGTGATTCTTTTGTATCAAGTAAGGAACTTTCTGGCTGATTTATTTTAAATGGAAGGCGGAAAATAAATGTTGTTCCTTTTCCTAAAATACTTTCTACTTCTATCGTTCCATTCATTGCTTCAATCAGCTGTCTGACAATAGACATACCCAGACCACTTCCTTTATAACGTGTTCGTGCATCCACCTGCTCCTGAGTAAAAATATCAAACAGTTCTTCCTTTACAAACTTTTCACTCATTCCAATTCCGCTGTCTTTTATTTTAAACTCAAACCAGGCTGTAGTTCCGTCAAAAGAAATTTCTTCTGTATACGTATCAATTGTACCACCAATTTTATTATATTTAATAGCATTACTAAACAAGTTCACCATAATCTGACGTAGGCGCGTAGGACTTCCAATCACCATCATATGGTGTAAATTTTTTCGATGCGTATGATGTGATAATTTCATTTCAAGAAGCTGTGCATTAACTAAAGAAAATACTTCGTCAATAACCTGTAAAAGGTTAAAAGAAACTTCCTCTAACACAAGTCGTCCAGATTCTAATTTGCTCATATCAAGGACATCATCTGCAAGAGACATCAAATGTCCAGCAGAAAGTTGAATTTTATCAAGACATTCTTCCACCTTTTTTTCATTGTCTTTATTTTTACGGATTATATCGAGCATACCTATAATTCCGTTGATCGGAGTACGAATATCATGACTCATACGGTTAACAAACTCTGTTTTTGCACGACTTGCAGAATCTGCTTTTTCAAATGCAAGCTGCAGGCGCTCTTTTTCCTGCTGATCTTTTTCATGAAACACCGCTGTATTCTTAAATAAAATAATTCCATGCACTACCGTTGACTCTTTTTGAAGTTCACTGTCATAAACAGTATCTCTTGACATTAATACCGTTTTTTGAAGCCAGATTGGTTTACCATTAATATCTTTTTCACGATATTCTACTATTACCTGTTTTTCTCCTGTATGGAAACGTTCCAATAACTTTGCAGATGAGTCTACAATACGATAATTCTCTATGGTATCTTCTGTTATCAGCTCCTTGTGTTTTACACAATATTCATTATAAGAACATGGCAGACTTACTTTCATATTGAATTTTTGTAGACTATTTGAATGATAAAAAATATTTTCCATACGATCATGCGTAAAATCCGCCGTACAAACTACTTCTGCCGTATCAAGTAATGCTTCTACATAATTTCCATTTTCAAGAATAATCTGTTTCATCTGCTCATAATACTGCGTTAATTGCAGCTTTTCATCCGCTGCTGCAATATTTTTGTCATGAAATACTTCAAATCCCAAGATAAAATGGTGTACGGCTCCATCACGATCGGCATCATAAAAAATAACAGTTAATCTTCCATGTAATGGGGAATCTCCCTTTCTATATTGATATGAAATTTCATGAACAAAATTTTTATTTGTAAGATGTTCTTTCAGATAATCAATCTGAAGCTGCGTCCATATAGTCTTTCGTGTAGAGTCAGTAGCCAGTTTACGAACAATTTGTTCTACCGCTCCGGAATAGCTTCCATTTTCTGCAAGAAAAAATTCACTACTGGCACGTAAAGTACGATACTTGTCCATAAATGCATCACAATAAAGGCAATCAGAAAAATGATATCCCATATCCTTTACCTTTGCTAATAAAGACTGGTTAATCCTTTTTTCTTCCGCTGCCTCTTCCATTTTGGCACGATTCTTATCAATATACATATTTTTATCGGCATAACGGAATAATTCCCTCATCGTAGCCTGCTCAAAATCCTGTGACAGGGCATAACCAACAGCATAACTGATTGGCATTTCCGGATGTTCCTTTGAATACGTTTCTATTTGCTTCCGAATATTTAAAAGACATTTCTCTACATGAGCACGAGTAACCCCGTTTAAAACAACAATAAATTCATCACCACCATCGCGGCCTACAAAATACTCATCCGGGACAGCAATGCGAAGCTGTTTAGCAAAAGAATAAATATATTCATCTCCTTTATCATGCCCCAGAGTATTGTTAATATTGCGAAGATTATTCAGATCAAACACACAAACTGCCACAGCATCTTCGGTAGTTAACAATTTCGGTTTATTAAGAATCTCCTCACATTTATTTTTATTCGGAAGACCAGTTGCCTCATCAAGATATACCTTACTTTGCAAAATGCGGTTTTGTGCTGCATAACGTAATGCCTTCACAAGCTCAATGGCAATGATAATAATAAGACCTCCAATATCAACGAAAACAATCTGCTCTAATCTGTTAAGAGCAGTTGCCTTCCTTTGAGAGTACGCTTCAGCAAGTCCGGTTGCCTCATCACATATATTAAAAAAAGTCTCGCTCATCTCAATAATATTTGTATTCTCATATCCTTTTTCACGAATGAGAAGAATCTCTTTACATAATTCTTCAAAATATCTGTTAAGCTCATTCATTTTAACTTGAAAAGCAGCATCATCCAATCGGACAAGTTTCAATTCATCACTGCCATAACGTAATCCTTTAATATAGGAAGAAACACTTTCAATCATCTCATCATGAGGCTGTCCGGCATTCTCAAGCTTTATAATACGCTGTGTTTTACCACGCACCAATCCCGCATAATTAACAACCCTTGCTGTCCCCTGAATCTGTCCTACCAGTAACATAATGCAAAAAAACAATATAATTAAAACTGTTGTTAAAAGAATCATACAGCTACGGGTAATATATGATAATTTCTTTGAATTTAAAACTTTTTTCATGTTTAAGCACTCCACAATCTTGCAATTTATTTTATACAAAACAGTCCTATGGCTATTATATAGGTAGCCATAATATCTGTCAATTATAGTGAAGAAAGCTTTTTGAAAGAACTATTTATAATGGATATTCTAAAATATGGAAGTGAAAAAATATATAGACAAGTTCGTGACAACAGTGTATGATTTTTATTTATATGAAACAGATAACTATAATACATAACCAGAAAGGAACGATTACTTATGAAATTGTTGATTGATGATGCACATATTGACCTTATTAAAAAAATCTGCGATTACTATCCTGTAGATGGAGTAACAACAAATCCATCTATTTTAGCTAAAAGCGGAAGACAGCCGTTTGAAGTATTAAAAGAAATTCGTAGTTTTATTGGGAAAGATGCAGAACTTCACGTGCAGGTTGTAGCGAAAGATGCGGAAGGTATGGTTGAAGATGCCCACCGCATCGTAAAAGAATTAGGAGCAAATACTTATGTAAAAGTTCCGTCTGTTCCAGAAGGCTTCAAAGCAATGAAAATTCTCGTTAAGGGAAATATCAATATCACAGCTACTGCTATTTACACCCCAATGCAGGCATTCCTCGCTGCTAAATGTGGCGCATCTTACGCAGCTCCATATGTAAATCGTATTGATAATATGGGATTCAATGGGATTCAGGTTACGAAACAAATCCATGATATTTTTAAAAATAATAATTTAAAAACAGAAGTTCTTGCTGCAAGCTTTAAAAATTCACAGCAGGTTCTTGAATTATGTGAATATGGAATCGGAGCTTCTACTATTGCTCCGGACATCATTGAAGGACTTGTTAAGAATCAGGCCATCACTTCCGCAGTTGATGATTTCATAAAAGACTTTGAAGCATTAACTGGAGAAGGAAAAACAATGAGTAATTATGATCTTTATTAAATAGAATATTGTAAGAAAATAAAAACTTCAAGTCATAGGAAATGTAAAGATAGTCGCGGCGTAGAAAATGCTTATTGGCATTTTTACTTGCTTCGACATTACCTTTCCTATGACCTGAAGTTTTATTTTCTCTTCTTAGCCACAACGATTTAATAACTCTCTTGCAGTTTTTTCATCTGTATAAAGAACATTCATAAATCCTCCACGGAGGGCACCTATCAATGCGTTTATTTTATTGATTCCAACAGCAATTGCAATTGCCCACTCCTTTTCTTTTAATTCCTCTAATCTGAAACCAACAACTCTATCATTTAATTCATTAAGGGCAATTGCACCATTTATATCAAAGAATCTTGATGCAATATCTCCAACCGCTTCTTTTTCTTCAAGTGCTAAGAAGTCTTCATCTTTTAAGTAGCCTACTTCATATAAAATAGAATCTTTCGATAATGCTCCAATACTGAAGATAGAAACTTCTGCTTTTTTTGCTAACGTAAGTACATTTTTAACCTGGGTTTCTTCCTGTAGTATATCAGAAGTAAGTTTTGAATCTACAATAGCTGGAACAGGAAACATATAACCGATTCCATGTCCGGCCATTGTAAGAGCATCTACGATTTGAGAAGCGCCAGTACTACTTGCAGACTTTGCAACCCCACCGTTTAATTGAACCACTTTGATATCTTTTGCTTTTAGTGGCTGTATTTGTTTTGCAAGGCAATTCAAAGTCTTTCCCCAGGAGACAGCAACAACAGTATGATCCTCAATATAATGATCAAGGTTATTTGCTAATGCCCTACAGGTATCTCTTAGATTAATTTCCTCATCATCTACCAGATTGGGACTTACAAAAATTTCTTTTAAATGAAAAATATTCTTCAACTTATCTTCCATTTCTTTTACAGATTCTATTGGTGCATCAATTGTTACTTTCACATATCCAAGATCTACTGCTTTTTGAAGCATACGACTTATGGTGGATTTGGAAACCCCTTCTTCCTGAGCGATTTCTAACTGTCCCATATGTAATTCGTAATATTTTTTTGCTACTCTTATAATTTGATATGATTTATTTGTATCCATATCGTATCCATATTCCTCTCTTATTACGATTTTTTCATTCTTCCTTTTATATTTTAGCTGATAGTAAAACACAAATCAAGAGTTTGTGAAAAATTAAGCGAAAAGAGAGTATATATATCCTACTCTGTTTCTAACATTTTTACTGCAGAACTTGTTCCAATTCGATCACATCCTGCATCCAGGAACATTTCTAAATCTTCTCGACTCTTTACTCCTCCGGCCGCTTTCATTTTTACATTAGGACCAATGTTCTTAGAAAACAGACGAATATCCTCAATTGTTGCACCATCTGTTCCAAAGCCTGTAGAAGTCTTAATATAGTCTGCTTTTGCATTTGTAACACATTGGCATAATTTAATCTTTTCTTCTTCAGTAAGATAGCAGGTTTCCACAATTACTTTCAGAACTTTATCACCGGCGGTCTCTTTTAATGTCCTAATTTCTGTTTCTACTTTATCAAAATCTCCATTTTTTACGTCCCCGATATTAATGACCATATCCACTTCATTGCAACCCTTTGCAATGGCATCTTTTACTTCAAATACCTTTGTTTCTGTGGTATTATAGCCAAGCGGGAATCCAATTACAGTACAAATATTAATTTTATCGCCATAAGTTTCCTTGATTCTCTCAATATAAGATGGTGGAATACATACAGAAGCGGTATTATATTCAATTGCTTCATCACAAAGTTTTTTAATATCTTCCCATGTACAAAATGCCTTTAACTGCGTGTGATCAATATGTCTTAAGATTTCCTGTTTTGTCATTGCTTTTTCTCCTTTTATTTTTCATATATCATAAAGTAAAAATTATTATTTATATCTTAATCATCCATTTCCATCATTTCTGCAAGATTTTCGTATAATTTTAAATACTTGGTAAAAATCTTCTCATATTTTTTATGATTTTCCATGTTTGGTTCAATCTTTACATCTGTATGCACCATTTCATCTGCTGCTTTTTGAAAATCACCCTCATATAAAGCGCTTGCAGCAGCTACAACTCCACATCCAAGAACTCCTGCCTGCAATTCTTTATTTACAATAATCGGTTTACCTGTTACATCAGAAATAATCTGCATCCATAAACGATTTTTTGTAACACCGCCGCATCCGATCAAGGTATTTACTGGATAACCTTGATCATCAAAGTTTTTAATAATATTTGCTGTTCCAAATGCGACTGCTTCCAATAATGCACGATATAAATGGGCTTTTGTATGTGTTAATTTTAATCCATAATAAACACCTTTTGCTCTTGCCGTTTTATATGGAGTACGATTTCCCTGAAAGAAATCTAATGCTACTAAACCATCACATCCTATAGGAATTTCTTCTGCCTGGCGAATAATTGTTTCATAACTATCTCCTTGATAGAAATTATTCTGATACCAGTCAAGTACAGAAGCAGCAGAAATTTGTCCACCTTCCAAGAGCCATAACTTGTCAATAACTGCTCCATCATATGGACCCCATATTCCTTTATACTCTTTTTTTTCTTCAGCAAGACAAAGATGTACAAAACTCGTTCCCATAATAACACCTATTTTATTTGGAACAATAACATTTAATCCAAACATTGCCATATGTGCATCTACTCCACCTTGAACAATAATCATATCTGGGTTCAAATCAAATTCTCTTGCAAATTCTGGAGAGATTTTTCCAAGGTAGGTTCCAATCTTGTCTACTCGTGTTACCATTTTTTCTTCATAATCCTCTAATCCAATTGCTTCCATGAAGTCTTTTTGATAACCACCTTCGGATTCCACATAATTCCATTTACAGGTTGCCTGACATATAGAAGAACTTAATACACCACATAGTTTATAATTAAGGTAGTCAAGCTGTTCAATAATTTTATAACTTCTATTATAAATATCTTTCTGATTTTCTTTAATCCATAATACTTTAGGAATCATCCATTCTGGAGAATCTGCATCACCACAATATTTTAATACAGGATGCTTCGTTGCATTTATACGATCTGCTTGGTCTACCGCACGATTATCCATCCATAAAATGGCAGGAGAAAGCGGATTGATATCTTCATTTACAGGTACAACTGTAGATGAAGTGGCACATACACAACCTGAAACTATATTTTTTCTCTGCTCTTCTGTAATTTCATTTAAACAATCTCTTAATGCTTCTTTCAAACCAACCCACCAATGCTCAGCATTCTGTTCTGCACGTCCGGGAACTGGATATTCGGTTGGATGTTCTACTTCGTGCATTGCAATAAATTGTCCCTGATCATCTGTAATTCCTACACGAACACCATGTGTTCCCGCATCTACACCCATAAAATATTTACTCATTTGTAACCTCCCTGTTCACTTTTTCTTCTTTACCTAATAATATTTACTCCTGTCCATTTGGATAAAACATAATTTTGCTAAAGAAGAACTTCTCTGTGGCAATCTTTTCAAACATTGCTGGTGCTTCATCTAAAGATAAACGGTGGCTAATGATATCTTTTGCTGTCATTCCATGATTTTCATATAAATCTACCGCACCTGTCCAATCACTTCCTGGGAATGGTTTTCCAAAGGAATTCCAGGAACCTTTAATGGAAAGTTCTCTTCGTAAAATCTTATCTATTTCTTTTTCGGATAGTTCTAATCCCTGATGGGAAATTCCTAAAAATACAACCTTGCCAAGTTTTGCTGCGGAATTAATTGCAGCCTTCTGACAAATCGGTGCACCGGAATAATCAATAACGATATCTGCTCCATTACCACCCGTTGCTTCCATAACTTTTGCGACCGCATCTTCTTTCATTGAATTAATAACAACATCGGCTCCGTTCTTCTTCGCCATCTCTAACTTTTCTTCCCAGACATCAACAGCGATAATCTTTGAAGCACCTTTAATCTTTGCATACTGAACTGCAAAAAGCCCAATTGGACCTGCACCGTAAACACAAACAGAATCGCCTGGTTTAAATTCACCAATCATCATGCTATGTAATGCATTGGCACAAGGATCTGTTGTAGCTGCATCTTCATAAGAGACTTTATCATCTACTTTCAGAAGATTTCCTTCCTTTACTGCGATATATTGAGCAAATGCACCATCTCTTCTTGAACCATAATAATCATAGTCTTCACAAAGAGAATATTCTCCTATTTCACAATATTTACATTTGAAACATGGAATCAGCGGTGGACAGGTTACTTTATCCCCTACTTTAAATTTGGTTACATCAGCACCTGTTTCAACAATCTGTCCTCCAAATTCATGCCCTACAATAATCGGAGAAACATGTGCTCCATATTGGTTCACTCTAGGAATATCAGAACCACAGACACCAACAGCCATCACCTTGATCAGACATTCATCAGATGCATAAGACGGAATATCTACTTCTTCTACTCTTAAATCTCTTGGTGCATACATTCTTACTGCTTTCATTGTTTAGCCCTCCATAATGCAATTTGTTGCAAATATAATATATTATTAATATTTGTTTCATCTTGTTGTAATCATATCATCTATAAAGAATTATGTCAACAGAAAAATAAAATTATTTTCTATATATATTTATAAATGAAATTTGTTGCATATATAAAATCTTAAACCAAGTATTTGTATATAAAACACGTATGTCTTTTGTAAAATGTTTGAAAATAGTGTTATTTTCTCGTTTTTCACTTTACAACAACGAAATAAATCGTTACAATACGCTTGAAGACTATATTTAAGAATTGAAAATATTTACAGGTTATAATTGTAAAAAGGAGAATAAACAGCTATGGAAAGTTTAAGAGCAAAAAAAGGCTTTATCTGCGATATGGATGGTGTAATTTATCATGGAAATCAACTTCTTCCGGGTGTAAAAGAGTTTGTTGAATGGTTACAAAAAGAGGAAAAACAATTTCTTTTTCTTACAAATGCAAGCAGTCGCTCGCCCAAAGAATTACAGAATAAATTATATCGTATGGGATTGGATATTGGGGAGGAACATTTTTACACAAGTGCATTAGCTACAGCGAAGTTTTTACAATCTCAGGCTCCGGGCTGCAGCGCTTATGTGATTGGAGATCATGGACTTTATAATGCTTTATATGATGCCGGAATTACAATTAATGATGTGGATCCGGATTATGTTGTTGTAGGAGAAACTGTAACTTATGGTTATGAACATATTATTACCGCCATGAATCTTGTAAATAAAGGAGCTCGATTAATTGCAACAAATACTGACATTACCGGTCCTATTGAGGGCGGTATCGCGCCTGCCTGTCGTGCTTTTGTTGCACCGATTGAAGCAACTACAGGAAAAAAGGCTTATTATGTCGGTAAACCGAATCCATTAATGATGCGTACCGGTTTACAAATTTTAGGTGTGCACTCTTCGGAGGCAGTAATGATTGGGGATCGAATGGATACTGACATCATTGCCGGTATCGAAACCGGACTCGATACCGCTTTAGTATTGTCCGGTGTCTCCACAAGAGAAAACATAAAAGAATTTCCATATCGCCCAAGACTCATTTTAAACGGAGTAGGAGATATCGCAATCTAACTATTTTTGAAGATTGCGATAAGGCGTGTAGCAATCTGGTATCAAACGCGTTCCTATAAGGAATCAAAAGAAAAAAATAAGAACTGCCTGTCATAGCGGCTATCTTTATAGTTACTATGACAGGCAGTTCTTATTTTAATTACGTTTTCCAGAATTACGAAACCATCTTTCACTCTTTCCCTGGTCTGTAATCCGATTTAAATCAACTCTTCCGGATATTCCCGGACAAAATCCATTAGACGTAAATTGCTGCAGGTCTGCTCCCTTATGAACATCGTAGTGAGGATTATATTTTCCATTATTTAATCCATAACGAGCTTCCCACCACGCACAATTCTTTGGTCGTCTGTAAATTACTTGTTTATACATTTCGTACTCTGAGTACATCGTATAAAGCATCATTTTATGTCGTTGTCTCTTTAAAAAATCGAGAGATTTTTCTATATCTGCTTCTGCATTGCCTGATTCCACATCAAGCACATACCCTACAAAATGTTTTTCTATTCGTTCTCTACAGATTTCGACTAAAAATCTGGTTTGGTCAACTTCTTTTCCTCGGTTTAGAAATGCATACAACCAATATGGAATTCCTCTTTTTTCACATTCTTTTATATTAGTGTATAATGTTTTGTCAATATAGGAAATCCCCTGTGTCGCTTTCATAATAAGAAAGGGACAGCTTCTCTTAACAGTATCCCAGTTTCGTACCGGGTGATAATGACTGATATCTGGATAATATTTACTCATAACACGTTCCAATACACTTTGCCACACCTGTTTTATTTATTAATATGCAAATCAGTGCATTCTGATTTTAAAATTTAAAAACAGAATCCTTTTATCTATGCGATCATTCCTCTGATGCTTCCCCTCATCTTTCGAACAAAGGAAAGGATTAATCCAGCTGCCGCAAAAGTAAGTATCGTCTTACTTCCTGTAAAAGCATCTAAGATCCATCGTCCACCCTCACCTTCTATACCGTTATATCCAAGGGAAAGAAAGCCATCAATAAATGGGGCAAATATCGTAATAATTAGAAATAATCCGAAGGCAAAAATGCCTCTTCCGGTGTCAATATTTCTAAGAACACCCATATCCATTACTTTTTTAGAACCTAAAATCCATAAGGCTTCGATAATTCCAAAAAGAATGAAAAAGGCACTGCCTCCAACAAATATAATACCATTAATATCTCTGGAGGAAGGAAGTTCCATAATTACGCCTATGCTTGTATAATTGAAGACATTTCTAAAAATCTGCAGTACAATTCCAAGCATCAGAAGTGCACAGAGCCAATGAAGTCCTGTAAAAAGCAGATTTCCGGCTGTTTTTACACTCTTTCCTACAACAGTTCCGGCTGTAGAAGCCGCGCTTGATACAGCATCTCCACCAGCACTTAAAGCGGAGCGGCGCTTTCTTTTTGTCTGAGTGGTTCTTGTATTTCTTGAAGAACCTCCTCTTTTATTTTTAATTGTAACTTTTACATTCTTCTGCTGCTGATTCTCCTTTTGCGCATCTTCTTCATTATACACTTTATATTCTGCATCCATAGATTCATTATTACCTGCTACTTCTTTCGGAAGTGGAGCTCCACAGTTATTGCAGAAGTTTCCCTCTGTCTGTGCGCCACAATTCTTACAAATCATTGTTCTTCACCTCATTTCAAATATCTTGTATCATCATATACTAATTTTGTAAAAAAGAAAAGGGGCAAAGTTTCCTGATTTTTACCGGGTTCATTTCATACGATACTGCGTTTGATTTTCTTTATCTACTTGTCGTTATAATATCTCTCTTTGTGCAAATGGTTCCAAATTATTATTACATTCTTTTATGCACGCTTATAAAGAATTGGAATATCATATCCAAATGTTCTTTTTCCATTTACTTCCATACTTTCAGCCACTTCCAAACCTGTCTCTGAAAAACGTTCCCACAATTTAAACTTCATAACCGGTGTAAACTGGCTTGTACTTCCACCTTCCCAAATACCATCATTTTCAACATATAATGCTGGTGTAAACTTTTCTGACTTCTTTAATTCACTATATTCTACCGGCAGCATGGAATCATACGTAAATGTATTTTTATCTGCTCCCGCCGGTATTTCATAAGATGAAAGTAAAATTCCTTCCTTTTCCTCTGTAAATAAAAAAATATGGGGAGATGCATGTTTCTTTCCATTTGTTTCATAATAGCTTTCTTCTACAAGAAACTTTCCCTGAAAATCCACTGGAAGATTTTTAATCTTGTCATTACAGACTGTATTCACGTGCTCAGCATATGGATATACTTTTCCCGCTTTTTGCATTTCTTCAAACTGCTCTTTATTATTAAAATGTCCTGTTATAAGCTTCATAAACATCTCAAGATTTGAGCTCTTTTCTTTATTATTTAACATAATTCTGCCTCCTATTTTATCTATTATGTACTCTCGGAGTTTTTCTTGCACTTGCTTTTGTCACATCATAATTCTGATGTTAAATAAATCAAGTCAAATTATACTGGCGAATTATCACTACAGCCTTTTGGTGCATATTTTTCAAACAGCCAGTCTTCTAATGTATTTAAGTTTTCATCTGAATGTTCAACCTCTCGCGCATATCGCCAGGAGATTTCTTCCACATCTTTCATGAAAAGTTTTTTTCCATTCTCTAACCAACGAACGATTAAAAATTCCTGAATCCAGCGAACGGAAAATAATGCCAGTTCCATTTTAGAACAAACCATATCATCGTAAACAGCTCCGCAAAAATATGTATAAACAAAGAACAGCAGCAATTGTTCGCCTATATTTTCCCACTCTTCTTTATGAATACTCAACAAACCATACATTTCGTGAAATTCATTACAAATGTGATGATAATTCTCTTTCGTTGTCTTATAAAGCCATTTATCAGCCCCACCAATCACTTGATTCCATTCCGGACGCAGGCGTTCCAGATGCCGAAGAATCTGTAATTCTTCTTTTTGCCGTTCCCATTGATGAAGAGATGCGGCATTAACCCCCTTTCCTGCAAGGCATTTCAATACGAATTCCTGCAAATGGCTTTCTTTCTGATAACGCTTACATTCTCGCAAAAGATCATCAATATCAAATTCTCGCTGTTCCTCCATACAGATTTGGTAACTTTCTGCCAGCTGTTCACAAACTTCCATACGGAGCGTCAATGAAATAGAACGATTTTGCAAAATAGAAAACAGAACATCTCTAGTATCTTCTAACTGGGAAAACATCATAAAATCAAACTCTTCAAAATCGTCTTCCTCATCTGTTTCTTCTTCTAAAAATCGAACAGGTTCTTTACAGGACAAAATGATTTTTGCTGCTTCCGGACAAGAAAGTGATAAGGATAATTCTCTAAGTCCTTCATATTCTTCCGTATGTCTTGGATAGGATTTACAGGTATCACAGAGCGCATCGGGTCCTAATGCTTTATAAAGATCACACAAACTTTCCTCATTTAAAAACGCACACCGACGGTTATTCTGATAAAAGCACTCCTTTTCCCAATCAATTGAATTACGCAGATGTCTTCCAAATTCGCCTGCCTCTTTTCCGTAACGTTCCAAAGATTCTTCATCGATTATAATCTGCCATCCTGCACAGCAGGTATCTGGGCAATCTCCTGCTGTGCAGATAAACTTGTCATAAAAATGTGGTTTTAAATATTTCATCTTTTTTCCTTTTCTTTTCAAAATCTTCATAAATAATTCTTTTTTTCTGTACAAATAGAACAGACTATATTATAGCGCAAAAAAACAAATTTTGAAATCCATATGATGTTTTATCTTGATGAATCCGAATCTATTAATAATCATTTTATCCAAAATAAAAAGGAACTATCTATTTTCTGATAGCCCCTTATTATTATTCTTATTATTCTGTTGCCTGAATCGCATCATATCCAGTTTCTTTCGTACGAATCTTTTGAGCATGACGAATCTCATAAGTAAATATCTTGCCATCGCCAGGTTCTCCTGTATAGGCAGCTTTTTCAATTGCTTCAATTGTTTTTGCTTCCCATTCTTCTGAAGAAACAACAATTTCAAACTTAATTTTAGGCTGCATCTGCATATCAACCTGCATACCACGAACAATTTCTTTATATCCTCGCTGGATACCGCATCCCATTACCTGGGATACAGTAAGACCATTTACACCAATCGCATTTAAGGCGGCTTTTACATCTTCAAATTTATCTTCTCTGACATAAGCCTCAACTTTTATCATCATATTTCTATTCCTCCTGTTTTTCTGAAATTGCATACGAATAGTATTTATATTACTGGTCAAGACCGTTAAAGGATGGATAAGCGCTCTCTCCATGTTCAGAAATGTCAAGACCAACCTGTTCTTCACGAACACTCACACGTAATGGAGTAAATATTCTGACAATTGCAACACAAATTAATGTACCGACAACAGCAACGGCAATCGTAAGTATAATTCCGATAATCTGTGCAGCAAATAAATGATAATCTCCATAAATCAGACCATCCCACTTTGCGACAGGATTAATGAAAGACTTAGTAAAAATACCAGTTGCAATACCACCCCAGATTCCACCAATACCATGACATCCAAAAGCATCTAACGCATCATCTATCTTTAATTTTTTCTTAATAAATCCTACACCAAAGTAACAGATTGGACTGACTAACGCACCGATAATAAAGGATGCCCATATTGGAACAAATCCTGCTCCAGGTGTGATAGCGACAAGTCCTACAACTAATCCTGTTGAAGCACCAACTAATGTCGTTTTTTTGTTTTTTACTACATCAATAAACATCCAGGACAGAAGAGCTGCTGCTGCAGAAATAGCCGAAGTCATAAATGCGTGCGCTGCCAGTCCGTCAGCTTTTAATGCACTGCCTGCATTAAAACCAAACCAGCCAAACCAAAGGAGCGTTGCTCCAAGGACAACAGAAGGGATGTTGTGGATTCGATAAGTTGTATGTTCATAGCCTCGTCTTCTTCCGAGAATAATAGCAAGTACTAAGGCACTTACTCCTGAACTGATATGAACAACATCTCCGCCGGCAAAGTCAACCGAACCGATTGCCGCAAGAAATCCTCCCTCGCCCCACACCATGTGTGCCATAGGATAGTAGACAATAACTGACCATATTGCTACAAAAAGAAATAATGCTTTAAATTTCATACGACCGACTAAGGAACCAGTGATCAAAGCCGGGGTAATCATAGCAAACATCATCTGAAATGCGCAAAATACAAGATGAGGAATACTATCTGCATAAGGTCCTGCGCTCATTCCAACATTATTTAAACCAAACCAGCGGAAATCACCGATAATTCCTGCATGATTTCCTCCAAAAGCTAACGAATAACCAAAAAGCGTCCACATTACAACAGAAAGCCCCATAATAGCAATACATGCCATAATTGTGTTACAAACATTTTTTCTTCGAACTAAACCACCATAAAAGAATGCAAGCCCCGGTGTCATAAAAAAGACAAGCGCTGCACATATCATCATAAAAGCTGTATCTCCTGTATTCATAATTATTTATGTCCTTTCTTCTCTTTCTTTGATGATTCATCATTAATTAAAAAATATTCCGGAAAATAAAAAAGGCGCCTAAAGTATAATTATTATACTTCAGACACCCTTGTCATGCTTCGAATATTATCATATATTTAATCTTTTTTCAAGAGAAAATAATTAAAAAGCTCATGTTTGGTTAATTTTATTAATAAATAGAAACTATTCACCTAATTTTTCAGACAATATTTTGGCAGCATCTTCAATGCAGCCAGGACAAGAACGAAGTACCTTGCCTGTATCCATTCCTTTTAATTCCCGGCAAATTGTAGAACCATTTTTCTTACGGAAACTATCATTTAATTCTCTTACTTTTTTATAAGTATCTGCTTTAGAAACTGGCGCTTCCAAATCGCCACAACTATTCGCCATTCCCATAATAAGAGCCATTCCTGTCACCGCCCCACAAGTTCCGTAAGTATCACTGACACCAAGACCAAGACCTTCTGATACCTTGAATGCCGTTTCCTCATCTAGTCCTACTTTGTCACAAAATGTACATACAATTGCCTGTGCACAATTATATCCTTTTTTATGATATTCTGCGGCTCTTTCTGCTCTGTTCATTTGTAAAATCCTCCCTTTATACCTCATTCATGTACTTTATATTAAAATCTTTCGTTGTTAGTTTAACACAATCTCATATATCCTGCATAGTGAAAAATATTCTCATAAAATATTAATTATACACCTAGCTCTTCGAGAAACGCCTCGCAGCCTTCAATGAGATCTTCGTAAGTTTCATCAAAATTACCCGTATACCATGGGTCTGCAATATCCCTTTTCTTCCCTGCAAATTCCAGTAAAAGATGCACTTTATGCTTCGGATCATGATTAATAATGCGTTTTACATTATTGATATTCCATTTATCCATGCATAACAGATAATCATAAACTTCATAATCCTGTTTCGTCAGCTGTCTTGCCTGCCTCTTTGTATGAGGAATTTCCATTGCATCAAGCTTTGCCCTCGCCCCCGGATGCATCGGATTTCCAATTTCTTCACGACTAGTAGCACAAGAAGAGATTTGGAAAGAATCTTCTAATCCTCTTTTTTTAACCATATCTTTTAAAATAAATTCACCCATCGGGGAACGACATATATTTCCATGGCATATGAATAACACTTTAATCATAACTTTTATAACCTCGCATTTCTTAATATTTAGTGATTTTTAGTTACTTTTTGACACATTGTTAAAAAACTTGTTTGGGATATCTAAGTATAATATAGCATATTATGACCGCGAAAAGGTGTAAAAAACGGTGTAAATTTTTAAGATTTACACCTGGGCTTTTTTATATAGTCTATTTTGGGAAATCGGCAATTATATTATACTTAGTCGCTTTAACTCTTCTTCTGCACCAGTAAAGTCTTCATGTGTATATACATTTAGAGTAGTACTTATATCGGAATGTCCCATTAGATGTTCTAATGTCTTAGGGTTCATTCCCGACTTAGCCATTTTAGTACAATGTGCAGAAACAATTTTGGTAGCAAAAAAAGTTGAGGATCTTAAGAAAATATATGAGGCTGTGTTTAAAGATGCGATAAAAATACCTTCAATGCAGGATAAAAAATTGAAAGAATATATAATTACTAAATTGAGAGAAAATGGGGATTTAAAGAGGATTTATCGCAATATATTTATTTCTTACATTACTAAAAATCTTGATAACTATATTAAATATTTTGATGAAGCACTGCAATGGGTGAAGAAAAATAATATTAAATCAGATGAAATGGCTCAATGGATAAAAGAAAATAATATACAATAGAGTAGGCAATACAAGATTTATTTATTGTTTTTTCAAGAGTCCTAGTGTATAATCTAATTAGAAGATGACCGAATGCAAATTTCGGTTGCCCTCGATAATTTGAATATTAAAAAGAAATAAGCATCTTACTTTGGACGGTTGGGATGCTTATTTCTTATTATGATTATCTATGTAGGTCAGAGCCGCAAAAACTAATATCAGTAAAGTTAGTACTTCCATTGTAGTCATGGGCATCACCCTCCTTTCTAAAGACTGGAGGGCGTAAGGCGAAACTTGCATCCGACTTCTGTTTGATTGTACAGGTGGATTATACCATTTTTAAGCCACTAACTCAAGTAAAAAGCCATCAATTTTATTATCGAATACTATATGAGAATGTGGTAATGAAAAAAGACTTCGACAGATAATCAACGAAAATCAAACTGCTTCCTTCGTTCTTGAAGTAGGGACACATATGAGAATAAAAAGGCGTTTGTTTGAAGAATTTTTAGATAATGCAACAAGTATTTAGCTACCAGACGGTCTTTAACAAAAGGTGTAAATTCGATTATATACTAGCCTATATACCGCATAAATAAAGGGATTATTGACTAATGTTTATATATTGCCGTGGCAGATGAAAGTAACAACACCACACTCAACAGAGCCTACAATCTTCTTCCTAAAAAATCAATAAACTATCCCCGTTTCAAAACGACACGGCCAATTTCTTCCAATTCACACCTTTGATAATAAGCAGACTACAGCTCCGTATATTTCGTCGCATTTCCTTTTGCTTTATCTATCGGATACTTTGCTTCATTCTGTTTTATCTTCATATTCACGATTTCATCTGCATCAAGCTCCAATTTATCAAGAAGATTTTGTGAATAAACAAGTACATCTGCCAGCTCTTCTTTTATATGCTGCAGATCATACTCTGTATCACTCCATTGGAAACACTCCAACAACTCTGCCGCCTCAATCACAATCGATTTTGCAAGATTTGCCGGACTATGAAATTGATCCCAATCCCGCTCTTCTGTAAATTTTCGAATACGCTCTATTGTTTTTTCTTTCATAAATCTTTACCCTTTTATCATTTTTGTTTTAACAGTTTCTTAAAATATTGTGCCAAAGCGGCATCCGTGCAATATACATAACAGCCTTTCATACCTCTGGTCATGAGTGTTCTGTATGTATTTTTTATAATTTCATCTGCAACCTGATCTGCTTTTTCTTTATCTTTCTTCGCTAGTGTTTTTATTCCTTTCAAGGAATTATCAGTCTTTGCACGTTTTGTATAGTCTGTAATCACTTTCCCATTTTCAAATCGCATATCATTCCCAATAATAACACCTGTATAATCGAATTCTAATCCTTGTGATGTATGAATACATCCGGCTTCATGAACTGACTCATCACTGATTGCAAAGGCATCTCCACCATTTAGATTCCAGCTTATGGAATAATCTCCAATCTCAATATCATGGAAATTTGTATTGTTTCTGGTAGCCTTCGGCCAATTCCAACAATAACCTGCAAGAATTCTTGCTCTATTTCTGGCGCGATTCTTTTCAAGCACAATTGCTTCCATTTCTTCAGGTGTATCACAGATACGAATATCGTAATCAATTCCGTCAAGATCATAATTTGCTGTTTCACGGATTTCCAGCGCCTGATCTAGCCATGCCAAGTATCCATCAGAACCATTACAACGGAACTGAGAAATCAGTTGCATTTTAATAACTTCTGATTCTTCCAAAGCTGCCCACTTTTCTATTTCAGCTACACTCCCAATATCTGATAATGTAACCCTCTGACTCTCATCAATAAAAAACACACTACAAGCAGCGGCGTGAATAATTTCTTTCACCTGATTCTCTCCCATATTTTGGAACATACCGGATTTTTCATTTAACCTATGTGCTTCATCAGCCAGTAATGTTCCAACTGAATTTCTTGGTGCTTCTGTATAACTTCCAGAACTTTTAAAGAGATTATCTACACTGTTCTTTCTCATATGCCCCTTTAATTTAAACTGATAAACCGTTCTCGGTGCAGCATTTTTTGAAACATATTGAACAAATTGCATTTGATTTGTGAGTTCAGTCAGTAGATTAATTGCAATGACTGTTTTTCCGGTCCCAGGACCACCTTCAACAATAATTGTTCTTTTCTTTCCATCTTTTTGACACTGACAAGAATACTCAAGAATGCTCTCATATACGACCTTCTGTTCATCCAGCATAACAAATTCTTGGTTCCCTTTAAGCATATTTACAAGTGCATCTTGAAGTTGCTTAGAAGGTTTAATTTTTCCGTGTTCAATTTTCAGCAGTGTGTCCTCTTTGTCGCCCGTTACAATTTGCTTTTTGATAAATGTACGAAGAGCTTCCCTTTGCCCATAAGTAAATGCAGGCGTCTCTTCCATAATATCCTGATATTGTTCTTTATCCAATGGATCATTTTCTATTCTTGGATAATTATGAAGATACGCACAGGGATGAAGACCGATTTCATTGTCCTGAACATATTCATTGTAATCCCTGATTAAAGCTGCGTAAGACCAAGCTTGATAACATGGATGTACAACTCTTCGGTTCGCACCGCCCGTATAGGTTTCAACAATTGCATCCTGACCATCTATAGCTGTTAATTTTTCCCATTGTTTCAATTCAATAATAACAACATTTCCTTTTCCATTCAATCCATAACCAGAAATAAGAAAATCTATTCGTTTTGAAGTCTGTGGAATATTATATTCAATCGCCACACCTGCATCCTTTGGAATATCAGAATCATTCAATGTAATATACATTTCTTTTAATGAATTTCGCCAAGCATTCAGCTCACTTAATCCTGTTGTTCGGTTCATCTTTAATTTTATATTTTCATATAATTTTGTTTCCAAACGGTCATTCTCTGTATCAATCATAAAATCACTTTTTGTACCAGCATAAATAAGCATGTATTCACCCCCACACATCATATTGTTTTGTTCAATTTCAATAGACAATTCTAAAATAATCCAAATATGCTTTATATTTATCTTGTGCTGTCAGACAGGTATCTGTCAGATAACCTTTTTCGTTGTCCCATTCCTTCAATCCACGATAATAGAACATCTTCAAATTGTCCTCAATAATAAACGGAACGATATTGTATTTCAGACACTCCTTAAACATAATCAATCTGCCCACACGCCCATTACCATCTTGGAACGGATGGATTCGCTCAAACTTCACGTGGAAGTCAAGAATATCCGCAAAGGTCTTTTTTTCTTTGGCGTTGTATTCCATCAGCAAGACCTTCATTTTATCGGCAACTTCTTCTGGAAGGGCTGTATCCCTGCCAACGACTTCATTCGGAAGTTTCTTATAATCACCAACAGCAAACCAATCTTTTCTAGAATCGCTGGTGCCATTCTTCAAAACCAAATGAAGTTCTTTGATGAACTTCTCCGTCAAAGCTGCTTTTGCATGATCAATAATCATGTCAATGCAACGGAAATGATTTGCCGTTTCAATCACATCATCCACATTCAGCACTTCTTTTTCTACGCCAATAGTATTGGTTTCAAAGATATATCTGGTTTGTTCGTGTGTCAGGCGGCTTCCTTCCATATGGTTAGAGTTATATGTCAAATCAATCTGTGTCTTATGATAAATACTACCAGAGTATTTACTGGCCTTCTGCTCTTTCAGAATATCCACCAGAGTAATAGGTTCTTCTTTCCTCTTATTGATACGCTCTGGTTTCTCCGCATTTTCTGGAATGTTCCAAGTCTTACCGATAAGACACGCACCCTTCACACGACCCTGGGCACAGTAATTTCTAACACTGCGTTCTGACATATTCCATTTTTTTGCTATTTCAGCGACTAAAAGGTATTTCATCTACCATCCTCCGTCATAAATCAAATCCAAAATGTACTAATCTACTAGTAGTATATCACACCATCGGCAAAAACACCATCTGTTTTATCTATCACACTATTTTTTAGCCGATATATAATATTTGTTTTCTGGACCGATTAATTTAATAGAAAAATCACCTAAAGATTCAAAATACACTTTTGAATTTTAAATCTATACCTTATGTCTCCTAATAAGTTGTGTGTTTATTTTTTTGATTTATACTGATAATTTGACGCCAAAATAGAATATGAACTTCCAGTACCTGTTTTCAAATTTTGAAATTATACCATCATTCATCAATTTCTAATTTTCAAACCATATCTCTTACAGTTTCCATATGTCTTGACTACCGATCCGGTCTTCCAAAGGTGTAAATAAAGTGTGAATTCTACACTTCCATCCGTAAAATGGACTGTTTCTTAGAATAGGTAAATATTTTTTCAAAATCTTTTCTTCTGTTGGAAATCAAACATACAAGTTGTATTTATCATATTATACTTCTAACAGAAACAAAAGTTACATGCTATTAATGAAGGGTAAAAATGATAAGAAAGATTATAGAGTAAAAGGAGAATACGAGAATGAATAAAAAAATGTTTTGTTACCAGTGCGAGCAGACCGTAAGTTGTGCCGGCTGTACAGGAAATGCCGGTGTCTGTGGAAAAAAGGCAGATACAGCAAAATTACAGGACGAACTAACAGGTGCATTGATCGGTCTTGCAAGATCTATGGATGACACAACAATGATATCCCAAAATACCTGGCGTATCATCATAGAAGGATTGTTTACTACCGTTACAAATGTAAGTTTTGATAATACAGCCATCGAAAATATGATACAAAAAGTCAGAGCTGAGAAAGAAAGACTGGTTCCTAACTGCAGCAACTGTCAGGCTCCTTGTGGCAGAACAGAGGAATACGATATGCAAAAACTTTGGAATGACGATGAAGATATCCGCTCTTTGAAGTCGCTTATCCTCTTTGGTATTCGTGGAATGGCTGCCTATGCCTATCATGCAAATGTTCTAAATTATGAAGATACTGAAGTAAATCAGTTCTTCCGCGAAGCCCTGTTTAAGATTGGTTATGAAGAAAGTGTGGAAAGACTGCTTCCTACTGTACTGAAAGTAGGAGAAATTAATCTGAAGTGTATGGCACTTCTTGATAAGGCTAATACAGAAACCTATGGAACACCAGAACCGACCGATGTTACACTCACAGTAGAAAAGGGTCCTTTTATTGTCGTAACCGGACATGATCTGAAAGACCTGCAGCTTTTGCTTGAACAGACAGAAGGAAAAGGAATCAACATCTATACTCATGGTGAAATGCTCCCTGCCCATGCCTATCCATTCTTAAAAAAATTCTCACACTTAAAAGGAAATTTTGGAACTGCATGGCAGAATCAGCAGAAAGAGTTTGATCATCTTCCGGCTCCGATTCTTTACACTACCAACTGTTTGATGCCGCCAAAAAGTAGTTATGCTGACAGAGTATTTACAACAGAAGTGGTTGCTTTCCCAGGAGCTGTTCATATCGATGAGAAAAAAGATTTCACGCCAGTTATTGAAAAAGCTCTGGAACTGGGTGGTTACAAAGAAAATCAGATATTTTCTGGTATCAACGGCGGAACAAAAGTGACAACCGGATTTGGTCATGCAGCTATCCTATCTCATGCAAATACTGTAGTAGATGCCGTAAAATCAGGTGCAATCCGCCATTTCTTCCTGGTTGCCGGCTGTGATGGGGCTAAGCCAGGTCGAAACTATTACACAGAATTTGTGAAACAGACACCTTCTGATAGTATCGTCCTCACTCTTGCTTGTGGCAAGTTCCGATTCAATGATCTCAATCTGGGAGAAATCGGCGGGTTGCCACGACTGATGGACATGGGGCAATGTAACGATGCTTATGGTGCAATCCAAGTTGCCGTAGCACTTGCAGATGCATTTGGATGTTCTGTAAATGAGCTTCCGCTTTCCTTCGTTCTCTCCTGGTATGAACAAAAAGCAGTCTGTATCCTGTTAACACTTTTACATCTGGGTATCAAAAACATTCGTCTTGGTCCTTCTCTTCCAGCGTTTTTGTCTCCTAATATTCTGAACTTTCTGGTAGAAAATTATGGCATTTCACCTATTACCACACCAGAAGAAGACATCAAAACGCTACTGAACCATAACAAATAATTTTTATTCTAAAATCCAAATGAATACAAACAATCAACTCAAAATGCCAGAAAAACCGAGGACTATTCCCCGGTTTTTCTTCTTTGCTTAACTATTTATAATCCTTTTACAAACTCAACTGCATTCTTTATATCTTCTTCATCCGGATGCCCTTTTGCAATTCCACCAACCAGTTTAAATGGACCAAATGTATCATAGCCCTTACATCCGAATTTTCCTATCACTTTAGAATGTTTCTTATTTAAAATCTGCTCTATAGATCTGTAATTCGCACTTCCACCATAAGTACAAATCAGAAATATCTTTTTGTTGTCTGGTAGATTCTTCTCTGCAAATTTTAACATTGACTGATGAAATTTTGAAAAATAGATCCCTGATGCAAACCCAATCATATCATAACTACCCAGATCTGCATCTGACTGTTTTACAGCATCAATCAAGTCGACCTGACACTCTTCTGCTATGCTTTTTACTAATTTTTCTGTATTTCCATGATGTATAGATGCATATACGATTGCTTTTCTCATTTTTTTCCTTTCTGCCTGCTCCATCAATCAGGTCATAACTCATATTTTTTCATTTCTTCTACAATTCTATCCAGCATCTGCTCAAACTGACTTTTTGCTTTCGTCTTATTTGCTTCTCCATCATACAGGCTATAATAGAAAAACATATTTGCATAAAATTTAACTGCATTCTCTTCTGGATGATTCATTTTCATATTTTTGAACAGCTCCTTCACGTATTCTGCCGGTCCAGATACGAGATATTGCTGATACAAATTCTGCATCTCTTCACTGCGAAACTGCTCTATTGTCAGCATCTTCCGAAATGATGATGCAAAATCATCCTCTGTCCAGTATTCAAACATAGACTTGCTGTATTCTACAAAATCATCCAATGATACATCCTCATACTCTTCAGGCATACTCTCTTTTTCATCTTCCGGCATATCATAATCTGATGCCTGTTCGCCATCCTGCTGCTCCATGCGCTTAACAATACTGTCAAAAATATCTCTCTTACTTTTGTAGTGTCGGTATAATGCCCCTTTTGTCATGTCAAGCTCTCCTGCTATCTGACTGACTGAGACAGCCTCATAACCATCTCTGGCGAACAGATGCAGTGCCACAATTAATATTTCCTCTTTCCTATTACCCATGTACATTTCCTCCAAAAAATAAACGACTGTTTACTTTTAATAATAGTAAACAGTCGTTTATTTGTCAAGGCTTTTCTTTTTTCCCATCGTTTTCAATAACTGTATTGTTTTCGATTTACCAAATGGGACATATGGTGCAATTTCACTTATCGGTTTTAGCATTATTTTACTTAAGATTTTGTAAATTACTTTTTCATCTTCGGTTAAATTAGCATTGGTTTCAAATACCGGCAACACAATTTTTATAGTATTTTCTGACACTTCAAAATCTGATTTTACCAGACTCTCTGCATACAAATGTGCAAAAAATCAATCATAAAAATTTACGATTGATTTTAATTCTTATTTCCATGTTTTCCAGATATCAGGATGATATCCAAGCGTAGATTGTTTTCCATTTCGAACCACCGGTGTTTTAATTACCTGTGGATTATCAAGTATCTTTCTAAGTTTATCTTCGTCTGCAATATATTTAATGAGTGCAAGCAAATCCTTATCTTTCCCCTCCCAGTTAACCATATTTTCCAATCCACCATTTACCTGGGCAACAGAATTAAATTCACCTTTGCTCATTCCTTTGTCCTTCATATCAACAAACTGATACTTAATACCACGTTCTTTGAAAAATCTTTCAGCTTTCTTTGTGTCATTGCACTTCTTCGTGCCAAAAATTTGTATATTCAAATTACTTTCCTCCAAATTATATAATGCCAGCGCCACTATTGGATAGTGAATCCTCTTTCATATTCTCATTTCACTTCTTCTTCATTTCCATCAGTGCAATTAATTTCTTAGCGGCAGATATTGCAAATGCTTCCTCATTAATATGTGCATTCACATCAATTATCTCAACAAGAGGATTGTTTATCACTTTCTTTAATGTAATAAATAATGCCTGATCTTCCTTTGGACCATAATATTTACTGCCTGCCTTATCATTCATTGAAATTCCTCGAATCGGAAGTAATAATGCTGCGTTACTCTTACACTGATTCAGTTTTTCACCAACTTTAATACCAAATGCAATATTTTCCTCTATATTACTTTTTACAACCGTAATAGCCGGATTATGCATATAGACAACTCTATTCTTATATTTTTCCGGGAGACTGCTTCTTTCTCCAAATGTAATCATGTCAGCAGCACCTACGGATACCACCTGAGGAATCCCATTCAACGCCGCTGCATCTAAGCGTTCTGGACCAGCGGCCATAATACCTCCGGCAATTTCATCGATCCATTCTGTTGTTGTCAGATCTAATACACCATCCACAATTCCACTGTTGATTAAAGACTCCATCATCTTACCACCAGTTCCAGAAGCATGAAAAATAATCACTTCGTAGCCTTCCTGCTCCAGATATTCTTTTGCTCTCATAACACATGGAGTCGTTACCCCATACATCGTAGCTGCTATCAGTGGCTTTTTTACTGGAATATCCGTATTCTCATGTTCCACCATACCAACAATCGCATGAACAGCATGTGTTAATACCTGAGAAGAAATACGGTTAATTCCCGCAACATCGACAATAGAAGGCATCATTAAAATATCACTTGTCCCCACATATCTTGATACATCCCCGGATGCCATCGTAGATACCATAATTTTAGGAACGCCTAGAGGCAATAATCTCATACAGGGAGTCACAAGAGAAGTTCCGCCTGTGCCGCCTAACGCAAGAACCGCATCAAACAGCCTTTCTTCATATAACTTTGGAATTAATGTACAAAGTCCCTTAGCCATCACTTCCATAGCATGTCCCCGGTCTTTTTTCTCCTGTAATTCTGCAATACTTCCCTCTCCCAAAACAGCAACCGAATCATGATCAATATCCGGTGAAAAAGCAGCCTCAAAAATACCAGCATGAATCATTAATGTTTGTAATCCCAAATTCTCTATTTTATTTTTTACATAGAGATACTCTTCTCCCTTTGTATCAAAAGTACCAATTAAAGCTATCGTTTTCATTTTTTCCTTCTCCAAGAAATCAACTTCTTTCTATAAAAATATCTTAAATGATGTTTAAAAGCGAATGGAAAAGTATGCAAATTGCCTTTTGATTTTTCAAACATACTTTAAGTTCATTATATTATAATTTCTTTGCAATCACTGGGAATAACTCATAGTAATATTAGGAGAAAAAACAGTTTGCATGACATACTTTTAATGCACATTCTGGTAATCCTGCCGAAGTCCTCTCATATCTGATATATCAAAAACTTCTCCATCCTCCGGAACCCACACATTTCCCTCATAAAATTGTTTGGCTTCTGCACTGTATCGTTCTTTTCGCTTTATCCCTGTCTGATCTTCTGTATGCCAGATCAGTAGATTCTTTACTTTTAAATCTTGCGCAATCATACTTGCTTCTTTTACTGTCTGATGCTGATATTGATACGCATGAAATTTCGGTTCTTCATTAAATAAACAAAATGCTTCTGATAATAGCCAATCTACCTCTTTGCTATATTTTTTACCATTTTCCTTTAACGGTTCATCTCCGGCAAATACCAGCTTCTTCCCATTATCATATTCCATCAGAAAGCCATATTGTTTTGCTTTCGTAGAACCAATATCAAAAAATGTAAAATCATTATTTAAAATATGCCTCTTTTCATGATCTTTTACCACAACAAACTTGATTCTTGTCTCCAAAAAAGCCTGACTTCGCTTCTTAAGAATCATGCGGCATACCTGCAATGCCTTCCCCAAGACTTCATCATTTCCATAAAGATAAAAATCCCCTTCATACTCCTCAAGTTCTAATAATTCTGCAATCGTGCGGATTACCCAAATCATCCCTAAAAAATGATCCGTATGTTCATGGGAAAGAAAGGCATGATGCAGATGTTTCCAGTCAAGATTCATAATATCAAATGCCCGCAAGATATCACTACCTCCTGTTCCATCCACAAGAAATAACTGATTGTCTTCTTCAAAAACACAGGATGTATTAATATATTTACTTACCGTTGCTGTTCCGGTACCGATGATGTGCATTTTCATTGAAAAATCTCCTTTTTTCGCAAGGCGCTTCCTAAATCTTATAAAACTCCCATCAAACCTTTGCCCCGAGGTCACAAATATAGATCGGCTCTTTCTCGGGGTTCTGACTGTGGTTACTGGGATAAAATTTTTATATCAATTGGTTTCGTTATGTGTGCATTCATACCTGCTTTAAATGACTTTTCTTTATCTTCTTCAAAAGCATTTGCAGTCATGGTAACGATTGGTATATTGGCTTTCTTGTTGTTCTTTAGAGTACGAATTTCCCTGGTTGTCATATAGCCATCCATTTTAGGCATCTGAATATCCATGAAAATCAGATCATACCTGTCATCATCCACTTCATTCATCCGTTCAACAGCATCCGTTCCGTCTTCCACGCAATCTACCGATATTCCAATCTCTTCCAACAGGGTAGTAGCGATTTCACGATTCAGCTCATTGTCCTCTACAAGAAGAACTTTTTTACCAGAATAACGATTCTCTCTTTCTGTTTTTTGCAATGTTTCCTCTTTTATGTCCATAGGCTTTGTCAGAACTTCCCTTAATTTCGACATGGAGATTGGCTCCTCCAGTGTTTTAAAATTCAGGGTAACCTCAAAAGATGCTGGCTCGATGTTCCGATTTTTGTCAGATAATCCTTTACCAGATCCGGCTGATCCATATGTGCTGCTGCAAGGGCTGTGAAACCCAATGATCGCATTCATAGGAGTCCGGATATCATGTGACATATTATTTAAAAATGCTGTTTTTGCCTTATTTGCATGTTCAGCAGAGGCGAGAGCAAGCCGAAGGGCATCTTCCTGCTGCAGTTCCCTTTCTCTCTGGTCTGTCACATCATGTGTCAGAAACAGAATATCTGTCACCCTGCCATCCTTATCACGATTCTGAACAATGGCACTTACTTCTATCCACTGTCTGTCCATGTTACGATAAATATACCGAAGAATCTTATGTTTTTCAAACCGTTCACTGATCGTGTCAAGATCTGTAAATTCAAGATAGTCATTCTGGCATTCCGGCAGCATATAATTATCATGGATCAGTTTCCTTATCTCACAGACATTCTGGCATTGTTTCAGGACATTTTCCTTATCCGCCTGGATTTTTAACCATTCTACTTTCTGATCTTCCAGATGAACTAAAAATATATTGGTAAATACCATTCCAAGTGCCTTCAATGCTTTTGTAAGCTCCTCATCCCGTTTCTGGCTATAATGAAGTGCGTTTGACAATTCTTCATTCTTCTGCAAGGCACTGACATCCTGATAGGTCACATAGATATATTTTTTCTTTCCAACGATGAGATAGGAAAGGTCCGACTGCATATAAAACCATTTCCCCTGCGGATTTCTTTTTCTGTAAAAAATCCTCCTTGTTTTCTCATGTACTATTAATAATCCAAGTTTATTTCAAAATAAAAACACTGCCAAAGAGGCAATGACTGCTTTTTCTGCAACTGGCTGCCATTTCACTCCACTAGTTTATGAATTACTTTTATCAGTAATTCCACATCAACAGGCTTAGCAACATGTTCATTCATTCCTGCTTCTTTTACTCTTATTCTGTCCTCCGCAAAAGCATTTGCTGTCATTGCAATAATCGGTACCTCCTTTGCATCCGCTCTGTCCAGAGACCTGATCATCTTTGTGGCTTTATAACCATTCATGACCGGCATCATAATGTCCATAAGAATGACATCAAATTCACCAGATCTGCTTTTTTCGAATATCTCAACAGCTTCCTGTCCATTCCATGCTTTGGTCACCTCAGCACCTTCATTCTGAATCGCAAATTCAGCAATTTCCATATTCAGCTCATTATCTTCTGCCAGAAGAATATGCAGTCCCTTTATAGATTTTTCTGATACGTCCTTCTGTTCTTCTCGTTTATCCGCATCCAGATCTATTTTGAATGGAATCCGGATCACAAATGTCGTCCCTACGCCTTTTTCACTTTCAAAAGTAATGGCTCCACCCATTTTTTCAACCAGTTTTTTGGTAATAGGCATTCCCAGGCCTGTTCCTGCAAATTTTGTGCGGCTTCCTGGCTGTTCCTGTGCAAATGGTTCAAAAATATGTTTCTGGAACTCCTCAGTCATTCCAATTCCTGTATCCCGGCAGACAAATTCCATTGTTGTCATTTCCGGCTGTTTGGATGGAATCTCCCTGTAGCTGATATAAATATATCCGTTTTCTCTGTTATATTTCACCGCATTTGACAGGATATTCATCATCACACGTTTCACATACTCTGAGCTTCCAATAAAATCCCTATGTATGATTTCTTTTTTCTCCCACACGATCTGGATATTCTCTTCTGCTGCCATCTGCTCGATCACAACAAATACTTCCCTGGAAATACTGCTCAGATTAAACGGGATCTCTTCCAGAACGATTTCATCAGACTCCATCTTACTCATATCCAGAACATCATTTACCAGTTCCAGTAATAGATTAGATGCCTCTTTCACCTTTATCCTGTATTCTGTCTGCTTCTCCATATCATCTGCATAATGGTCTGCCATATTGACCATGCCGCAGATTCCATTGATCGGAGTCCGGATATCATGGCTCATCCGCTGGAGAAACTCTGTTTTTGCCTCATTGGCGGCTTCTGCCTTTTTTGCTGCTATCAGAAGTTCTGCTTTATATTTTTCATCTTTTTCCTGTTCCTGTTTCCGATGCACCAGATTGGTTCTGTATGTCCAGAACCAGAATATACTGAACATCAGACAATAAAGAAAAATAACGCTTGTCACACTTAATGGAAGGTTATGAAACACTTCTTTGTCTGGAAGATACGCATAGATATAATAATCCCTCTGCTTCAGCATGATTCCGTAACATCCGGCTCCTTCATTCTTCATATGAAAAATGTGCTGACTGTCTGTATGCTTTTTCATTGCCTGAACGGCTTCGCTACCGGCTGTACTCTGCCCCAGCAGTTTCTCATCGTTGCTGGCAACAACGATTCCCTCGTCTGCAACAATAATCGTTCCATCTTTCTGAGTACTATAGCCATTTAAAAGCCCCTGTATCGTCAGAGTATAGTTTCTGGCAAATTCAGGAGATGTGTAATAATAGATTGCAACGATACCCGGTGCATCTTTTCTGGCACAGGCTGCAATGTCGATATGCGACCCGTCTTCCCTGGTAAACCGTTCCGAATAGCTTCTTTCTTCATATTCGGAAAAATCCATGATAATTTCTTTTTGCAGATACTCTGTAATCTCATTTGCCAGAGATTCATCCGTACTGTATTCACAGTCCGTCTTTCCTTCTGTATCCAGTACAATGATGCCATCCACCCAGAGAGTCTGCAGATTTTCTTTCAGGAAATCCTCGCTTAGCTGTCCGCCGTTTTCTGTTTCTATAGCGATATTTGTACTCATCTGTCTGGCACTTTCAATCGCACGTAGGAGACTTTTGGATTCCGAAGATTCATTATAATGGGTGTAGGTGGAACACTGCACTTTGACATAATTTACAATCTCTACCATTCTTTTCTCTGCTTCCGCTTTCTCCGCATGAAAGAAATAAAACAGAGAAACTAATGCCACACAGATTCCAATCAGACCACCGAACAGCTGGATTCGTTTTTCTTTTTTCTTTCTCTTAATATCCAAGATCATCCACCTCCAGATACTTTTCCGGATTATCCAGATATTTTTCAATGATTTTCAGAGATGTGCCATCCTGACGCATCACTTCCAGCATCTGGTTCATCTGCTCGCAGATTCCTCTGTCATCATCTTTTGCAAAAGCAACTCCTATCCCCACGACCATCAGGGGTTCTTCCAGGATACGGAAACTTGTATCATAATCCTTCATGTACTGGACAACAGATTCCTCATGTGCGCCAACCGCATCTACATAGCCTTTCCCCAGAAACGTATAGATTAGTTCCCGGTGTCCGAGACTGATCAGATTTCCCAGTTTGGGAATTCTTTCATCTGTCCGTTTCAGAAAGATGCCTTCTGGTTTGGTTGTAGACTGGACAGCCAGGTTCTTTCCCTCCAGGTCACTCAGTTTATAAATATCACTATTCTCATTTACAGCAACCACCTGACGGCTTGCTATATATGGTCCTGCCCAGCGGTAATCGTCAAGGCGTCCTTCCATGGAAAAACAACCCATGATACAGTCAATCTCTCCGCTCTCCACCAGTTCTTTTTTCTTCTCCCAGTTAATCTGGACAACCTCCACCTGATATCCCATTCTTTTAAATGCTTCTGTAGCCAGTTCTACATCTATGCCTGTCGGTACACCATCCTCATTCAGATAATTGTATGGTGGATAGTTGTCGCTGCCGAGGGTAATGACTGGCTTTTCTGTTTCTTTTTTACCATTGTCTGTGTTTTTACACCCTGTAAGGGTGACTGCTAAAATTCCCGCAAGCAAAATGCCTGCAATCACTCTTTTTCCTTTCATTTTTCTTCCATCCCTGCACTTTTCTTGTACTTTCCTGTTTTCCATTTATTATAGTTAATTGCCCCGAAATTACATAACAATTAGTGTACATATCTCAAAATTGTTTTTATAACTTCATCGATCACAATCGGTTTTGACAAATGTGCGTTCATTCCTGCTTCCATACATCTTTTTGCATCTTCCCTGAATGCATTTGCAGTCATAGCAATGATAGGGATTGTTTTTGCATCCTGCCGTTCCAGGGATCTTATTGTTTTTGTGGCAGTAAGCCCATCCATCACCGGCATCATGACATCCATTAAAATAACATCGTATGTTCCTGATTCGCAGGCTTCAAAGTGCTGAACAGCTTCTAACCCATTTTTCACTGTTTCTACTTTAGCCCCATTTTCTGTCAGCATAAATTCTGCTATTTCCGCATTCAGCTCATTATCTTCAACCAATAATATCCGGACACCTGATATATCTGTATTGAAATCTTCTTTTTCTTCCGGTCGTGCATTCGTATCAATTTCAAATGGAAGTACTACAGTAAAACAGCTCCCTTCACCCAGCTTACTTTCAACTGTTATGGTTCCACCCATCTTTTCTACAAGTTGTTTCACAATAGGCATTCCAAGACCTGTCCCACTATAATTGGAACGTGCGGAATTGTCTGCCTGTACAAATGGAGTAAATAATTTATTTTTTATAAATTCTTCGGACATTCCAATCCCATTATCTCTTATTTTAAATTCACATGTCATATGATTTTCTGATCTTTCAATCGTTCTCATACTCATATAAATAAAACCATTCACCTTATTGTACTTCATACTGTTTGTAAACAAGTTCATCAATATTTTTTTCAGGTGAACTGCATTGCTCCAGACATATACACCTCTATAATCATCATGTTCTCCCATAACATGAAGTCCTTCTTCTTCTGCCTGAAAGTATAGCGACTCCGTGATTTCTTTACATACCTGATCCAGATTGATGGATTCATCACTAAAAACAACGGTATCCGATTCTAACTTTGCCATATCCAAAACATCATTTACCAATGATAATA
>OLNC01000324.1_pt1 | contig 53248 bp, 48 predicted proteins | sample 1672011 | NCBI WGS metagenome assembly OLNC01 (sample SAMEA3136636, study PRJEB25190) | human gut metagenome | biome: human gut; feature: human-associated habitat; material: faeces | place: Austria | collected 2013
ACACCGCCGAATTCGTGGATGATGTGGAGCATATCTGCCATGCACTGTGTCGGATGGTCAACATCGCACTGAAGGTTTACGAGGGCCGGTCTCTGCTCGAGAATTCCATCTTTGTTTCCTTCGGTTACTGCATCCATAAATTCTTTCTGGTATGCATGGCCTTTACCGATGTACATGTCATCGCGGATACCGATTACATCAGCCATGAAGGATACCATGTTTGCTGTTTCGCGAACGGTTTCGCCGTGTGCGATCTGTGATTTTTTCTCATCGAGATCCTGCACTTCCAGACCAAGAAGGTTGCATGCAGAAGCGAAAGAGAAACGTGTACGTGTGGAGTTGTCACGGAAAATGGAGATTCCGAGACCGCTTTCGAATACTTTTGTGGAGATGTTGTGTTCTCTCATGAAACGGAGAGCGTCAGCAACGGTGAAGACTGCTTCCAGTTCGTCGTCTGTTTTGTCCCAGGTCCAGAAGAAGTCGTTGTTGTACATTTCTTTGAAGTTGAGTTTGTTGAGCTTGTCGATGTAATCCTGTAAAGTTTTCATGTTTTCTCCTTTTTGTGTAGATGGTTGAGTTTTATTTGCAGTAAGAAGTTGGCAGTGCTGCGTATACAGCGGCGCATCTTACGAGGTCTGCTTTCCATGTTTTTTCGTTCGGTGCATGTGCCTGTGCTTCTGCACCAGGTCCGAAGCCGATGCAGGGGATTCCGTTACGTCCCATGATGGATACGCCGTTTGTGGAGAAAGTCCATTTGTCGGTCAGCGGGCGAGCTTTTCTCATTGCCTCTGTTTCAGCGTTTCCGAGACGTGTTTCTCCGTAAAGGTGTTTGTAAGCGTCTTCGAATGCTTTTGTTACTTTGTGATCTTTCGGGATAGCCCATGTCGGGAAGTAGCATTCGATTTCGTATTTGCATCCTGTGTAAGATGGACGGTCATAGTTGTACATGGAAACGACTACGTCATCTCCGTATTTTTTAACACTTGGAAGTGCGCGGATCTCATCCAGGCAGCTTTCCCATGTTTCACCGAATGTCATACGACGGTCAAGTGATACTGCACAGGAGTCGGCAACAGCACAGCGGCTTGGAGAGGTGTAGAAAATCTGGGATACAGTTACAGTACCGCGTCCGAGAAAACGAGCCTCTTCCCAGTCAGGATTGTATTTCGGATTGAGCATTTTTACGAGACCTTTGATTTCTGTCTCATCGGCATCATCGTTTTCGTTGAGGGAACGTACGTCCTGAAGGATGTCGGCCATTTTGTAGATGGCATTGTCACCACGCTCCGGTGCGGAACCATGGCAGGAAACACCTTTGACATCAACACGGATCTCCATACGGCCACGCTGTCCTCTGTAGATACCGCCATCCGTCGGTTCTGTGGAAACAACGAATTCCGGACGGATCTTATCTTCATTAATGATATACTGCCAGCAGAGACCGTCACAGTCTTCTTCCTGAACAGTTCCGACAACCATGATCTTGTATCCTTCCGGGATCAGATCCATGTCTTTCATGATCTTTGCACCATATACGGCAGATACGAGACCACCGCACTGGTCAGACACGCCACGACCGCCGATTTCTTCATCTGTTTCGTATCCTTCGTATGGATCGAAGTTCCAGTTTTCGATGTTACCGATACCAACGGTATCAATATGTGCATCGAATGCAAGAATCTTGTCACCATTACCCATATAGCCGATAACGTTACCCTGTGGATCAATGGTAACTTCGTCGAAGTTCAGCTTTTTCATTTCTGCTTCGATGGTTTCGATATGTTTTCTCTCATCGCAGCTTTCGCCCGGGTTTTTGACGATGGCTCTTAAGAATCGGGTCATATCATCCTGATAGTTTTGAGCAGCTTCTTTGATTTTTTCGTAATCCATTTTAGTTCCTCCCATATATAGTTGCTTATTTACTTAAAGATTTATCGGTTCCATAAAGTCCGTCCCAGACGATCTCACGATAACGTACCGGGTCGGTGTCGCCTTCTGTGGAGATAACGAGTACGTTGGAGGTTTCGTCAAGCTTCAGAGCTTCTTTGAGGTCTTTTGCATCTTCATCATGAAGCGCGGTGTAACAGAGTCCAAGCGGAACAGAACCGGATTCACCGGAAACAATGTGCGGATCGTTGCCGAGCGGGTTTGCGTAGATTCTGGTTGCTTTTGCACTCATCCAGTCAGGGCATGATGCAAATACGGAAACATGGTTTCGAAGGATATCCCATCCGATCGTATTGGCTTCACCGCATGCAAGGCCTGCCATGATGGTTTCAAGGTCACCACCGACGTTTACGAGTTCACCGGATTCTTTCATGGCGGAACGATACAGGCAGTCGGCAGCGCTTGCCTCGCAGACAATCATAACCGGCGGATTTTCTTTATATTTGTGAGCAAAATATCCGACAACAGCTCCGGCGAGGGAACCAACACCAGCCTGTACAAATACATGTGTCGGACGGTCGATACCGGCTTCTTTTAACTGCTGGTCAGCTTCCATGACCATGGTTCCGTATCCCTGCATGATCCAGGAAGGAATTTCTTCGTAGCCTTCCCATGCGGTATCCTGAACCATAACACCATGTTCGGTCTTTGCAGCTTCGGCAGCAGCCATTCTTACGCAGTCATCATAATTGACTTCCTCAATAGTAACGGTAGCCCCTTCTTTGGCAATGTTGTCAAAACGTGTTTTGGTAGTACCTTTCGGCATACGTACAACGGCTTTCTGTCCAAGACGGTTGGCAGCCCATGCAACACCGCGTCCGTGATTTCCGTCAGTTGCGGTAAAGAAAGTAGCCTGCCCGAATTCTTTTCTCAATGTTTCAGAAGAAAGAACTGCATATGGAAGTTCACTGATATCCTTGCCGACTTCTTTGGCTATGTAACGTCCCATTGCGTAGGAACCACCGAGAACCTTGAATGCATTCAGGCCGAAACGGTAGGACTCATCTTTGCAATGGATACTTTTTACACCAAGATAGGATGCCAGAGCGGCGAGATCCTGAAGCGGAGTAACGGTGTATTGTGGGAAACTTTTGTGAAATTCATTGGCTTTTTTCACGTTTTCTTCAGACATTAATTCGAGATGTTTATCGTCTGACTTTGCAACGTGATTGACGGTCCATTTTAAACCTTCAGTCATGAGAAAAACCTCCTTAAAAAAAATCTTTAGAACTCATAATTTTTCTTTTCCAGCTGATTCTATCATATCATAAATATGTGATTTTGCAATAGAAATCAAAAAAATTTTTAGGTTTTAACAAAAAAAGTTAGCACACCAGAAAAAAGTTGCATTCATTGAAAAGAGAGAGAGGATATGCTACAATATATCTCATGTAGATACACAACAGATGAAACAAAAAGGAGACTAGAAATATGGCTGTTTTTCAGGCTTTTCGAGCATTGCGGCCGATACCGGAAAAGGCTTCTTCTGTAGCGGCACTTCCGTATGATGTTGTAACCCGCGAAGAAGCAAAGCTGATCGGAGACAAGAATCCGGATTCATTTTTGCATGTAGACCGCCCGGAGATGGATCTGCCGGATGAGACCGACCTGTATGATCCGAAGGTCTATGACAAGGCAGGAGAAAATCTTCGGAATATGGAAAGAAACGGAATCCTTAAGCAGGATGAGATACCGTGTTATTATATTTATGAACTGACAAGAAACGGCAGGACACAGACAGGACTGGTAGGCTGCTGCTCTATCGATGACTATATGAATGGCGTTGTAAAGAAGCATGAACTTACGAGAGAGGATAAAGAGCAGGACCGTATCCGCCATGTAGATACCTGTGATGCAAATACCGGTCCGATCTTTCTGGCATGCAGATATCCGCAGGAACTTCTTGACCTGATGGAAGAATGGAAAGCATCACATGATGCAGTCTACGATTTTACGGCTGATGACGGGATCGGACACCGGGCATGGGTGATCGACGGCGAGAAAGAAAAGGCAACGATCGCACAGCAGTTTGGAGAGATTCCTTCTATATATATTGCAGACGGTCATCACAGAGCTGCTTCAGCAGTAAAAGTCGGACTGAAAAGACGTGCGGAGCATCCGGATTATGATGGAACCGAGGAATTCAATTATTTCCTTTCTGTAGTATTTCCGTACGATCAGCTCACGATTCTTGCATATAATCGAGTGGTAAAGGATCTTCATGGTATGGATGAACATGCGTTTATCGCCAGTCTGAAATTTAATTTTGAACTGATGATCATGCCGGGATTTCCGTGCAAACCGGTTGAAAAGCACTGCATGGGTATGTATGTGGGCGGAAACTGGTATCATCTGAAAGCGTGGGATGATGTCTATGCGAAGAAGGACATTGTAGGACAGCTTGATGTCTCGATCCTTCAGGAAAAAATCCTTTCACCGATTCTCGGAATCGGAGACCCTCGCACGGATCAGCGTATCCGTTTTGTAGGAGGCAGCCACAAATTAAGCGAACTTGCACAGATTGCGGATTCGACGGGAGGCGTGGCGTTTGCCATGTTCCCGACTGCGATGGAGGATCTGATGCAGATTGCAGACGAAAGTAAACTGATGCCGCCGAAGTCGACCTGGTTTGAACCGAAACTTCGAAGCGGATTGTTTATTCATAAACTTTCATAACCAATAATAAGGAGGTATTTACGTATGGGACTGATCAAAGCAGCATCAGGGGCAGCAGGTGGTGTACTGGCTGACCAGTGGAAAGAATATTTTTACTGTGAAGCCATGCCGGCGGATGTTCTGATCACAAAGGCGCACAAAAAAGTATCCGGAAGATCATCCAACAAACACGGCTCAGAGAATGTTATTTCAAATGGTTCTGTAATTGCAGTTAATGATGGTCAGTGTATGCTGATCGTAGAGCAGGGAAAGGTTGTAGATGTATGCGCAGAACCGGGAGAATACAAATATGATATGTCTACAGAGCCGTCCATTTTCTGCGGAGATCTGGGAGAGGGAATTCGCAATGTGTTCCAGCAGATTGGCAAACGTTTCACATTCGGAGGAGAAGCACCGAAGGATCAGAGAGTTTACTTTGTCAATACCAAAGAACTCGTAGGTAACAAATACGGTACACCCAATCCGGTACCTTTCCGTGTAGTAGATACCAATGTTGGACTGGATATTGATATTTCCATTAAATGTTTTGGCGAATACAGTTATCGTATTGCAAATCCGATTCTTTTTTATACCAATGTATGCGGCAATGTAGAGCAGGACTACGAAAGAGAAGAAATCGACGGCCAGTTAAAGAGTGAACTTATGACAGCTCTGCAGCCGGCATTTGCCAGAATTTCAGAGCAGGGGATCCGCTACAGTGCGCTTCCGGGGCATACACAGGAGCTTGCCGAAGCGCTGAATCAGGTACTTTCCGAAAAATGGAACAATTTACGTGGAATCTGTATCGTTTCACTTGGTGTATCCAGCGTAAAAGCCTCCGAAGAAGATGAGGCAATGATCAAAGAGCTTCAGAGAAATGCCGCGTTCCGTAATCCGACAATGGCAGCAGCTCATATGGTTGGCGCACAGGCAAGTGCGATGCAGGCGGCAGCTTCCAATCAGAATGCCGGGCCGGCAATGGCGTTTGCAGGACTGAATATGGCGGCAAATGCCGGCGGAGTGAATGCACAGAATCTATTTGCGATGGGAGCACAGCAGGCACAGCCGGTGCAGCCGCAGGCTCAGGCAGCAGGAGGATGGACCTGCAGCTGCGGAGCAGTCAATACCGGAAAATTCTGTCAGGAGTGTGGTCAGCCGCGCCCGGCGGGACCGTGGACCTGCAGCTGTGGAGCAACGAACACCGGTAAATTCTGTCAGGAATGTGGAAAACCGAGACCATAAGCAGTGAGGAAGGAATAATGTATGGATACAGTAAATTACAAATGCCCAAATTGTTCTGCCGGCCTTGCGTTTGACAGTAAATCGCAGAAAATGAAATGTGAATACTGTGGAAACACATATTCACTGGAGGAACTGGAACAGCTTGCAGAGCAGCAGGATACAGTTAAAGAAGATACGACGACTCACTGGGAGGGATTTGAACCGGAACAGTGGCAGTCAGATGAAAAATCAAACATGGCGGTATGGAGCTGTCCGTCCTGCGGAGCTGAAGTACTTGCGGAAAAGACAACAGGTGCAACCATCTGTCCGTACTGTGATAACCCGATGATCATGCCGGAGCAGTTTGCAGATACCTATCGCCCGGATTATGTGATCCCGTTTAAAAAATCCAAAAAAGAAGCAATAGAGGCGCTTAAGAAGCACTACGAAAAGAAACCGCTTCTGCCCAGGGTGTTCAAAAATGAAAATCATATTGAGGAGATCAAGGCGGTTTATGTTCCGTTCTGGTTGTTTGATCTGGATACGGCAGGAAGATTCCAGTATGATGCAACCAGAAGCAGAGTATGGGATGATGATGATTATACATATACAGAGACCAGCCATTATCGCGTAGTACGTGCCGGTAAAATGAAGTTTCAAAAAATTCCGGTTGATGGTTCAAAAGCAATCGATGACACGATGATGGAGGCAATAGAGCCTTATGATTATGCTGATCTCAAGGAATTTAATCTGTCCTATCTTTCCGGATATATGGCGGATAAATATGATCAGGAGCCGGATGATCTGACTGCAAGAGTTTATGAGCGAATGGAACAGAGTGTGCGGGAGGGCTTCCGGTCTTCTGTTGAATGCTATGAAACAGTAACCACCAAAAAAGAAAAGATTACTGTGACAAATAAAGGACAGGTAAAATACGGCCTGTTTCCGGTATGGTTCCTTAATACAAAATGGAATGGAAAGACATATTCATTTGCAATGAATGGTCAGACCGGACATCTGATAGGAGATCTTCCTGTCGGAAAAACGCTGGCAGTCAAATACTGGTTTAAGCATCATATTCCACTGACTCTTATAATGGCGGCAATTGTTACAGCACTGCGTCTGAAAGGGGTGATCTGAGTGAAAAAAACAAGATTGTTATTAAGCGGTTTGTTACTCAGCGTCAGCCTGGGAATGGCTTTGCCTGCAGTTTCCTTTGCAGCTACAGATACGTCCGCCGCTTCATCGACAGATGAAAATAACGCAGATGAGACAACGGATGGTGGAGAATTTACATGGGTATATGATGCGTATGGTCTCTTAAATGATGAACAGTATACAGAACTTGAGGACGAGCTCGCTGAAATATATGATGAGTATAAATATGATGTGGTGCTGGCTATTTCTCCTGATATAGGAGAGGAGCATGATTACAGGCAGTATGTAGCGACATTTATGCAGACGAATGAAATCGGATATGGCGATACTCATGAGGGAATGTGTATTTTTCATCAGCCGGATGCAAGAAATATTACGATCGTATTCCGTGGGGAAACGCAGGATGATTTCACAGAAAGCATTCAGGAAGAAATGCTGGATAAGTGTAAGGAAAGGCTGAAAGCAGATGATCCGTTTGGCGGTTATCAGTCATTGATCAGGGATTTGAAAAGAGGGCTTTCGAGAATCTCTGAGGGCAAAAAAATACGCCCGATGGACATAGATGACGGTACAGTGGCCTCTCGCTTTTTTACAGATCTGCTCATGGCTTTTGTAATCATGGCGATTCCGACAGCACTCATGACATGGTATCAGGTACGCAAAATGAAAACAAGAGTGCAGCAGTCCAATGCCGACCAGTACACGGCAGATGGCGGACTGGAGCTTACTGAAAAAAGGGATATTTTCCTTTATACAACCATGACAAAAACAGAAAAACCAAAGAATGATGATAATGACAGTGATTCCGGAAGTTTTTCCAGTGGCGGAGAGAGCTTTTCCGGCTCCAGCAGTGACTATTAAAAGAGCGTACAAAAACGGTTCAGTCCCCGGTGGATTCCGGAAACTGAGCCGCTTTTTTGTATACAGTGAATTTGCATCAAAACTGCACAATATGACACATAAATACTTTGAAGAAGTACAGCGTTGTACTGATAAAAATACAATACATAGGAAAATTGCACAAAATAAACAGGAGAAGCGCAAGATTTGTTGAGCGAAAGTGCAATTGTAATTTGCAATGGTTATGATATAATTTGCACTGGTTAAAAACTAAACGTGGGGGTGACATCTTTGAAAAAAACAGTAACATTTTTTGGAATGCTTCTGACCATGCTTTTGATGTGTCCGACGGGTGTCTGGGCCGCAGGCAGCACTGAGACCACCACTCAGGTGCCGGTATGGCTTTGTATTCCGTTTGCAGGACTTCTGCTCTGTATTGCAGTGATGCCGCTGATCAAAGCAGAATGGTGGGAAGCACATCAGCCACATGTTGTACTTATGTGGATCCTTCTGATGATAATTCCTTTTGCTGTTGTTTATGGTGCGGGAAAGGCAACGGAAACCGTTCTCGAATGCATTGTAAATGATTATCTTACTTTTATTGTTCTTTTGTTTGGACTTTTCTGCGTTTCCGGTAACATTACGATGGAGGGAGATTTCGCCGGCTCACCGCGCGTCAATGCGTGTCTGCTTGCTTTCGGAACACTTTTGTCAAGCTGCATCGGAACTACCGGAGCAAGTATGCTGATGGTTCGTCCTGTCATCAAGATGAACTCATGGAGAAAAAGAAAGAGCCATATCATGGTATTCTTCATCTTTATGGTTTCCAACATGGGAGGGTGTCTGACACCAATCGGAGATCCGCCGCTTCTGATGGGCTTTATGCGTGGAGTTCCGTTTTTCTGGAGTCTGCATCTGTTCCCGGTGCTTCTGTTTAATATGGTGATCCTGCTGTTTGTATTCTATCATGTAGACAAACTTGCATACCGCAAAGATATTGCACAGGGCCGTAAACCGGATATCAGCAAACCGGGTACAGAATTTCATATTGATGGATTACATAACATTATATTCCTTGTAATGATCGTGGCAGCGGTTATTTTAAGTGGTGTTCTTCCGGGACTTTCTGCATTCCAGAATGCAGCAGGAGAGGTAATGGGAATCCATATTTTCGGAGAAGTGACACTGACTTTCCCGGCACTGATCGAGATCGTTTTGATTCTTCTTGCAGCATTTTTGTCCTTTAAAACGACAGATAAGAGCATTCGCAGAAGAAACCATTTTACTTGGGGTGCAATCAAAGAAGTCGCCGTATTGTTTATTGGTATTTTTGTTACGATGCAGCCGGCTCTGATGATGTTGAAATCACTTGGTCCGCATCTTGGTCTGTCAAGACCGCTGGAAATGTTCTGGGCGACAGGTGCGCTGTCCAGCTTCCTGGATAATACACCGACCTATCTGGTATTCCTTACAACTGCAGGTACACTTGGTTTTATGAATGGTGTGACAACAAGTCTTGGAATCGTACCGGTCAAACTTCTGTCTGCTATTTCCTGCGGGGCTGTATTTATGGGAGCCAATACATATATCGGTAATGCGCCGAACTTTATGGTAAAATCAATCTCTGACGAAAACGGTGTTAAAATGCCGTCCTTCTTCGGATACATATTATGGTCACTTGTATTCCTTGTTCCGGTATTCATACTGGATATGCTTGTGTTCTTTATGTAAGGGGGGAGAATTATGTCAGAAAATATCAATCAGGAAATATATACGGAACTTGCCAATCGGATTTATGATCTGGATGGAGAGGTTTATCGTGTACTGGGATCGTCTCTGGGACGTACCTTTACCGGAAACCGTGACACAACGATCCGTACGCTGAGCATGCTGATGTACACAAAACCGGATGGACATCTTCTTCGAAGCGAACTGGCACTGATCAGTAACATGGCTAGAACTATCAAGGATGATGCCGAGAGAAGTCGCCTGATGACGGAATATGATGAGATCCTGAAGGCAATTGAGAAACTTCCGGATATGTTCGGAAAGACAGATATCATCGATGCAGAGCGTGTGGCATTGAACCTTGCCGCAAGACGTGAGAAGATTTCAGAGGACGACCACCTTGTGATCTGTATCAGCCGTACTCAGGGAAGTGCCGGAAATGATATCGGATTTGAACTGGCGGATAATCTCAGAATCAATTACTATGATGTTGAAATCTTTGACCAGGTTCTGAAACGTCTGGAAGCAGAAAAAGATGCCGTACAGGACAAAGAGAATTTTACAGAGTTCAACAAATATGGAAAGAAAACACACGAAAGTCTTCGCACGAAACTGAAAGAGCTGAACCGATATCACGGACTTTCAAAGCAGGATGCAGTTTTCTTCAATATGAGTGATCTGATCTGCGACCTTGCACGGACAGAAGACTGTCTGATCATGGGACGCTGTGCGGATGCAATTCTGAAAAATAACCACATTCCGCATATCAGTATTTTTATCAGTGCACCATTCCAGGTTCGTATACAGCATGTCATGGATGTACGAAATATGGATATGAAGGAAGCTGTTCGTTTTCTCAAAAAAATGGACAGACAGCATAAGAGATATTATGAGTTTTATACCGGTGAGAAATGGGGTAAACCGGAGAATTATGACCTCTGTATCAACAGTGCAAATTACGGAATCAAAGAGACGATTGATGTGATCAAACGTCTTTTGAATCAGCAGACCGTGCAACGCAATTAAATAAAGCGAAAAGAAAATCCGCAGGATGTTGTCCTAAGAATGGACAGCAGACTGCGGATTTTTCATGGAAAATATAAAAAAGGTAAATTATTTGTTTACATCAATGTAACTGTACAGAGTATATTTTGATATACCAAAAAAACTTGCAACTTTGTCACCGGATTTTGTGATCAGGAATGCACCGGAATCATTCAGAAACTGAATGGCAGTTACTTTGTCCTCTTTATTCATGAGGGCAACCGGTTTTCCGACCAGAGCAACGGATTCCTCAATCAGGTGATCCAGAAGATCATTGACGCTGTGAGTGATTTCCTTTGGCTTTTCTTCTTTGTTTACAGGAGTGATCAGAGAGTGCAGTGCACTTTCAATCATAGTAAGTTTGGTAATATCGTAGTTGATTCCAAATACATAGTGAAGACTGCCGTCATCGTCACGAATATAGGAAGTACTGCATTTCAGAATCTTGCCATCAGAAGTCTTCATCAGATATCCGGGATGATCCTGAATTTCATCCGTCGGATCGCTGCCTTTTTTGTTGTTATGGCGGATGACATCAAAAACGGCATTGGAAGGACCATCGCCGATCCCTCTGCCGGTAACATGACCATTTTCAATATATACAATAGAATGTTCCGGATCGTTTGTCTTAAGATCGTGGATCACGATTTCACAATCAGGACCAAATTGAGAAGCGAGATCACTTGCAATCTGCTTTAATACAGTCAGACGTCCCATTATTATTCCTCCTCCATGTCATAGTGTTAGTATTAATATAACATAAATTATTTTTAAGATAAAGATTTTTCCAAAGAAAAAATAAGGAGCCCTTAAAAAAATTGTTTGAAACTGACCGGAATGCATAGACAGTAGTTGATAGTAGCATGGAAGAATGTTATATTTATATATCATATAGAATGATTTTTTTCGTAGTAAAACAATCATATTTCGGGGGTGGATTTATGAGATATTTATTAAAGAACGGAACTGTTGTTTCAGGAGAAAAATCAGAGCAGATGGATATACTGATAGAAGGGGAAAAGATTGCAGCAGTCGGACATGATCTGCAGGCTGAAGATGCAAAAGTGATTGACGCAGAGGGAAAACTTCTGTTTCCGGGATTTATTGACGGTCATACGCATTTTGACCTGGAAGTTGCCGGAACTGTGACGGCAGATGATTTTGAGACCGGTACAAAAGCGGCAATCCTCGGCGGAACGACGCTGGTCATTGATTATGCATCGCAGGACAAGGGCGGTCATACGCTCAAAGAAGGTCTCAAAAAATGGCATCAGAAAGCGGATAACAAATGTTCCTGTGACTATTCTTTCCACATGTCGATCGTAGAGTGGAACGAAAAGACGGAAGAGGAAGTTCAGGATATGATCGATCAGGGAATTACCAGCTTCAAGCTGTATATGACTTATCCGGCAATGATCGTTAATGACTGTGATATGTACAAAATCCTCAAAAAACTCGGTGAATGTGGCTGCTTTGCCGGTGTACACTGTGAAAATGCCGGAGTGATCGATGCTCTGATCGATGAGGCCAAAAAAGCAGGCAGACTCGGACCGGAAAATCATCCGCTTGTCCGTCCGGACGATATGGAAGCAGAGGCAGTTCACCGCCTGCTGGTAATAGCAAAAGAAGCCAAAGCGTCTGTAATGGTCGTACATCTGACAAACAAAAAAGCACTGGAAGAAGTACGCAGGGCAAGAAAAGCAGGACAGACTGTTTATGCAGAGACCTGCCCGCAGTATCTGCTGCTTGAAGACAGTGTTTATTCAAAACCGGATTTTCAGGGCGCTGTTTATGTATGCGCACCTCCGATCCGTAAGAAAGAAGATCAGGAATGTCTGTGGAAAGCGCTGGCAGAAGAAGAGCTTCAGACCATAGCTACGGATCAGTGCAGCTTTACACTGGCACAGAAGGCACTTGGAAAAGAGGATTTTACAAAGATACCGGGAGGCCTTCCGGGCGTGCAGACACGGGGAACACTTCTTTATACATATGGAGTACATGAGGGCAGGATCACGCAGGAGCAGATGTGTAAATTTCTGTCAGAAAATCCGGCAAAACTGTATGGCGTTTATCCGCAGAAAGGTGTGATCGCACCGGGAAGTGACGCAGATATCGTATTGATTGATCCGAAAAAAGAAAGCACAATTTCTGCAGCAACACATGCGTATAATACTGACAACAATCCATTCGAGGGATTTGAACTGAAATGTGGCATTGACAAGGTCTTTCTTCGTGGAAATCTTGCAGTTGATGATGGTAAACTGGTTCAGGAAAAACTGGGAAAATACATTTTCAGAGGCAAGAAACAAATCTGACCGAATGGGGATAGAATATGAAAAATTTAATAGATAAACTGCACCAGGAGAATTTCTTAAGTGCAGAGGAATTTCACCGGCTACTTGCAAACCGCTCACAGGAAGATGAAGAGTATGCGAGAAATCTTGCAAATCAGGTACGGCAGCAGGTGCATGGAAATAAAATCTATGTACGTGGACTGATCGAGTTTACAAACTACTGCAAAAATGATTGTTTTTACTGTGGCATCCGGAGAAGTAACAGGGAGGCACAGAGATATCGCCTGACAGAAGAAGACATCATGACATGCTGTGCCGAAGGATATGAACTCGGGTTTCGGACATTTGTTCTTCAGGGGGGAGAAGATCCGTTTTTTACCGATGAAAAGATAGTGCATCTGATTCAAGAAATCAAGAAAAAATATCCTGATTGTGCACTGACACTTTCCATTGGTGAAAAATCTGAAGAAAGCTATCGTGCCTTTCGCGAGGCCGGAGCCGACCGTTATCTCCTGCGGCATGAAACTGCGGATCCACGTCATTACAGGCGCCTGCATCCATATGAAATGTCGTGTGAACATCGTAAAAACTGTCTGCGGACTTTGAAGAAACTGGGTTTTCAGACAGGCGCCGGATTTATGGTCGGCTCACCGCTTCAGACAATTGATGATCTGGTAGAGGATTTTCTGTTTCTGAAAGATCTGGATCCGGAGATGGTGGGAATCGGACCTTTTATTCCGCATAAGGATACCCCGTTTGCCGAGGAACGGAGAGGGGGACTGGAGGACACATTGTTTTATCTGGCACTTTTGCGCCTGATGCTTCCGTATGTGCTGCTGCCGGCGACGACGGCGCTTGGAACGATTCATCCGAAAGGGCGTGAGATGGGAGTGCTTTCAGGGGCAAATGTCGTAATGCCGAACCTTTCGCCGGTTTCTGTACGAAAAAAATATATGCTCTACGATGGCAAAATCTGTACGGGAGATGAATCCGCACAGTGCAGAAGCTGCCTGTCGGGGCGGATGCAACAAATTGGCTGTGAAATTGTTACAGACAGAGGAGATTATAAGAAAAAGTGACGGACAGATGCAGGAGAAGTGTATAACAAGAAAAAAGGCTTGCATAATGCCCCGAAGTTGGGGTATAGTGTTTATATGCGTTGTTATGCTATAAAGGAGGAAATATTTTTATGAAGAAATCCAGATTACTGATCCTGCTTGCAGCTCTGGCAGTGGCAGCGTCCGGATGCGGATACAGCACCGGAGGAGAAGATTCCACTGTGACTGTGATTGAAGCAACTCCGACTCCAACTGCAACTCCTACACCGGAAGCTACACCGACTCCGGAAGCTACGCCGACTCCGGCACCGGAAATGTCTCAGACAGCAGCAGGTGTAAATATCATAAAACAAAATGCTACATACTATGCGATTGAAGGTGTCAATGTTCGTTCGGACTGCAGCACAGATGCTCAGATCATTACCGGTACGACAGTAGGACAGGCACTGACAAGCACAGGTGTCAGTGAAGACGGACAGTGGGTAGAAGTAACTGTCAATGATCAGACCGGTTATGTAAGTTCCCAGTATGTTTCAACGGAGGCACCGGCCGGTACTGCGACGACAGATACGACTGCACAGTAAATCACATACTATATATGCACAAAGAAACACCGGACTTTATGTAAGTCCGGTGTTTTTGTTCCTTGTCTGAAAGTACATTCAGGTAATGGTCTGGTCAGTTTATTCTGGATAAGTAAGGCGGTTCGGCTGAATGTCATAGAGGACATTTTTGAGATACTTGTCGGCAAGATATTTTGCCATGCCAAGATTCATATCAAGATAGTTACCGCAGTCTTTTGCGGATGCTCCCGGAATCGCTCCCTCGAAATCACGGATAAATTCAAACATTTCAATCATCAGAGGTACGATGTCTTTGGACTCATAATCCCCTGCGAGAAGCAGGTAGTTGCCGGTACGGCAGCCCATCGGTCCCCAGTAGATGATTTTTGAACCGAATTCTGCATGGTTGCGGAGAAAAGTGGCTGCGAGATGTTCCATGGCATGCAGTTCCGCTGTGTTCATGACTGGTTCTTCGTTTGGGGAAGTCATACGAATATCAAAAGTGGTGATTACTTCCTCGCCGAGATAATCCTTACGGGAAACATAAATGCCCGGCTGCAGTTTGATATGGTCAATCGTAAAACTTGCGATTTTTTTCATTAAAAATTCATTCCTTTCGTATATGGTTTAGATGTATATTTTGTATGATATTTCTGTGTCTATTGTAACAGAGCATCGCGTTTGATACAAGCGGTGATTTTGCTCCGTATGTCTCGGGATTTTGCCATATTCATGGCAAAACACTTCGCGGGATATTACGTATGAACAGCACCGGAATTGACTTTATTTGTGCATAATGTTACACTGTGGATATTGTAAGAAAAAGATAAGGAGGATCAGATCATGAAATCCAGAGTTCTTGCAGTGCTTTTTGCGGCGATGCTGGCAGCGGGTACACTTGCCGGATGCGGCAGCAAAGCAGCAGAAAACACAGAGACCAAAACAGAAGACACAAAAGAAGATACGAATGATGCAGAAAACGATAAAGATACTTCCGAGGCTGAGCCTACAGTGACACCGAAAATGGCAACAGAAGAAGAAGCAGAGGCCGCAGGCTTTACAGATGCTTCCGAAAATGATGATGCAATCGTAGTACTTGATACGAGCAGGGAACTGACAGGAATCCATCATGCAGATATCAATATCCGTGACTATGGAGAGATTCAGGTAGAACTGGACGCAGATACAGCGCCGGTCACGGTAACAAACTTCGTGAAGCTGGTACAGGATCAGTTCTATGACGGGCTTACTTTCTGGCGCATCATGGATGGATTTATGATGCAGGGCGGAGATCCGAAAGGAAATGGAACGGGCGGTTCCGGTGAGACGATCAAGGGTGAATTTTCCGGCAATGGTGTGGACAATGACATTTCCCATACAAGAGGTACAATCTCCATGGCGAGATCCACCGATCCGGACAGTGCAAGCTCCCAGTTCTTTATTGTACAGTCAGACAGTACTTTTCTGGATGGAGATTATGCAGCATTCGGACATGTTACAGAAGGAATGGACATCGTAGATAAGATCTGTAAGGAAGCAAAGCCTACAGATGATAATGGTTCGATCAAGGCAGACGAGCAGCCGGTGATCGAGAGCATTCGAATGACAGACTGATTTCAGATTAAGAAAGGCCGATATATCAAATTAAGGTATACCGGTCTTTTTTATCGCTATAAAGAAGTGAAAAATTTGGCAGACATTGTTACTGGCGTATGATCAGCACAGGGATGGGCGGATTGTTCGGGCGGTTGTAATAGTCGCTTCGTATAACCAGATACTTGTGCGAATCCAGATTTTTCAGCCAGGAGAGGACGGCATCGCGTTCTTCAAAACCGGAATCACCTCCGCTGTAGATACAAAGAGAGATGAGCCCGCCTTTTTTCAGAAGGGAAAGGCTCTTCGTAAGTGCTTCGATGCTGGAAGAAGCAAGGGTGGCTTTTGTGTGATCTCCGCCGGGAAGATAGCCGAGGTTAAAGACGATACAGCTGACTGAATCAGGCTGTACATAGTGATCCATATTTGCGTGAGATTCCAGAAGCAGTGTGTAATTTGTGGGAACATCTGCATTCTGGAGCTTCTGACGTGTATGTGCGAGCGCCTGTTCCTGAATATCAAAGGCATATACATGGCCTGTTTCCTGGCATAATGAGCAAAGAAGAAGAGTATCGTTGCCATTTCCCATTGTGGCATCGATACAGATATCTCCGGGCTGCACCTGTTCTGTGATAAAGCGGGCACACCATTGCGTGATCTGAACTGCTTTCATAAAGACCTCCGTAAAACTGTATTCTTCTGGATACTATAGTACAGATTTTTTATTTCTTCAATAAAATGCTGTATAAAAAATCGAACACTGGAAAAATACGTTGCAATTACAGACAGGACTGTTATAATGAAACAGATGTAAAAAGCGTGAACGTCAAAGGAGGAGAAGACTATGTTACAGGGGAAGACCGTTCTTCTGGGAGTGACCGGAAGTATTGCGGCATATAAGATTGCATATCTTGCCAGTGCACTGAAGAAACTTCATGCACAGGTTCATGTACTGATGACAAAAAATGCCACAAACTTTATCAATCCGATCACATTTGAATCTCTGACAGGAAACAAATGTCTGGTAGATACCTTTGACCGGAATTTTCAGTTTCAGGTGGAGCATGTATCAATTGCAAAGCAGGCGGATGTGGTGATGATCGCACCGGCGAGCGCAAATGTGATCGGCAAGCTTGCACATGGAATTGCAGATGACATGCTGACAACTACGATCATGGCATGTAAATGTAAAAAAATCATTTCACCAGCCATGAACACCAATATGTACGAAAATCCGATTGTTCAGGACAATCTGGCAATTCTGCAGCATTATGGCTATGAAGTGATCGAACCTGCAAGCGGTTATCTTGCATGTGGAGATACGGGAGCCGGTAAGATGCCGGAGCCGGAAATGCTTCTTGAATATATCCTTCGGGAGATCGCGAAGGAAAAAGATCTGTCAGGGCGTAAAGTTCTGGTAACCGCAGGTCCGACACAGGAAGCCATCGATCCGGTACGCTATATTACGAATCATTCATCGGGAAAGATGGGATATGCCCTGGCAAAAGCAGCAATGCTCCGTGGAGCACAGGTGACTCTGGTCAGTGGTCCGTGTGCCATCGAACCGCCGCCGTTTGTAAAGCTTGTTCCGATAGTAACGGCTAAAGAGATGTTTGATGCAGTGACCTCTGTAAGCTTTGAGCAGGACATTATTATTAAAGCGGCCGCAGTTGCAGATTATCGTCCTGCGAAGGTGTTTGATGATAAGGTCAAGAAGCAGGAAGGCCAGATGAGCATTGAACTGGAAAAAACGGATGATATCCTTCAGTATCTGGGGGAAAACCGTGTTCCGGGACAGTTTTTATGTGGATTTTCGATGGAAACACAAAATATGCTTGGTAATTCCAGAGCCAAACTTGGCAAGAAACATCTGGATATGGTGGCAGCCAACAATCTTAAAGTGGCAGGAGCCGGATTCCAGGGAGATACCAATGTGCTGACTCTGATTACACAGGATGAGGACGTATCACTCCAGCTTATGAGCAAGGAGGATGCAGCCAATATCATCCTGGATAAAATCCTTTCGATCATGAAGGAAAGGAAACAGTAACCCGTTCACCAGGAAGCGGGTAAATAAAATTCATATGCCCGCAATTCCGCACCGTATTGTATCCCGCGTAAGGAACGATAACAAGGAGGAAAACATGAAAACAAAGAAATTTAACACATCACAGCTCACCATTCTGGGACTTATGTCCGGCATCCTTTTTCTGATGGCCTACACACCGCTTGGTTATCTCAATGTAGGACCGCTGGCAGTCACCTTTAATGTGATTCCGGTTGCAATCTGTGCCATTGTCCTTGGACCGACAGGAGGCGCTGTTGCAGGTGCCGTATTTGGACTGACCAGCTATATGCAGGCTATGGGAATCGGTGGAGTAAGTGCTCTCGGCTCAGCTCTTTTTCAGATCAGCCCGGTACTGACTGCTATTCAGTGCTTTGTACCGCGTATTCTGGATGGTATCTGCCTCGGATTAATTTACAGAGTCGTACACAAAAAAGCGAACACCTATGTATCCTGCGCAGTTACAGGATTCTTTTCCGCTTTTCTGAATACCCTGTTTTTTATGAGTGCACTTGTTATGATGTTTGGAAATACAGAACTGATCCAGAATCTTATGGGTGGAAGAAATATCATCGTAGGATGCTGCGTGATGGTTGGGTTCAATGCAATCAGTGAGATGATTTCTTCTACGATCATCACTGCTGCAGTAGGAACTGCTCTTTCAAAAGCACATCTGATTCCGGCAGCCCAGATTGCAAAACCAGATACTGCTGCATAAAAAGTATATAGATCCACAGGTGTGGACATACAGGATTGGAATGAAAAACTATGATTTTAGCTATTGATATCGGAAATACCAACATTGTTGTTGGCTGCATTGACAAAGAAAAAATATATCTGACAGAGCGTATTTCTACGATACGTACCAAGACCGAACTGGAGTATGCAATCGATATCAAGACGATTCTTGATATTCATCATATCAATCGTGCAGATATTGAAGGAGCAATCATTTCTTCCGTTGTTCCGCAGATCACATTCGCCGCGCGTCTTGCGGTACAGAAGATTCTTAAGAAAGATGCGATGATCGTAGGTCCGGGAGTGAAGACCGGGCTGAATATCCTTCTGGATAATCCGGGAGAGATGGGAGCTGACCGCGTGGCTGATGCAGTGGCAGCTCTTGCACAGTATCCTGTTCCGCTTGTGATCGTAGATATGGGGACAGCAACAACAATCTCTGTAGTGGACGATAAGAAGCATTACATCGGGGGAATGATCCTTCCGGGGGTACAGATTTCGCTGGATGCACTGACAAGCAGAGCATCACAGTTAAGTGGAATCAGCATTGAAGAACCAAAGAAGATTATCGGCAAGAATACAGTGGATTGTATGAAGAGTGGAATTCTCTATGGAAATGCAGCTGCGGTAGACGGTATCATTGATCGGATCGAGGAAGAACTGGGACAGAAAGTTACAGTGATCGCGACAGGAGGAATGTCCAGAAAAATCGTCCCGCACTGTAAACGCGAGATGATCCTGGACGGAGATCTTCTCCTGAAGGGACTTCAGATCATATACGACAAAAACAAATAAAATCAAAAGGCATTGCACATATCTTCAGAAACCGGTGCAAGCAGGCACATAGGCTTATCAGTGACCGGATGTCGGAATTCCAGCTGAAGAGAGTGGAGAGGCTGACGTTTGAAGCAATCATATACCGGATGGTACAGATAATCCGCAGGAAGCGGATGGCCGATGTATCCCATATGCACCCGAATTTGATGGGTGCGCCCGGTTTCAAGATGAATTTCCAGAAGAGAATGTTCGTTTTTGACTTCCAGTCGTTCATAGTGAGTGACAGCAGGTTCTCCGCGAAGAAAGTCTACATGCCGTTCAATAACTGAATCATCCACCCGACTGATCGGTGCAGAAATTGTACCATTTGGCGGGGTGATACCTTCAACGACCGCCAGATAAGTTCGTCTTATCTGGCGGTTTCTCATTTGTGTGGAGAGTACGGCGGCACTGAAGGCATTTTTGGCAAGAATCAGGGCCCCGGAGGTGTCGCGGTCGAGGCGGTTGATACATCGGAAAGGACTGTGCTCATCCTTTGCATCAAGATAAGCGGCAACACCGTTTGCCAGAGTATTCGTGTAGTTGCCGATGGAAGGATGTACCGGCATATCGGCAGGTTTGTTTATGACCAGGATATCTTCGTCTTCATAAAGAATGGAAAGCGGCATCGAAACAGGGACGATTCCGTCGGAATCAACAGTTTCCAGAAGACGGACCCGGAAATGATCTCCGGCCAGAAGCTGTTCTCTGCCGCCGATCCGCTGACCGTTCCTTGTAAGAGCTTCTTTGTCAGCTTTCATAGAAGAGAGGATGTGTCTGGAAAATCCCTTCTTCCGAAGAAAGTCCAATACGGTCGTACCCTGTTCATTTTCTGTGATTTGATAATGAAAAATTCGATTCATAATTCACCCCCGGATATCAATTTGTTTTATCAGAAGACTAGCACAGGTGAGGAATTCTGTCAAATGGATGATTGTGCAAAAATGATAAAGAAAAGTGCAAGAAACGGGATTGCATTTCGTGCGTAAACAAAGTATTCTATAAGTATTGAAAATAAGTAAAAATACCAAAAGGCTTAGATGGGGAGGATATAAAAATGGCAGCAGAAAAAGGACGTGTGACAATACCGACAGACCTTGATGTGATTAAGGAAACACTGGATATTATGGGGGAATGGGGCGCAGATGCAATCCGTGACTGTGATGGAACCGAGTTTCCGCAGGAACTGAAAGATACCGGCGCAAAGATCTATGCAACCTATTATACAACACGTAAAGACAATGCATGGGCGAAGGCACATCCGGAAGAAATCCAGCAGATGTATATTATGACTTCTTTTCATACAGCGGTGGAGGAAAAACTTGAAATTCATCTGATGGATCATCTGTACCCGGACATGCTCGCAGTCAATACTAGAGATGATATTTACAGATGGTGGGAAGTGATTGACCGTACGACAGGTGAGACCGTGGAAAATAAAGACTGGTCTTACGATGCAGAGAGCGGAAATGTCGTGATCCATCCGGCGAAGAAATTCCACGAGTATACGGTAAGCTTTCTTGCATACATCATGTGGGACCCGGTACATATGTACAATGCAGTGGTAAATGAATGGAAGGATGTAGAGCCGCAGATCACTTTTGATGTACGCCAGCCTGCGACAAGAGCACATTCTCTGGAACGCCTCCGCCGTTATCTGGAAAGCCATGAATATGTTGATGTGGTACGTTTTACCACATTTTTCCATCAGTTTACATTGATTTTTGATGAGATGGCAAGGGAAAAATATGTAGACTGGTTCGGTTATTCAGCTTCTGTAAGTCCGTATATCCTGGAACAGTTTGAAAAAGAAGTGGGGTATAAATTCCGCCCGGAATATATCATCGATCAGGGCTATATGAATAATACTTACCGTATTCCGTCAAAAGAATTTAAAGATTTTCAGGCTTTCCAGCGTCGTGAAGTAGCTGCACTTGCAAAAGAAATGGTAGATATCGTGCATGAATACGGAAGAGAAGCCATGATGTTTATGGGCGATCACTGGATCGGCATGGAACCGTTTATGGATGAATTTGCGTCCATCGGACTGGACGCGGTTGTCGGAAGCGTTGGAAACGGTGCAACACTGCGCCTTTTCAGTGATATTAAACATGTGAAATACACAGAAGGAAGATTTTTGCCATATTTCTTCCCGGATACCTTCCATGAGGGTGGAGATCCGGTAAAAGAGGCAAAAATCAACTGGGTGACTGCAAGACGTGCGATCCTTAGAAGTCCGATCCAGAGAATCGGTTACGGCGGATATCTGAAACTGGCGATCCAGTTCCCGGACTTTGTAGAATACATCAAGTCCGTGTGTCAGGAATTCCGTACATTATACGATAATATTCAGGGAACAACACCTTATTGTGTGAAAAAAGTAGCAGTTCTGAACTGCTGGGGAAAGATGCGTTCCTGGGGAAACCATATGGTACACCATGCAATCTACTACAAACAGAATTATTCTTATTTCGGAATCATTGAAGCGTTGAGTGGTGCGCCGTTTGATGTATCTTTTATCAGCTTTGATGACATCCGTGAAAATCCGGAGCTTCTGAAACAGTTTGATGTCGTTCTGAATGTTGGAGATGCAGATACCGCACAGAGCGGTGGTGAAAACTGGATCGATGAGACGGTTATCACTGCAGTCAAAGAGTTTGTATACAACGGCGGCGGATTTATCGGTGTCGGAGAGCCGGCAGCACATCAGTGGCAGGGGCATTTCTTCCAGCTCGACGATGTACTCGGCGTAGAAGAAGAAAATGGATTCAACCTCAACAAAGACAAATACAACTGGGAAGAACATAAGGATCATTTCATTCTCGCAGACAGCGACGGAGAAGTAGACTTTGGAGAAGGTAAGAAAAATATTTATGCACTTGACGGAACTGAAATTCTGATTCAAAAAGATCATGAAGTGCAGATGGCAGTCAGAAATTTCGGAAAAGGCCGTGGCGTGTATATCAGTGGACTTCCGTACAGCTTCAAAAACAGCCGTGTTCTGTACCGCGCCGTTCTCTGGTCAGCATCCGCAGAAGAAGAACTGCACTGCTGGTATTCTGCAAATTATAATGTAGAAGTTCATGCATATGTCAAGAATAGCAAGTACTGTGTTGTAAACAACACTTACGAGCCGCAGGATACGACTGTGTACAGAGGTGACGGAAGCAGCTTTGAACTGCATATGGAAGCAAATGAGATTAAGTGGTATGAGATTTGATAAAATGATAATGGTGGTATGAAAAGAGGGGCATTTGTTGCTATCCAGAAAGATGGCAACAGATGCTCCTTTTGGGAGCTTCGCTGACTTGAAAAGTTAAATTTCAGTGAAAGAGTAATTGGGGGGATTTAAATAAAAAATTTAGGAATAGATGTCTTGGCTAATATAAATTTGCAATACAAGCGAAAAATATGTTATAATTTAAAATAACTATGGCGTGATGTGATATAGGGAGAAAAATGATAGGAGCAAAGATACATTAAAGAAAATAGTTCCAGCAACATATAGCCAAGTAGAAAGTGCGAATAATAAGATTGTAAAAGAAATTAAAAATTTAATGAAAGAAACAAAGGGTTTGGAACACGATATATCTGCATTAAAAAAGGAAATAGAAACGATAGGAAAAGAAAATGAGCAACTACAGACTACAAATGAAAGGGTACAGAGCCAGTTTCGGGAAGAAATGAAAAATCTTTTACGAAATGAGGGAAAAGATCTGACGCAGATTAAGACATCTGTGAATCAAATGAAAAATGTATATTTATATAACAATGAATATGAACGTAAAGCAATAAAATCCTTTTATGAATATTATGAAAGAGATGATTTTAAAGAATTATTTATGAATTTAGTTCATGGAATGGAAGCTGAAGATATTGCTATGATTGTAAAAATTTTGCAGCGCCAGCGACGAGCAAAAGAAACAGAGGGAAGAGAAGCAGATCTATTTAGTATGGAAGAACAGCAGCAAATATTGAAAATGAAAAAAGAATTAGCAGGGGAAATTCTGCGAGTTGCGGATGATATGTATTGTTATAAACATTATTTCTTGCCAATTAGACATTTTGAACCAAGTGTATTTTATTATCGACATGGAATTGATTGTATTGAAAATCCGGAAAAAATTAGACAAAGGGATATTTTAGATATAGGCGGATTTATTGGAGATTCTGTTTTAGTATTAGAACCGTTGACGAAGAAGCGAATTTTTTCATTTGAAGCGGTTGAAAAACATTACAATCTGATTAAAAAGACAGTAGCGATGAATGGTTTAGATAATGTTATTATAGAAAGAATGGCATTAGGTGATCATGAAGGTAAAATTGAGATAGAAGTAGCAGACTCGTCAAGTTCCATTAATCCAAATGAAGTGGTACAGATTACTGGGGCAGAGAGTGTGCCGTTAGGTACATTGGATAGGTATGAGGAAACTCATCCAATGGATGTAGGGTTAATAAAAGTTGATATTGAGGGGACTGAGCAAAGTTTTTTGCGAGGGGCTCGCAGAACAATAGAAAAATACAAGCCTGTATTGTTGATGAGTATTTATCATAATGCAGATGATTTTTTTAATATTAAGCCTATGATAGAGAGCTGGAATTTGGGATATAAATTTAGAATTCATAAGCTGATAGATTACTCTGTTTCAAGAGAAGTTTTGTTGATTGCAGAAGTCAAATAAAGAATAGATTTAGTTGGAGAATAAATATGAAAAAGGTTTCAGTAGTTATTCCAGTGTGGAATACAGAAAAATATATAAAGGAATGTCTGGATTCAATTCTGGCACAGTCAATTATTGATGAGTTGGAGATAATCTGTGTAAATGATGGATCGACAGATACTTCTCTGGAAATATTAAGAAAATATGAAAAACAGTATGAGCAGATAAAAGTGATTGATCAGATAAATGGGGGACAGTCTACAGCGAGAAATGTGGCATTGAACGTTGCTGCTGGAGAATATGTATACTTTATGGACGGAGATGATCTTCTTACTTCGTTTGCTTTAGAAGAATTATGGAAGATATGTCGAGAGAAACAATTAGATGTTCTCTATTTTTCAGGAACTAGTTTTTACGAATCAGAAGAATTGGCACAGATACACAGTAGTTTTGCAAACATTTACTACAGAAAAGGTGAATACACAAAAGTTTTAAATGGAGAAGAGATGCTGCTGGAATTAAGAAAAAACAAAGATTATCTGGTTTCTCCATGTCTGCAGATTATCAGAAGAGCTTTCTTAATGGAAAATAACATCAGATTTTATGAGGGAATTATTCATGAAGATAATTGCTTTTCATTTAGAACGCTTTTAAGTGCGGAAAGAACGTTTTGTGTTAACGACATTTATTTCTACAGAAGAGTAAGATCGAATTCTGTTATGACAGGTGGAGAAAATTGGCGAAATTTGAAGGGATATTTTTCTGCATTTATGGATCAGATGGAATTTTTGAAGATCCGAGAAATCAAAAACCTTGAGACAGTTAGCGAAATTGAGAATATTCTTTGGCTGTTGCTAAAACATGTAGAACGGATTTACGAAGATATTTCAATAAATGAAAAAGAAAAGTTTTTGAATTCTTGTACAATATATGAAAGATATTTCTTTAAAGCAGTTCTTGTCAAATCAATGAACGAGCAGAAACGAGAAGTAAACAAAGTCAAAAAGCAGATAAAGCGATTGAAAAACTCTAAATCTTACAAAATTGGTAGAAAAATAACCTTACCTGCACGTCTTGTTAAGGGGGGGATTAAATGTTGGAAACAACATGGATTTGCTTATACATGCAAATTGACTGTGAAAAAAATTGTGAATAAAGTGCGATAAGGGAGGAATTCGAGATGCCTAAAGTATCAATATTAATGCCGGCATGTAATGTGGAAAAATTTCTGAGAGAATGTATGGACAGTGTTGTAAATCAGACGCTGGAAGATATCGAGATTATTTGTATAGATGATGGATCAAAAGATGCTACAGGAGATATCTTAGATGAGTATGCTGAAAAAGACAGCAGAATCAAGGTGATTCATAAACCTAATTCCGGATATGGTCATAGTATGAATGTGGGAATTGATAATGCTACGGGAGAATATATTGGAATCGTTGAAACAGATGATTTTGCGGACTTAAATATGTTCGAAGAATTATATGCAGTTGCAAAAAGATGTAATGCAGATGTTGTAAAGTCTAATTATTATACTTATGTATCACACCCAGAACCGCAGAGTACGTATTTTGAAGTACTGAAAGAATATGATTTGTATGATAAAGTCTTCAAGCCGGTTGAACATCAGGATATTTTTCGTGTAAGACCTTGTATCTGGTCAGGAATTTACCGCAGAGAAATGCTATTAGAAAAGAAGGTTCGCTTTGCAGAAACACCGGGAGCATCTTATCAAGATACTGGCTTTGCATTTAAAATATGGGCAAGCGCTGAACGGGCTGTTTTGGTAAAAAATGCATATTTGCATTATCGAACAGATAACACTAATTCATCTGTGAAGGCTGCAGCCAAAATTTATTGTCTGTGTGATGAATATGCGTCTATAGATGCGTTCATTCTAGATAATCCTGAAGTAAAAGAAAAGGTTGAAAAACTTGTAGTTTCTTTGAAATATGAATCCTATCGCTGGAATCTGTTTAGACTGGCACTGGAATATAAATACGCATTTTTATTGACGATGCATAAAGAACTGGTAGAGGCACGTGAAAAAGGATTATTTGATAAGTCGTATTTCACAGACAGAGCATGGGAAAATGCCAACAGAATCGTGGATGATATGGATGGCTATTTTGATGACACCTGTCGTGGTGAATTGAAGAAATATGGAAGTGTAGAAGAATTATCGGTTGCAGCGAATAAATATTGGAAAAAGTCAAAAAAACTGCAGAAAAAGATTGATGATATGGAAGCATCTACATCCTTAAAGGTGGGTAGAGCAATTACGTGTATTCCAAGAAAAATAAAAAAGGCATTACGCAAATAAAGAGGAATAAAAATGGACAATATTTTTAAAGTATCAGTAATTATACCTGTGTATAATGCGGCGGAATTTTTAGGACAGGGACTGGACAGTTTGCTGAATCAGACATTACATGACATAGAAATAATCTGTGTGAATGATGGATCAAGTGATAAATCATTAGAGATTTTAAAAGAATATGAAAAAAAGGACAGTCGCATCAAGGTTATAGATCAGGAAAATCAGGGCGCTGGTGCGGCAAGAAATAACGGAATGGCCATTGCACAGGGAGAGTATTTGTCCTTTTTGGATGCGGATGATTTTTTTGAGAAAAATATGTTGGAAGAGTCATATAATGCTGCATGTGTTAAGAATGCAGAAATCTGTGTGTTTAATGCGGATCTTTATGACTGTGCGGAAAAAACTTATAAAAAGTGTACATGGGCATTTCGAAAACAGTATTTTCCAGAAAACGAGCCATTTGCAGCACGTGATGAAGATGTGAGAGACAATATCTTCAGAATGTTTAATGGATGGCCATGGGATAAACTGTACAAGCGGGAGTATATTCAGAGGATTGGAATTGAGTATCAGAATCTCAGAACCACGAATGATATGCTTTTTGTATTTATTGCGCTTGCGTGTGCAAAAAGAATTGTAACGGTAGATAAAGTACTCATTCATCAGAGAGTGAATGTAAAAACATCTTTGTCAAGAACGAGAGAAAAATCATGGAATTGTTTTTATATAGCACTTCTGGAAATGCAGAAAGAATTAAAGAGCAGACGTTTATATGAAAGAATGGAAAGGGCATTTGTCAATTGGGCACTTAATTTTTCTTTATGGCAGTTAAATACAATGACGGGAGATGCTTATGAAAAGACATATAATCTTTTGAAAAAAGAAGGGTTCGAGAGATTCGATATTACACGTCATGATCGAGCGTATTTTTACAGTCAGAAGGAGTATAATCAGTTCCTGAGAATTTTTACTACACCGTTTGAAAAATATACAAAGGATGAATAATCAATAGGAAAGTGAAGGTAAACGGATGAAGAAGAATACTCCAGAAATCAGTAATAAAGAAAAATTTGTTACATATTTTGATGTGTTAAATATTATTGCATGTCTGGCAGTATTGATATTACATCATAATGGAATTGTCTGGCAGTTTAGCAAAAGTTGGTCGTGGAGAATAAGCTTACTGGTGGAATGTGCCTTTTACTGGGCGGTACCAATATTTCTGATGTTGTCTGGGGCAACGCTGATGAATTACAGAGAAAAGTATTCGACACGGACTTTTTTCAAAAAAAGATTTATTCGTACTGTGATACCGTGGCTTTGTTGGAGTATTATTATTTTAATATGGAAGGTTTCGACGGGACAGATTACTTTGGAGTCATATAACATGTTGTATATAATGAATCTTATATTGGGAAATAAGGTTGAAAATGTATACTGGTTTTTCATGACTTTATTTGGAATCTATCTTTGTATGCCTGTTTTGGCGAATTTAGTAAAAAATCGAAAAGTACTATGGTATATTGTTGGAACTGCTTTTATAATGTATTCATGTTTTCCGGTGATTAACCAGATTATAGGAATTAACATGTCAATTACCATACCGGTAGCGTCAGGATTGATTATATTTCCGGTATTAGGATATTTGCTGGCAACAATGGAATTGAGAAGGAAAACCAGATTTTGGCTGTATGCCAGCGCTATAATGGCAACAATGTTTAGATATATTTATACATATATTTGGTCATACAGGACAGAAACTACAGATGTATCAATAAAAGGATATGAAAAGTTTTATTCTGTTTTACTTGCCGCCGCGGTATTTGTGTTGATTAAAAATATTAAGTGGGATAGTATATTAAAACAAAAAGGCAAAAGAGTTTTACATGTATTAGCATCATATAGTTTTGGAATTTATCTGATTCATATGATAGTGATTTATTATGAATTAAGACTTTTTAATAAGACAACATCAATGTGGAGTTGGAGGACAATTTTTGTACCGATGACATATGGTATTGCATTATGCATTGTGTGGGCACTGAATAAGATACCTGTAATAAAAAAGATTATTGGCAGATGATTATTAGAAGATTAGGAGAGTGGAATGAGTCCGCAGGAAAGTTTTAAGAATATATTGAAAAAATTAGATAAAAGATGCAAGATAACTTTTGCCGGAACATTAGGGATTGGTTTTTTGCACATTTCTTTATTTTAGTAAATGTAATACAAAATTCAGATAATATAAACTGTTCTCCATTTTCGGCAGGGGCAGGAATTTCATCAGGGAGATGGGGGCTTGAACTAATCAATAGAGGGTGGCATAGGATTTGGGGGGTATATAATATTCCATTTTTTAATGCATTGCTCGCGTTGATATTGGTTTCTTGTGCAGCATATTTGATAGTTTGGTTGTTCGATGAAAAAAATATAGTAAATTGTATTCTGATTGGAGGAATTATGATTGCATTTCCTTCAATTACGAGTATGATGTTTTATTCTTTTACAGCACCGTATTATGGATTAGCTATATGTTTTTCTGTAATTGCAGTTTGTTTATATAAACAATTTCAATTTGGGTTTATCATTTCTGCAATATGTATTGCAATTTCTATGGGAATTTACCAGGCGTATTTGCCATTGACAATTACACTGTTTGTACTTTTTTTACTGACAGAATGCATTAGAAAAGAATGGGGAATTATAGAAACTTTAAAAAAGGTATTAAAAGTGTGAGTACGATTTTACTTGGGATTATTTTTTATTATGTTTTTTTAAAATTTTTCCTTTGGTATTACGATGCAAGCCTTGCTTCATATAAAGGAATTGATTCGATGGGAAAGATTGAGTGGAAAACATTACCAGCTCTTTTGAAAAAAATGATTAGTAATTGTATATTGTTGTATAAGAATGATTATTATTCTATAGCAATTACAACTATTGTTCATCATGCTATATTTGTGCTTATGTGTGGTACTTTATTATTTCTCATTATATATTTGATTTTACAAAAATCAAATATTGGAAATATAGTTAGTGTATTAATATTAGGGGTATTTTTAATGATTGCCGCTGACAGCATTGAAATCATGTGCCCGGACAATAGTTATAATGTAAAATACTGTTTAATGATGTACGGTATGTCTGGATTGTTCATTGCGCCGGTTATTTTATATGAAGTATACCCTGAAAAAGGAATGACACAAATCTGTGAAAAAATAAAGCTTGGTGGTGAATGGCTGGTTACAATTTCGATAACGCTTATTATTATAAATTTTGTATGGCAGTCAAATGGTAATTATATGGCTGGTTATTATACAACAGAGCAGACGGTATCTTATTTTCAAACATTGGTTACCAGGATAAAGAGTACAGAGGGGTATTCGCCAGAGTTACCGATTTCTTTTGTGGGAGATTTTTATGATGATGAATCCTTTTCAAATATATGGACAGAGACACCATTTTGGTATGGTGGACATATGCCAGAATTGATTAATTGTTACTCGACGGATAAATTAATGATGAATTATTTAGGGTATTCATATATTCCAGCAACGGAGGATGAAAAGAAAAGGGCTGAATTAAAAGCAAAAGATATGCCAAATTATCCACAAGATGGTTCGATTAAAATTATAGATGGAGTAATAGTAGTAAAAAGAGGGTGAAATATGAGGGTGGATAATAAAAACGAAAATGGAAAATCACGTATGGTAGCAGCTGATGTGCTCAGATGTGTGGCTTGCTATTTAGTGATATCAATTCATTTTTTGATGAATAGTGGTTTTTATTCAACAACTGTCTACGGAAAGAAAATGTTTTTGGCGGTGCTTATACGATGCGCATGTACAATATGTGTGCCGCTTTTCCTTATTTTATCAGGCTATTTAATGAATAAAGCTGTTTTAAATTATTCGTATTATGTAAAACGAATAAGGATTATAGGTATTTACATATTAGCAAGTATCATGTGCGAAATATATAATATAGTCTACTTACATCAAGCCAGAACATTACTTAGTTGTATTAAAGGAATTTTGTCGTTCACTTCGGCGAAGTATTCGTGGTATGTGGAAATGTATATTGGACTAGCTTTGCTTATTCCGTTTTTAAATATCATGTGGAATTCCATCTCCAACAAAAAAGGTAAAATAGTTTTAGTTATGTCTCTTATAATAATAACATCGTTGCCGTCGATAATAAATGTATATAGATTTAGCAGAGTAGATGGTATTGTATGGTGGCTTCACCCAGCTATAAACTTGGAATATACGAAATTAATTCCAGATAAGTGGTATACAGTTTATCCAATTACATATTACTTTATGGGGTGTTATCTTAGAGAATACAAATTGCCAATAAAGAAAAGAACGTCGCTTATATTTATAATACTTTTAGAGCTTGTATTTGGAGCGTATGTATATTGGAGAAGCTATGAAAATAATTTTGTTAATGGACCATGGAGCGAATATTATTCACTTTTTGTGCTTGTGCTAGCTGCGTTAGTATTTGATTTGTTTTTTAAATTGGATTATAGTAAAATACCAGAGTGGCTTAAAAAAATGTTTAAATTTGTTTCAGGATTAAGTTTGGGGATTTATTTATTATCTTCAATATTTGATAATATGTTTTACGCTGTCTTGAATAGCAAGATGAGTTACATGCCAGATAAGCTGAAATATATTTTTGTTATGGTTCCTCTTGTATTTATATGTTCGATGGGATTATCCTTTATTATTAACTGCATTTATAATGGATTGTATAAAGGTTGTTTGAAAATAAAAGAATTAAAATGATAAACTTTAGGGCTACTGCGTAAAAGTGCAGTGGCCTTTGTGCATTGTTTCAAAAATATTGTTTTTCCTTTACGGAGAAATGAATTCATGTTATCATATAGAAACTGGAAAAATGAAATTACAACTGTAAAATCAAAAGAATTATAATAAAATTATCTATGGAGTAAAAGAGGAGAAGATATGAGTAAGAAATATGATTATCTGGTAGTAGGTGCGGGATTGTATGGTGCAGTATTTGCGCACGAAGCAAAGAAAGCAGGGAAATCTGTTTTGGTGATTGACAAGCGTCCGAACATTGCGGGAAATGTTTTTACAGAGGATGTAGAAGGAATCCATGTGCATAAATATGGCGCGCATATTTTCCATACAAATAACAAAAAAGTCTGGAACTACATTACTCAGTTTGCGGAGTTTAACCGCTTCACGAACAGTCCGGTGGCAAATTACCATGGAGAACTTTACTCACTTCCGTTCAATATGTACACATTTAATAAAATGTGGGGTGTAGTGACTCCTGAGGAAGCAGCAGCCAAGATTGAAGAGCAGAAGAAAGAAGCAGGTATCACAGAGCCGAAGAATCTGGAAGAACAGGCAATTTCTCTTGTAGGACGTGATATCTTTGAGAAGCTGATCAAAGGTTACACAGAGAAACAGTGGGGACGTGACTGCAGGGATCTTCCCGCATTTATCATTAAGCGTCTTCCGGTAAGACTGACTTTTGATAACAATTACTTTAATGCTCTCTATCAGGGGATTCCGGTAGGTGGATATACACAGATGGTTGCCAATATGCTGGATGGTGTGGAAGTACGTCTTGGAGAAGATTATCTGGAGAAAAAGGCAGAGTATGATGCACTTGCAGATAAAGTAATTTATACAGGTCCGATCGATGCATACTTTGGTTATTCTATGGGATATCTGGAATATCGTTCTGTACGTTTTGAGACAGAACTTCTGGATAAGCCGAATTTTCAGGGAAATGCGGCAGTTAATTACACGGACAGAGAAACACCATGGACAAGAATAATTGAGCACAAGTGGTTTGAATTCGGAAAAGATGCGGATGGAAATGATCTGCCGAAGACTGTGATCAGCCGGGAGTACAGTTCTGAATGGAAGCCGGGAGATGAGCCATATTATCCGGTCAATGATGATAAGAATGGTGCACTTTACGCAAAATACAAAGAACTTGCGCAGGCAGAACATCATGTAGTATTTGGCGGAAGACTGGGCGAATACAAGTATTATGATATGGATGCAGTAATTGCATCTGCTTTGGATATGTGTGAAAAGGAGCTTGCCTGAGTGAAGGCGGGTTACTGGCGAGGATAGGTTGAAAGAGGAGATTTTATGAAAAAATATGCAGCAAAATGGCGAAATGCAGGATTGCTTCTGCTGTTTATGGCAGGATTGCTTGTTTTTGGAGAAACGAGAATGGTATCTGCAGATACCACTACATATAAGGTGACTTATGCCAATGCAAAGGGAAGTTCTACAGGAAATTACCGTAAATGGTCAAAGACTGTGAATGCCGGTGAGCAGGTTCAGTTACCTAAAATATCCAGAAAAGGATACGAAGCAAAATGGGTGACAACGATCAACGGAAAGAAATACAAATACTCTCCGGGGCAGAAAGTTACAATTAATCGAAATACAAAATTCTGCCTGAATCTGTATAAAATATATACTGTACGTTATTACACGGCGAATGGTAAGAAAGAGTACAAGAAGCTGCGTCAGACAGTGTCATCGGGAGGACGTGTGAAATTGCCGGCAGGTTCGTCGAATGCGACATATCAGTTTATGGGCTGGTCAACGAAGACCGGTGGCGCTGTTGCATACAAAAGTGGTAAATATATCAGGGTAAAAAACAATATAAAACTGTACTCGGTTTTTAAGAAAGTATCAGGAGCTGTTTTATGCAGAAATAACGGAAAGATATGGAAGACAGTTTCGGCTTCCGGTACAGCAAAATTTCCGGAAGTGGCAATGACAAATGGTGATATGTGTCTGGGATGGTCGAGAACAAAGGGAAAATCAACGCTTTCTGCATCTGATTTCAAGGCCGGTGACATAATTCCATCGGGAAACAGGAGCTACTACATGGTAGTGTATAGGGGTTCTATGGACAAAACGCCATCGTCTATAACGACAGCATCATCTTATGACAGCATTTATTTTGTCGGCGATTCCAGAATGGTTGATACGAAACTGGCGCTTGGCGGATTGGTTCCATCTAATGTGCAGTTTGTGGCGAAAGGCCAGCAGGGACTGAGCTGGTTCAAGCGTACCGGTTATAAAGACTTGCTCAGGGCAGTTTCAAAGCGGTCAAGGACAGCACGTAAGGCAGTTGTGGTGAATCTGGGTGTAAATGATCTGGGAAATGCAGATGCTTATGTCACATATATGCAGACCATTGCAAAAAATCTGAAGAGATACAATTGCAAAATGTATTATTTGTCAGTGAATCCGGTCAACACAGCGATGATAAAGAAAGCAGGAGCCGGCAATCGTACACAGGCACAGGTAGATGCATTTAATACAAAGATTTACCGCAGTCTGTGCAGAGGAAAGAATAAATCATTCACATATATCAATACCTGTACCAATCTTTTGAAAAAAGGCTGGATCAGTAACAGACATAATGCCGGTATTTATGATGGACTGCATTATTCAAATGCAACGTATCTGAAAATCTTTGATTATTGTATGAAAACGTTAAATCGCGGATAAAGCAGTTGAATACATGTCTGCCTGAATGTAAGAAGGGAGTAAATGGGGAATTTATGAAAAAGTGTATAAGCAGACGGATATTGTTTTGTTTTATGATGCTATTTCTGACTGTAGTACTTGTACACGGGGGAAACAAAACGGTTTTTGCTGCAACCAGTGGGGAAAATCAATGTAAGGTAACTTTTGCAAATTCTGAAGGCAGGGTGTCTACAGAGAAATACCGTCGTTGGGCTCGAACTGTAAAGAAGGGGGCAGTGATCAAGCTTCCAAAAGTTACAAAAACGGGATATAAAGCGGCATGGGAAACAAAGATTTCCGGCAAAACAAAGCAATATAATCCAGGAAGTAAAGTTACGATCAAAAAGAGCATAAAGTTTTGCCTGAAATTTTATAAAAAGGATTCTACGCAGACAAGTACTTCAGCTAATTTAGGGAGTATAACTCAGAATAATAATTCAGGAGCAAAACTATATAAAAATAACGGGACTTTCTGGAAAACACTTACAACGGTTCAGAATCAGAAAGCGGTGTTTCCATCTGTTACAACCTGGAATGGAGACATGTTTCTGGGATGGTCACGTAAAAAAGGCAAGGCATCTGATCCGGAGTACTATGCGGGTGATGCGATTCCGAACCTTTCGGGGAAATATTATATGGTCGTATTCAAAAAAAGTCAGGATACGGCTCCGACAGTGAGGGCTGCACAGAATAAGTTTGCACATGTATATTTTGTGGGAGATTCCAGAACTTTGGGGTTGAGAAATGCTTTAAAATCCCAAGCTCCCGAAAATACAAAATTTATTTTCAAAGCAGGCGAAGGACTCCGATGGTTTAAGAAGTCAGGCTTTTCTGCTTTATATAAAGACGTCAAAAGTCAGCCTAAGAATATAAAAAAAGCGGTAATCATTAATCTTGGTGTGAATGACCTTAATAATACAACTGCGTATGTGAAATATATGAAGAACATAGCGAAAAAGTTAAAGGGATATAATTGTACGATGTATTATTTATCGGTCAATCCGGTGAATAATGCTATGATTACAAAATATCGAGGACATTCTACAAATTCCAAGACAGAAGCAAAGGTTCTGGCATTTAATAAGTACATTTATAATAAACTGTGTTCAGGAAAAAAAGCATCGTTTAATTACATTAATACATATGGTATGCTTAGAAAAAATGGCTGGATCAGTAATAAGAATAATGCAGGCATATTTGATGGAGTGCATTATTCTAAAGAAACATATCTGAGGATCTACGACTATTGTATGAGGGTACTGAAACGATAATATTTAGACAAACGAGGTAATCTAAAATGAAACGAGTGATCACTTATGGAACTTTTGATCTGCTCCACTATGGGCATATCAACTTGCTGCGGAGAGCCAGACAGCTGGGAGATTATCTGATCGTAGGACTTTCCACAGATGAGTTCAACTGGAATGAAAAACAGAAAAAATGTTATTTTTCCTATGAAAAACGCAAGCAGCTTCTGGAAGCAATCCGCTATGTTGATCTCGTTATTCCGGAAGAAAATTGGGAGCAGAAACGTACCGATGTAAAGGAATATCATGTGGATACGTTTGTGATGGGAGATGACTGGAAGGGCAAATTTGACTTTCTGAAAGAAGAGGGCTGCGAAGTTGTGTACCTTCCGAGGACACCGGAGATTTCCAGTTCCCAGATTAAAGAGGACCTTCACACGAAAGAGAACAAAAATGCTGTTTAATTCCTATATTTTTATATTTGTATTTTTACCGCTGACTCTTGGCGGATATTACGGGCTGCACCGACTGGGCAGCCCGGTTTTGGCTAAAATAGAACTGATACTGATGTCTTTCTGGTTTTATGGATATTTTAATCCAAGTTACCTTTGGATCATGTGCAGCAGTATTCTTGTAAATTATGTGTTGTCACAGCTTCTTCAGAAACAATGGGAGACTTCAGGGAAAAAACTTCAGATGTTGAAAAATGGTCTGTTATGCGTTGGACTGTTCTTTAATCTGGGGCTTATTTTTTATTTCAAATATTATGACTTCTTTGTGGAAAATCTGAATAAGGTCTTTTCGGCTGATTTTCAGCTTCGTCATGTGGTGCTCCCTCTTGGAATCAGTTTTTTTACATTCCAGCAGATATCGTATATGGTGGATTCGTGGCGCGGAGAGACGAAGGAATACAACTTTGTGGATTATGCACTGTTTGTGACCTTTTTTCCCCAGTTAATTGCGGGACCGATCGTGCTGCATAATGAAATTCTGCCGCAGTTTGAAGATAAAAAAAACTGGAAATTACAATGGGACAATCTGGCCCATGGAGCTTATATATTTGCTGCCGGGTTAGTCAAAAAGGTGGTTATCGCAGATACTTTGAGCAGGGCGGTTACCTGGGGGTATGGACATCTCGGGCAAGATCTTACATCGGCAGAAGCAATTATCACAATGCTTGCCTATACGTTTCAGATTTATTTTGATTTCAGTGGATATTGTGATATGGCAACGGGACTCGGATATCTGTTCAATATTCATATTCCGATGAACTTTAATTCACCGTACAAGGCAACTTCTGTTGTGGATTTTTGGAAACGCTGGCATCTGACACTGACCAGATTCCTTCGTACATATGTGTATTTTCCGTTGGGCGGAAGTCGAAAAGGAGAAGTGAAGACATATCTCAATATTCTGGCAGTTTTCCTTGTGAGCGGACTCTGGCATGGGGCAAACTGGACGTTTATCTTCTGGGGATTTCTGCATGGAATAGGAAATGCGCTTACCCGTATGTTCCGAAAACAGTGGGGACATCTGCATACAGTGATTCAATGGGGCATTACGTTTCTGTTTGTAAATCTTACCTGGATATTTTTCCGTGCGGATTCCATTTCACAGGCAGTGAGCTTTATCAGGCGTATATTCGGATTTCAGAGCTTCGGCGTAAGAGATGGACTTTTGAATACATTTGGTTTAAAAGAATTGAAGTTCATATACTGTCATATACCGATATTAAACAGATTGATTGCTTCGGTGCATGGATTTGATATGCTGATTTTGCTTACAGCATCTCTTGTTTTGTGCCTTGCGTTCAAAAATAATCAGGAAATGGAACTTAAACCAGATACGAAAAAGGCGGTTTTTACTGTGCTATGTCTGATCTGGGGAATTTTTTCTTTGTCCGGTGTTTCGGAATTCCTTTATTTTAATTTTTAGGAGGCATTATGAACAGTCGCAGATTTGTAAAAACAGTTCTTGCAGGAACTGTAACACTTCTGGTCATAGCCGGCGGGCTGACCGCTCTGATCGATCCGTTTTTTCATTTTCATAAGCCGCTTAAGAATCTGGAATACCCGTTAAACAGAGGAAGTGAGCGTTACCTGAATGACGGAATTATAAGGCATTTTGATTATGATGCAGCAATTGCGGGGACGTCCATGATGCAGAACTTTAAAACATCACAGTTTGATGAGCTGTTTGGGACAAAATCAATCAAGGTGACTTTGACAGGAGAAAACTACTGGTCAATTGATCAGGAAGTACGCAAAATTTTTGATGTGAATCCTGATGTAAAATATATTTTTCGTTGTCTGGATTACAATATGGTACTGAAAAATAAGACGGATTATAATTACGACAATGTTCCGACATATTTGTATGATGACAATCCATTCAATGATGTGCAGTATATTTTTAATAAAGATGTTTTACTGGATGACACACTGGAAGTTATTAAATATAATCTGCAAGGCGGAAAGTCTACAGATATGGATACATACAGCGAATGGGGCTCTTTGTATCCGTCCGGCAGAAAAGCTGTACTCCGTAATTACAGGATACCCCAAAAGAAAGCAGAAGTGCAGAAAGAATTTTCAGAGAAAGACGCGCAGAATGTACGCAAAAACGTTGAAGAAAATGTTCTCGATATGGTGAAGGCGCATCCTGATACGACGTTCTATTTTTATACTCCGCCTTACAGTGTTGTCTGGTGGTATGCCAGACAGTGTTCCGGAAATCTTCTGCGTTACTTTGAGGCTGAAAAACTGCAGGCGGAGATGCTTCTTAAGTATGATAATGTAAAATTATATTCCTTTGCAGATATGTTTGATCTGACACAGAATCTTGACAACTATAAAGATGACAAGCACTATAATGCAGAAATCAGTGAGAAAATCATTGACTGGATCTACGAGGGAACCGGTTTGATCACAAAAGAAAATTATGAGGAACGGATCAATAAAATGGAAGATTTTTATCTGAATCAGGTTTCGGAGAGCTCTTTCAGCGAATGAAACTGATAGTCCATATCTTCCCATTTTGTGAGCAGTTCATCGAGAATCTGCCCGTTGGTAGTCGAAGTATTATGGAGAAGTACAATGGCACCGGGATGGATACGGCTCAGCAGCTTTTGAAAGGCTTCGTCTTTTGAAGGCTGCTGATTTTGTATCCAGTCTACATAGGCAAGACTCCAGAAAAAAGTAGAATATCCGAGGTCTTTTGCCATTTTAAGATTAGAGGTACTGTAGACTCCCTGTGGTGGTCGGTAAAATTTTGTCATTTTTTCACCGGTGACAGATTCGTATAATTCTTCTACACCATTTAACTGTTTTCGAAAGGCGTCGAGGGAGGAAATTACGGACATATCGGGATGTGTCATGGTATGATTTCCGACGATATGCCCTTCCGAAACAATACGCTTGATAAGATCAGGATTATCTGAAATAAAATTTCCGACGACAAAAAAAACGGCAGGTGCCTGATGTTTTTTCAGGGCATCGAGTATAAGTGGTGTATTTCCGTTTTCGTATCCGCAGTCAAATGTGAGATAAATTTTTTTATCATTGGTATCGTCGGCATAATAAGCATTGTACGGGCGAAGTTCTTCGATGGAAGCATTTCCGACAGGACGCTCGCCTTCGGTCTGAAAACTGAGCCCCCAGCTGTCCGATTCAGAACTGACAGAAGCAGGAATGGCGTCACGGAGGCCTGCATGCAGCTTTCCGAGCTGTGCGCCGAGGATAAACATGCCGCTGAAAAGAAAGAAAAGTTTTGGTATAAACAGGTAACGTTGGATGGATTTCATGGTACCTCACAGAAAACTCTTTTTAAAAATATATGCAGAAACGCAAAAAAAAAATAGAGCCATCAGATTTTTATTTTCTGGTGGCTCTTTTAAAATTCATTATCCAATGGATCTTACCTCCTGTATTTGTTTAAAACATCTGGAATTAAAAATTTGCGTTCTTGGTGGTCCGTACCTCTCTTTCATAAAATATAAAGGAAATTCATTTCGTTTCTGGTGGTCTGTACCTCTCTTTCCTGAATTATGGGAAATCACTTATGTTTTCGGTGGTTTCACGCTCCTTTTATTTATTTTGTACATCCTTTTGTTTTATGAGCTAACTATAACAGATAAAAAGAAATATGTCAAGAAGAAAATAGATAAAATTTAAAATAATTATATATAATCCGTCAAAATAAAAAAGAACGCAAAATAGACTGAAAATATCGGCGCAAACATTTGCATAGAAACAGATGGGCAGGGAAAAATAATATGGAAAAATACTATCAAACAAATCTAAAGGAGGTAAAAACATGTTTCGATATCTTCCGGTACGAAGAATTTTTGCAAGACAGGTTCTGGACTCCAGAGGAAATCCTACCGTGGAAGTGGAAGCTACAGTGGGAGAAGGCGTTGTAGGAACGGAAGGGTATACGGCAATTGCCAGTGTACCGTCCGGTGCATCTACAGGAAAATTTGAAGCTGTAGAGTTGCGTGACGGCAAAAAAGGATATTATACAGGCTTAAGTGTCGAAAATGCAGTGGAAAATGTCAATACAAAACTGGCAGAGGCAATTGTAGGGGAAAATGCACTTGATCAGAAAAGAATTGATGAAATTCTGATTCGTACAGATGGTACAGATAACAAAAGCAGTGTCGGAGCCAATGCTACACTTGGTGTTTCCATGGCGGTGGCAAGGGCAGCGGCGATGGCACTGAGAATTCCGCTTTATCAGTATCTGGGAGGATGTCATGCAAGCAGACTCCCGGTACCTATGATGAATATCCTGAACGGGGGAAGGCATGCCGACAACACGGTTGACCTTCAGGAGTTTATGATCATGCCGGTTGGCTCACCGGATTTTCGTGAGGGGATCCGGATGTGTGTGGAAATTTATCAGTTTCTTCGAATCCTTCTGAAAGAACGAAATCTTTCTACGGCTGTCGGAGATGAAGGCGGTTTTGCACCGGATCTTAAAGATGCCCGTGCTGTTCTGGAACTTATGACAGACGCAATACAGAAAGCAGGATACAAACCGGGAGAAGACGTGAAGATTGCGATTGATGCAGCGGCAAGTGAACTGTATGATGAGGAAAAAGGATGTTATTATTTCCCGGGAGAGAGCAGACAGAAAGGTAAAGAAATCCTTCGCGATACAAAAGAGATGATTGCATATTATGAGGACCTTCTGGATGAGTTTCCGATCATTTCCATCGAAGACGGTCTGCAGGAAGATGACTGGGAGGGATGGAAACAAATGACAGAAACACTCGGCGGGCGCGTGCAGCTTGTCGGAGATGATCTGTTTGTGACAAATATTAAGAGACTCAAATGTGGGATCCGGCTTCAGACAGCGAATGCCATTTTGATCAAGATGAATCAGATCGGAACTTTAAGTGAAGCGATGGATGCAGTCGAAATGGCCCAAAAAGCCGGATATCGGGCGGTTGTGTCACATCGTTCCGGTGAAACGGAGGATTCGTTTATCGCAGATCTGGCGGTTGCAGTCGGTGCAGGGCAGATCAAAACGGGGGCGCCATGCCGTTCTGACCGTACTTCGAAATATAATCAGCTTCTTCGAATCTGTGACACACTGGAAAATACAGCGGTTTACGAAAATCCATTTGTGGGTGAAAATGAGAATTATCAAAAGGAGAATTAATTAAAATAGTTGAAATCAGAATGTTGTTATGTTACAATATCTTCTAGTTGATTAGGAGGTGTAACTGAAATGCAGATTTTGAGAACTATTCTTACTGTAATTTTTGCCATAGATTGTATTGCTCTTACTGTTGTTGTTCTTATGCAGGAAGGTAAGCAGCAGGGACTTGGCGGCGCGATTTCCGGTGCAGCAGATTCCTATTGGGGAAAGAACAAAGGTCGTTCTATGGAGGGTGGTCTTGTTAGGGCTACCACGATTATGGCAGTGTTATTTTTTGTACTGGCAGCAGTTTTGAATATGAATTTTTAAGAATTGTCAGAAGAAAACACTCTTGTATGATCACAAGAGTGCTTTTTTTTCTCAAAACAAAGGAGTTTAAGTGAGCAGAAAGAAAGTTCAGGAAAAGAAGAAGTTTTCCGGAAAAAAGAAATTTGTAAAGGCTAAGGCAGTAAAACAAAAGACTGTAAAACCGAAAAAAAGAGAGATCCGCGAATGGGAGAAGCAGGGGCTGATCCGTGAGGGAACCTTTATCGGAAACCAGAAGGGTTTTGGATTTGTAGAAGTTGAGGGTGAAGAAGAGGATATTTTTATTCCTGCAAATGCGACCGGGACAGCCATGCATCAGGATCATGTGCAGGTGCTGCTCGGGAAAGAGCCAAAGAAAGGCAAAAGGCAGGAAGGAACGGTTATTCGCATTCTGGAACGTGCCAATCAGGAAATAGTCGGGACATTCCAGCGAGAACGTGATTATGGTTTTATTCTCTGTGATAATCAGAAATTTTCGAAAGATGTGTATATTTCAGCCAAGAACAGCAAAGGGGTCCGCGACGGTGACAAGGTAGTTGCCGAGATCATAGATTACGGGGATACTTCGCATAAGCCGGAAGGCCGTATTACAGAAAATCTCGGTAGCATCAATGCACCTGGGACAGATATTCTTGCCATTGTCAAAAGCTATAAGATTCCATCTGAATTTCCGATAAAGGTGATCAATCAGGCAATGCGTGTGCCTGATCATGTGCAGGAAGCCGACCGGGATGGTCGTCTGGATCTTACGGTACTTCGTACGGTAACAATTGACGGTGAAGATGCAAAGGATCTGGATGATGCGGTGTCTCTGACAAAAGAGAACGGAATCTATCATCTGGGAGTTCATATTGCAGATGTCAGTAATTATGTACAGGGCGGAAGTGCGCTGGATAAAGAAGCACTGAAACGTGGAACAAGTGTTTATCTTGCAGATCGGGTGGTACCGATGCTGCCGGAGCGACTTTCAAATGGCATTTGTTCGCTGAATCAGGGAGAAGACCGGCTGACACTCAGCTGCCTGATGGATATTGATGAGTCCGGCTGTATCATACATCATCAGATTGCAGAAACGATCATTCGTGTAGACCGCCGCATGAGTTACAATCAGGTGAGAATGATTCTTGAAGACGGAGATACAAAAACCAGCCGGGAATACCAGGAATTTCTACCGATGTTTTTCCTGATGAAAGAACTTTCTGCTCTTCTGAGAAGTAAGAGACATAATCGTGGTTCGATTGATTTTGATTTCCCGGAGAGCAAGATCATATTAAACGGTGCCGGAAGGGCAATCGATGTACAGCCTTATGAACATAACGTTGCGACAGATATTATAGAAGATTTTATGCTGATGGCAAACGAGACGGTCGCAAAAGAGTATTGTAAGGGCGAATATCCATTTGTATATCGTACACATGAAAATCCGGATCCTGAAAGAGTGGAGTCTCTTCTGACACTACTGCGTCATCAGGGAATTCAGGTGCAAAAAGCAGGAGAGGAAATTTCTCCGAAAGAGATTCAGGAAATACTGGAGAAGATTCAGGGACTTCCAAATGAAGCAATGCTCAGCCGTCTGATGCTTCGCACAATGAAGCAGGCGAAATATACGACGGAGTGCAGCGGACATTTCGGACTGGCCGCAAAATATTACTGCCATTTCACGTCTCCGATTCGCAGATATCCGGATTTACAGATTCACCGTATCATTCGTGATAATATAAGAGGAAGGTTACAGCGGGAAGGCAAGACCGAACATTACCGGGAAATTCTGGAAAGTGTTGCGGAACAGTCCAGTATATGTGAGCGCAGGGCGCAGGAAGCAGAGCGCGAGTCTGAACGTCTTAAGAAAGCTGAGTATATGTCATATCATCTGGGGGAAGAGTTTGATGGGATTATCTCCGGAGTGACTGCATACGGACTTTACGTGGAACTGCACAATACGGTCGAAGGACTCGTACATATCAGTACATTGTCTGACGATTACTATACATTTGATGAAGAAAATTATGAACTGAGCGGAGAACTCACAAAGAAAATATATCATCTGGGACAAAAAGTGCGAGTGCGTGTGACTGATGCAGATGCGCTCAGCAGGACGGTAGATTTTACAATTGTTGAATGATTGAAGGAGGGAGGTGTGGCTCGTGGCAAAAAAAGCAGGAATGAAGCTGATAGCCAACAACAAAAAAGCATTTCATGATTATTTTATTGAAGATACTTATGAGGCAGGAATCGCACTTGCAGGTACCGAAGTAAAATCACTTCGTGCCGGAAAATGCAGTATTAAAGAATCCTTTATCCGTGTAGAAAAGGGTGAGGTATATATATATGGTATGCATATCAGCCCGTATGAGAAAGGCAATATCTTTAATAAAGACCCGATGCGTGTAAGAAAACTGCTTCTTCACAGACATGAAATTAACAAGATCGAAGGCAGCCTTCAGGAAAAAGGTCTGACACTTGTACCGCTGAAAGTCTATTTCAAAAACAGTCTTGTCAAGCTTGAGATAGGTGTGGCACGAGGCAAAAAGCTCTACGACAAACGTCAGGATATTGCGAAGAAAGATCAGCGCAGAGAGGCGGAGAGAGAGTTTAAAGTAAAGAATCTATAACTCTAAAAAATGTGTGAATTGCTGTACATTCAGTTGACAAGATTCGGATACTCTGTATAATTGTATTAAAAGATGATGTTATATAACTATTCCATATTCAGAATAGGAGGAATATATATGTTTAAGAAAAAATATCTTGCAGTTGCCGGATTGATGGCTCTTGCGGTTGTGATTTCCGGTTGCGGAAAGAAGAATTCAGGAGACTCCGTAGTGCAGGCAACTCCAACACCGACGCAGGAGACAGCAGTGACGGCTACCCCTACACCGGAGCTGATAAATATGGAAGAAACTGTTGAGAAGAATGTGATGGGAGAGAAGACTTCCACTGCATCGAAGGTCACGATTGTAAATAAGACCGGGTCAGAAGTGGCTGCTATTTATGTCCGAGAAACTCCTTCAGATGATTCAGAAGATGATGAATGGGGCGATGACCTGGTAAATGGTATGTTTACCCTTAAAAACGGCGAAAATGCAGTTTACTACTATGAGAAGGGAAACTCTTCTGCAACATACGATATCCGTATTACGTATTCTGATGAAGAAAAAAATGAGTGCTTTTTCCGTAAACTTCCATTGACAACGATGAAGCAGATCACGCTTCGTATGGATGGAAGCGGAGAGGATTCGATCCCTTACGCGACTTATCTGACAGCAAGCAGCACGAAAGAAGTTTCTACATTAAGTGATGTCAAGAAACGACTTGGTCTGTCAACTGATGATTCAGACAGTGATTCTTCTGCAACACCGACACCGACAGATTCGGACAAATCTGATTCTAACAATTCTTCGGATTCTGACGGTAATAATGCAAGTCCGACGAGTACACCATCTGCAGATAATAACTCGGGTTCAGATGGTGACAATACAGATCCGACGAACTCCACGATTCAGACCGCAAAAGGATATATCGGCATGTCTATCGATGATCTGGAAAGCGCTGTTGGCTCTGCCCAGTCGTCAGAATATGATGAAGATGATACGGCAGGAACAACCGGATATTATTACTATCCAGATTTTACAGTAGCTACTTCTGTAGATGAGGCTGGAAATGAAATTGTAACAGGTATATGGTAAAGAATTCTGATTTTACCGGAACCGGATTACAGAAAGGATAAATTTATGAAAAGAATTTTACTCAAATTAAGCGGAGAAGCTCTTGCCGGAGCTGCCAAAAGAGGATTTGATGAGGAAACAGTCATTGCTGTTGCAAGACAGATCCGCACGATTGCAGAGGAAGGTACACAGGTAGGTATTGTAATCGGCGGCGGTAACTTCTGGAGAGGACGTACCAGCGAGACGATCAACCGCAACAAAGCGGATCAGATCGGAATGCTTGCTACGGTTATGAACTGTATTTATGTTTCTGATATCTGCAGATATCTCGGCCTTAAGACAGAAATTTTTACGCCATTTGTATGCGGCGCTTTTACCAGTCTTTATTCTAAAGATGCTGTAGAAGAAGCTTTTACAGAAGGTAAGATTCTCTTTTTTGCAGGCGGCACAGGACATCCGTATTTTTCTACAGATACAGCAACTGTACTCCGTGCAGTTGAAATTGAGGCTGAAGCAATTCTCCTTGCAAAAGCAGTAGATGGAATTTATGACAGCGATCCGAAGATTAACCCGAATGCAGTGAAGTATGATGAAATCTCTATCGAAGAAGTTGTAGACAAGAAACTGGCTGCAATGGATCTGACAGCATCCATTATGTGTCTGGAGCAGAAGATGCCGATGCTGGTGTTTGGGCTGGAAGAAAAAGACAGCATCGTAAATGCTGTACATGGCAAATTTACAGGTACAAAAGTAACTGTATAAATTAATAAAGAGAAGGTAATAAAAATTATAAGAGGGAGATTTTGACAAATGGATGAAAGAGTTCAGAAATATGAGCAGAAAATGACAAAGACATTAAATGGCTTTGAGGAGGAGCTTACAACGATCCGTGCAGGTCGTGCGAATCCGCATATCCTTGATAAAATTACAGTAGATTATTATGGAAGCCCGACACCGCTTCAGCAGGTAGCGAATATTACTGTTCCGGAAGCTCGTATGATCCAGATTCAGCCTTGGGAATCAAGTCTGATCAAGAGCATCGAAAAAGCAATCCTTACATCAGATCTCGGCCTGAATCCAAGCAATGACGGAAAGCTTATCCGTCTGGTTCTGCCGGAACTTACTGAAGAACGCCGTAAAGAACTTGTAAAGGACGTTAAGAAAAAAGGTGAGGCAGCTAAGGTCGCAGTAAGAAACATCCGTCGTGATGCAAACGATGCATTCAAAAAACTGACTAAACAGGACGTATCCGAAGATGAAATCAAAGATCTGGAAGATTCTGTACAGAAACTTACAGATAAGTTTATCAAAAAGATTGACGCAGCAGTAGATACAAAAGCGAAAGAAATTCTGACTGTATAATCACACAGACAGAAAGAGGAGGGAGAGCCGCATTAAGGCTCTCTTTCTGTTGAAATACAGGAATCTTGTCGAAAATAAAAGGAGAACATATGAAAGTACCGAATCATATTGCGATTATTCTTGACGGCAACGGCAGATGGGCAAAAGCCAAGGGGATGCCGAGAGGATATGGACATATTAAAGGCTGTGCCAACCTTGAAGACATTTGTGATGACATCAAAGATCTTGGAGTAAAGTATCTGACGGTTTATGCTTTTTCCACAGAGAACTGGAAACGTTCCAGAGAAGAAGTTGAGGGACTGATGAAACTGTTTCGCAGCTATCTTAAGAAATGTATGAAGAGTGCAGAGAAAAACCATATGCGTGTAAAGATTATTGGGGATCCTTCTGCATTTGCACCTGATATTCAGGACAAAATCCGCGAGTTGGAAGAGTTCTCGAAAGATTATGATGAACTGTACTTTCAGATTGCATTAAACTATGGCAGCAGGGATGAAATCATTCGTGGAGTTCGCAAATTGGCGCAGGATGTTGCTGATGGCAAGTGTGATCCGGCAGAGATAGATGAACCTTTTTTTGAAAGTTATCTGGATACAGCCGGAGTTCCGGATCCTGATCTTCTGATTCGTACAAGTGGGGAGCAGAGACTGTCTAATTTCCTGATGTGGCAGCTTGCGTATACGGAGTTCTACTTTACAGATGTGCCGTGGCCGGATTTTCATAAAGAAGATCTGATTAAAGCAATCGAAAAATACAATAGCAGAGATCGTCGCTTTGGAGGCGTGAAAGGGGAATAATTATGTTTAAAACACGACTCATAAGTGGAATTTTACTTGTGATTGCAGCACTGCTTACGATCATAAGTGGTGGTTATGTGCTTTTTTTCACATTGTTATGTATTTCGCTGATCGGAATGCAGGAACTTTATAAGGCAATGGGAGTACATGGAGAGAGTACTGGATTATTGGAAATTATTGGATATCTGGGAGCAATCCTTTATTATGTCAGTCTGCTTTTGGGATTTGAAAGCTATGGTTTGATGACTGTTCTGGTATCTCTGATTTTGCTCATGTTTGTTTATGTGTTTACATATCCGAAATATAATGCACATCAGATAATGTCTGCGTTTTTCGGTGTGGTTTATGTGGCAGTAATGTTGTCTTTTATCTTTCTGACCAGAAATCTTCCGGAGGGTAAATTTATTGTCTGGCTGATTTTCCTTTGCTCATGGGGATGCGATACCTGTGCGTATTGTGTGGGAATGCTCATTGGTAAGCATAAGATGGCACCGGTACTCAGTCCGAAGAAATCTGTAGAAGGCGGCATCGGTGGAGTTGTCGGAGCTGCACTTCTGGGAGCAATCTATGCTGCTGCGATAAAGGGACCGATGGTGGAATATGCAGTAATTTGCGGCATCGGTGCATTGATTTCCATGGTTGGGGATCTTGCAGCGTCCGCAATCAAGAGAAACCAGGGAATCAAAGACTATGGTAAACTGATACCGGGACATGGCGGCATTCTGGATCGTTTTGACAGTGTGATCTTTACAGCGCCGGTCATTTACTATCTCGCCAAAATTATTCTTGGTATCTGATGTTGCAAAAGGAGAAAAGCATGAAAAAAATTGCGATTTTAGGATCTACGGGCTCGATCGGAACACAGACGCTGGATGTAGTCCGGGCCAATGGAGATATCGAAGTGCTGGGCATCAGTGCCGGAAGAAACATCCGGAAACTGGAAGAACAGGTTCGGGAGTTTTCTCCACGTCTTGTTGCTGTATGGGACGAAAACGCAGCGAAAGATCTTGCGGATAAGATTAAAGATACAGATACAAAAGTTGTTTCCGGAATGGACGGGCTTTTGGAACTGGCTGCTATGCCGGGGACAGAAATTCTTGTTACAGCAATTGTGGGTATGCTTGGAATTCGTCCGACGATCGAAGCCATCCGTGCAGGTAAGGACATCGCGCTTGCAAATAAAGAGACACTTGTGACAGCCGGTCATTTGATTATGCCTATGGCAAAAGAATATGGTGTGCAGATTCTGCCTGTGGACAGTGAGCACAGTGCGATTTTTCAGTCGTTGAATGGAGAACACCGTTCGGAGATACATAAACTGCTGATCACTGCATCGGGAGGACCTTTCCGTGGAAGAAAGCGTAAAGATTTGGAAACAGTTACGCTTGCTGATACTCTGAAACATCCAAACTGGGTGATGGGACAGAAGATTACCGTAGATTCTGCGACACTGGTCAATAAAGGTCTGGAAGTTATGGAAGCAAGGTGGCTGTTTGATGTGGACCTGGATCATATTCAGGTAGTTGTCCAGCCGCAGAGTGTGATTCACTCCATGGTAGAATTTAAGGATGGAGGAATTATTGCGCAGCTTGGAACTCCGGATATGCGTCTGCCAATACAGTATGCGTTATATTATCCGCACAGAAGATACCTCGGAGGAGACCGTCTGGATTTTGCTTCACTTAAACAGATTACATTTGAAGAACCGGATATGGAGACGTTTCTGGGACTTCCGATGGCAATGCAGGCATCCAGAGCAGGTGGTTCGATGCCAACGGTCTTTAATGCGGCAAATGAACTGGCAGTAAGCAAATTCCTTCGTCAAAAGATCGGTTTTCTTGATATTTATGATATTATCGCACAGTCGATGGAGAAACATAAAGTGATTGAGAATCCGAATCTTGAAGAAATTCTTGCAGTAGAGAGTGAAACTTATCAATGGATCGAAAGCAGGTGGTAATTTGAAGATACTGATTGCTGTAATCATTTTCAGCGCAATCATTCTTTTTCATGAATTTGGACATTTTTTGTTTGCAAAATTAAATGGCATCGGGGTTACAGAGTTTTCTCTGGGGATGGGACCGAGACTTTTCAGTTTCCAGAAGGGGGAAACTCGTTATTCTCTGAAATTGCTTCCGATCGGTGGCTCCTGTGCAATGGTCGGTGAGGACACAGATGAGGAAGATCTCCCGGGTTCTTTTAATGCAGCGTCGGTAGGAGGAAGAATCTCTGTTGTTGCGGCAGGCCCGGTGTTTAATTTTGTTCTGGCATTTGTACTGGCAGTGATCATTGTAGGTTTTGTTGGATATGATCCGGCAGAGGTCGTTGAAGTGGAGAGCGGATCACCGGTAGCAGAGGCAGGCCTTGAAAAGGGTGATGTAATTACCGAATACAATGGTTATCATGTAGATCTGGCAAAAGATCTGTATGTTTATATGTATCTGAATGACCTTAAAGAAGGTGATACAGTCATAATGAAGGTGAAACGTGACGGAGAGACCAGGACGATCACCTATACACCGGATGTTTCAGTACGGTATCTTCTTGGATTTAACCGTTCGGATGCATCGTCCATGACGGTAGAGTCTTTGATTGATGGTATGCCGCTTCAGGAGGCAGGACTTCAGGCTGGAGATACGATCACGGCGATCAATGGTACGGAGATTGCGGATGGAGAAGCGTATGATGCATATCTGGAAGAGCATCCGTTGTCTAATGAGCCGGTAGAAATCACTTATGATCGCGACGGACTGGATTATACAGCTACGATTACACCGAGAGAGTACCGGACACCGCAGCTTGGATTTTCTTATAATCTGGGATATACAAAGACCTCCGGGCTGCAGGTGCTGAAATACGGAGCACTGGAGATTAAATATATGGTCAGAACGACCCTCCTCAGCCTGAAAGAACTGGTGACAGGACAGCTTGGATTCCAGAACTTAAGCGGCCCGGTAGGAGTTGTAGATGCTATCGGAACGACATATGAGCAGAGTAAGAGTGAAGGAGCACTGATGCTCTGGGTGAATATGCTGAATATGGCAGTGCTTCTTTCTGCGAACCTTGGTGTAATGAATCTGCTTCCGCTTCCGGCACTTGACGGCGGCCGACTGGTATTTCTGGTCATTGAGGCAATCAGGAGAAAACCGGTCAACCGTGAAATCGAGGGCAGGATTCACTTGGCGGGGCTGATGCTTCTGATGGCACTGATGGTTGTTGTCATGTATAATGATATTTTGAAAATATTTTAAAATTGGATAAGCTGGTTAAAAAAGAGTGTGAATATTGTGGAATAGTTTCACACTCTTTTTCGAAATAAGAAAACGAATGATAGAATATTGAGAGAAAGGCAGGAGATAAAGTTGGATAAGACATTAAGCATTATTATACCTTGTTACAATGTGGAAAAATATATTGAGGAATGTCTGGAATCTGTATGCAATGATCGAGATGCCGATATAGAAGTGATCTGTGTGAATGACGGGTCGACGGATGGTACTTTAGATATACTTGAGCAGTGGAAACAAAAAGATGCCCGGGTTATTGTTATAAATCAGGAAAACAAAGGCGTTTCAGTGGCAAGGAATCAGGGTCTGCATATTGCGAAGGGAAAATTTATCTATTTTCTGGATAGTGACGATAAAGTAAAAGATGTTGCAATTCTGGAAAAGTGCTGCGAGAAAATGCAGGAAGATCAGTTAGACATATTGATAGGAGCTGGCAAAAGTTTTTTTGAAACAGAAGAGTTTTATAAGAAATATTCATATTATGAAAAAAGTTATCGAATAGAGCATGAGTATCCTCGTATAATGAAGGGAACAGAACTGATGGCTGAATTGCAGAGAAATGGAGAATGGGCAGTTCAACAGTCAACTAGAATTTACAGACGAAAGTTTTTGCAGGATAATAATGTTTACTATACAGAAGGACAGCTCCATGAAGATAATTATGTAACATTTATGTGTATGTATCTGACAGACAGAACAACCGCGGTTAAAGATGTTTTGTTTGAGAGAAGAATTCGTGAAAATTCAATCATGACACAGAAAGTAACACATAAAAATGTAGAAGGTTATCTTGTGAATTTTGTTCAGGATCTTTATCTTATTGCAGATTATAGGGATGTGAAATCACCGAATATGGATATGGGTTTTCCGCTGGATATTGCACGGAGGGATATAAAAAGAACCTATCGTCTGCTGGATGAGGAGGAAAAAAAGAGTTTAGAAGAGCGCTTGACAGAAGAACAGAAATTCTATTTTGATACACTTATTCGCAGGGAAATTGAGGCAGAAGACAGAATGGATGCCAAAAGCAAGTTTCTGGAGCGTGTGAACAGAGAAAATAAGGAAGTACGTCAGAAACAGGAAATCAGGATACTGAACTTAGAACAGCAGCTTACAAAGCTGGAAGCAGACAGGAAACAAGAGCAGGAGAGAAATGAAAAAATAAAAAAAGACCTCCAGAAAAAAATAAAAGAAACCAATAAAGACCTTAAAAAAGCGAATAAAAAGATTAAAGAGATGAAAGAATCTACTTCATGGAGGATTGGACGCGCGATAACCTGTCCGGTAAGAAAGTTGAAAACTATTTTAAGAAAGTTTTCCAATGGTATTGCATAAACTATCCTGAGAGACCTTTGTCAGGAGAAATAAATGGATTTTTATAGAAAAGTTCGGGCGCAGCAGGAGCAGGTGGATGATGGAACGCTGAAAGTCAGTGTATTTACAGAAGACGGTATGCGTCCGGTGGAAAATGCGCTGGTGCGAATATCTTACACGGGTGAGAGCGGACAGACGGTGGATGAAGTACGGACGGATTCGTCCGGGCAGACACCGGTACTGGATCTGAAAACACCTCCGCTTGAGTACAGCATGGAGCCGGTGGAAGAACAGCCATATGCGGAATATACCATACAGGTAGAAGCAGAAGGTTTCGAAAATACAGAGATTGCCGGTACGCAGGTACTTCCGGGAGTACAGGCGCAGCAGTCGGTAAAAATGGCATTTCGTGCGGAAACATCATTTGAGCGTTTGGTGATCGGTCCCCATACATTATTTGCGGAATATCCGCCAAAGATTGAAGAAGCAGAAATTAAACCGGTAGATGAGAGCGGCGAAATTGTTTTAAGCAGAGTAGTGATACCGGAATATATCGTGGTACACGACGGTTCGGTAAATGATACGACAGCTCCGGATTATTACGAACGATATCGGGATTATATAAAAAACGTCGCAAGCAGTGAAATATATGCGACATGGCCGGATGATACGATCCGTGCGAATATTCTTGCAATCATGTCTTTTACATTGAACCGTGTTTATACGGAATGGTACCGGAATAAGGGCAAAGATTTTACGATCACATCCTCCACAGCGTATGACCACAAGTGGATCCGGGGAAGAAATGTGTTTGACAGCATTTCCCGGATTACAGATGAACTTTTTGAAAATTATCTTTCCAGGCCGGATGTGCGCCAGCCAATTCTTACACAGTACTGTGACGGGCGTCGGGTACAGTGCAGAAATCGTGGCTGGATGACGCAGTGGGGCAGTAAGTCACTGGGGGATCAGGGCTATTCACCGATTGAGATTCTCAGATATTTTTACGGAAATGATATGTATATCAATGTAGCAGAAGAAATTTCAGGTATTCCATCCTCATGGCCGGGATATGATCTGAATATCGGTGCGACAGGAGAAAAAGTGCTCCAGATGCAGGAACAGCTTAATGTGATTGCAGACGCTTATCCGGCAATTCCGAAAGTAAATGCAGATGGGATTTACGGGGAACAGACCAGTGCATCTGTGCGCAAATTCCAGAATGTGTTCGGACTTCCGGAAACAGGAATTACGGATTATCCGACATGGTATAAGATACAGGAAATCTATGTTGCGGTCAGCAGAATTGCGGAATTGAATTAAAAATACAAAAAAATAAAAAAATTTATAAAAAAGTG
>OLNC01000337.1_pt1 | contig 51798 bp, 48 predicted proteins | sample 1672011 | NCBI WGS metagenome assembly OLNC01 (sample SAMEA3136636, study PRJEB25190) | human gut metagenome | biome: human gut; feature: human-associated habitat; material: faeces | place: Austria | collected 2013
TTGATGTACTGGCTCTGCTGTACAGCATCTGTTACATAGAAGATCGTTGTCTTTTCCGGTTCTTTATTTTCGTCCTTCTTCTCTGTATCTTCTGTTTTTTCTGTATCTTCAGCCTTTTCTTCTGTGTCTGCTTTCTTATTCTGTTCGATGCAGTCTTTCAGTGTCAGATACTTGTTGTCGATATCTTTAAAGAGGATATAATCATGCAGTTTCTCAGCAAACTTGCTGTCTTTGATACAGCCGAATTTGATAAATGGGCTGATATCATCCCAGTATTTCTCATAAGATTCGCGGTCGGTCTTGCACATACCGGTCAGCTTGTCAGCAACCTTCTTGGAAATGTATTCGGAAATCTTCTGAACAAACCCATCATTCTGAAGTGCACTTCTGGAAACATTCAGCGGCAGATCCGGACAATCGATCACACCTTTCAGAAGAAGCAGGAATTCCGGAATTACCTCTTTGATGTTGTCCGCAATAAATACCTGGTTGTTATATAATTTGATGGTTCCTTCAATGGAATCATATTCTGTATTGATCTTCGGGAAATACAGAATACCTTTCAGGTTAAACGGATAGTCCATGTTCAGATGAATCCAGAACAGTGGCTCCTTATAATCCATAAATACTTTACGATAAAATTCTTTATAATCTTCATCAGAGCATTCATTTGGATGTTTCATCCACAACGGGTTCGGATCGCTTAAGGAAACCGGACGTTTGTTAATCTTTACACGGTCTCTTGCAGGAGAAACTTCGACAACTTCTTTCTCGCCTTTGTCGTTTTCTTTCTCTTCTGTCTTTGCATCTTCATGGATATGCTCAACAACAACATCATCATCCTTCAGATCCGCTTCATCGATCGTTTCGTATTCCTGCTCTGCATTTGCTTTAGAAAGATAAATATTTACCGGCATGAAAGAACAATATTTCTCGATAACCTCACGCATACGGTATTCATTACAGAATTCCAGGCTTTCATCATTCAGAAACAGTGTGATCTCAGTTCCGACTGTTGTGCGGTCGCCATCTTTCATATCATATTCTGTACCACCGTCGCAGGTCCAGTGAACCGGTGTCGCACCTTCTTTGAAAGAAAGTGTATCAATGTGTACTTCATCGGCCACCATGAAAGCGGAATAGAAACCGAGACCAAAATGACCGATCATCTGGTCATCTGTTGTCTTATCTTTATATTTTTCAAGGAACTCTGTTGCTCCGGAAAATGCAATCTGTGTAATGTATTCTTCTACCTCATCGGCAGTCATACCAATACCATTATCAATGAATTTCAGGGTCTTGGCATCTGAATCAACTACAACCTGCACTGCTGGTTTATAATCATCTGCAAATGTATACTCGCCCATTACTTCCAGTTTTTTCAGCTTTGTGATTGCATCACAGCCATTGGATACAAGTTCTCGAACAAAAATGTCATGGTCAGAATACAGCCATTTCTTAATGATCGGGAAAATATTCTCACTGTTAATTGATAAATTTCCATGCTTTTCAGCCATATTATCCACACTCCTTAGATTCGTTTTTTCGTCTTTTTATATACTAATCCCCTTTTTTCCAAAAGTCAAGAAAAAATTAGCACTCATTTAAAATGAGTGCTAACAAAAAATTTTTTATTTATTTGTTTTTATTTTTCTTTTTGTAAAATACTACTCCGCCGATTGCTCCGGCCGCAATAATCAGAATACATATAAATGGAAGAATCTGCGTACTATCTCCTGTCTTCACGGCGCCTGTCTTGCTGATTGCCGGTGTCAGATTAGCTCCCGGAGCTGTCACATTGGCCTTTGTGATGGAAAATGATACCTGCCGTGTATCTGTTGTATTGGTCGGCTGCCAGGAATTTCCATCATACTTCTGCTGCTCAAAATTAACTTTTAATGTGTAGTCTCCACTCTTTGCCAGACCAAAAGATGCTGTATACGGTGCCGCATCCCATCCCAGAGTATTATTGAGTACAGTCCATGACTTCGGTTCATAACGTGTATCTCCTTTACGCGGAGATGTATTATCCATTCCGGCACCTACTGCTGTAAAGGAAATCTTTGACTGAGTCGTATATACACCATTGTAATCAATTCCGGTGATTGTATTATTTTCGGCAGAAGCCATCTTCGGACTGTATGCTTTTACGTTGACATCTATGGATGTCGCCAGATTCAGATTGTTATCATTATCCACACCGTCCGGAAGAGTAATTGTTCCTGATACGGTGAAGTTCTGTTCATCTGTTGCAGACTGTCTGTAAGAAGATCCTTTTACATTCCAGGAAACAGCCGCTTTCATATTGCCTGCAGTTGTTTCAATCACAACTGCGGATGGAAGATTCAATGAAGAAGCACTTTTCTTGGTACCGTTTGGAAGTCCGCTGACAGCCGATGGCTGCTGAATCTTCGTAATGGTCGCGGTATCTTTGATCACCTGAAACGCTACAGAAATCGGAGTTGTTGCTTCAAATCCGCTTTCTGTTGCTACTTTAATCGTTTCTGTATAGCTGCCGACTGCCAGACCTGCCTTAGGACGTACGGAAAATGTGATTCTGCCTTCCCCATTCGGCGCCAGTGTCAGAGAATCCTCTGTAGTGATCTCATAATTTCCACTCTGACTCACCGGCATAATTACTGTCTCTGGTACATTTCCGTTATTTGTATATGTGATCGTCTTCGCGTCAACTGCAGAATAGCCATTCTTTGCCGTCGCAAAGTCCAGAGTCTCATTCGGATTCGGGGTAAGGTCATGTAAAATATCCTGTACCGTCACAGTAGCGGTGATTGTAGCTATCTCCATCATCGCTTCCGGATCATTGACATTATTGACCTTAAATGTCTGCTGATATGGATTCGCATTTGCGCCAAGTCCGGTTACCGGTGTAATCGTAAGTGTTGCTGTTGCACCCGAATTCACTGTAACTGTGTTCGTCTGCGCGTCTGTCTGCTCAGCCCAAACCGCCGTTGCTGCCTGATTCTCATCACCTGATGCAGTAACAGAAAGAGTCACTTCTGTATCACTATTATTTTTAAATGTTACTGTCTTCTGCGCTGCTGTAGCATCCTCTGCTGTATAGTCCTGTACAAAAGAGAACTCCGGTGTAAGACTGTCATTTTCTCCGATTGTAATCTGATCTGCGGTTACCTGACTCGGATTCTCATTTGACGGCTCTTCGTTTGATGAATCTTTGTTTGACGGCTCTCCATTTGACGGTTCTTCATTTGATGGATTCTCGTTCGATGGATCTTCTGTCGTTCCGTTATTTCCATCCTCTGCCGGATAGGTATCATCGGAAGTTGCCGGCGGAATTCCATCTACCGTTTCAGTACCGGCCTTATCTTCTCCCTCAGCAGAATCATCCGGCTGCGTCAGCTGATTATCTTCCATCTGGTCATCCTTTACCAACGTATCCTCTGTCGGCACTTCCTGTGGCTCGCCAGTCTGCTCCGGCTGTTCTTCCTGTGGCTGTTCTTCTGTCACCTGTCCCTCTGTCTGCTGATCATTAGAAGTCGCAGGTGGTATCTCATCTACCGTTTCTGCACCTGCTGCTTCGGTATCCTCAGTGCTATCTGCACTGTCCTGCTGATCGTCGGTGTTCTCCTCATCAGTTGTCTGATCTTCTCCTGTTTCTTCGGAAGCATCCTCTGTCTGTGCCTCTGCTGCAGCTCCGCTCTCAGCATCAACCACTTCATCAGAAGTTACTGTCAGTGTGCCGCTATAACCGTTTTCTTCTTTGCCGGTAATTGTCAGCACGATCTTGGAACCGATATCTTCCTTTGTCACTGTATAAGTCTTTTCTTTACCAAGCTCTTTCAGTTCAGGAGTTTCCCCTGCACTTTCCGCGGCTTCATCGTCAAGTGTCTTTCTTGACCAGAGATAAGTGACATCATCCTCTGTCATTCCCTCCGTATTTACTTCTTTAAAATCAGCACTCAGCGTCTTTCCCTCAGCTACGATCCCATGGATTTTAAGCTTACCGTCCAGCACTGTCGTTTCTGCCGCAAATACTGTCATCGGAAGTATCGACAATGCCAGCAGTACTGACATGATAACTGCAAGAATTCTCTCTTTCCGCATAAGTCATCCTCCTTTTAAAATTTTCTCTGTAAGCGGTGCTTTGCACGCCTCATATTATTTTATCCTTTCAACAGGCATTCTGCCCTTCTTCTGTCAGAAATTATAGCACAGCATTTTTTACGGATGTAATTTGTATTTTACGATTTCCCGTATATGTGCTTTTCCACCATTTTGTCCTTCAGACACAAAAAATATCCCCATCCTTTCATTGCTGGACAGGGATATTTCCGCAACTTTTCTTTTGGTTTCGAATTCTCAGGCCTCTACAATCAGATATCCACCGGATGGCAATGTAAATACCTCACACGCTTCTTCCAGATCCTCATCAGTCATTCCACTGACATCAGCACCTGCCTCATCCAGATACGCTCTGACTTCTTTGATATTTTCCACTTCTACCGCCATACAGTCTTCCAGAAATTCCAGAGCTTCCTCCGGTGTCTCTGCGACCGGTTCATCATAAAGTCTGCTCTGATCTTTGAGAAAAACTTCTACTGCTTCTTCTGAATACATTATTTCAGCACCTCCTCTATATTTCCTTTTGCTTTGATCAGCTTTTTCAATATTGTCTGTACTCTGTCCGTTTCATATGCTGCCACTTCTTTTACACCTGGTTTTGCATGTGCCATCGCGAATCCATACGGAACTGATTTCAGCATATCAATATCATTGTATTCATCCCCGAATGTAATGCATTCTTCTGGTTTGATATTCAGAATTTTCTGGTATTCTGCCAGTCCTCTTGCCTTATTTGTTGTAAAAGGAATAAAATCCACCCATGCCGTTCCTGATGTTACAACTGTACACCTGTCACCAAATCTTTCTCTCCAGTAGTAAATCGTGTCTTCCTGCAGTCCACCCTGCTCATACACAGCAAGCTTCATGCATGACTCCTTTATTTCTTCAAAGCTCTGAATTTCCATGCAGACATTTCCAACCACATGAAGCATAAGGTCACGAAAATGTTCTGTCTTTGGTTTTATATAGTAGAAATCTTTTGTAGAACAGGTAAATTCAGATCCTTCCCTGTTATAAATACACTCTGCAATTTCTCTGACCAGATTCTGATCAAAATAATTCTGATACATTACCTTTTCATGATAAACTGCCAGCCCGCCATTTTCACAGATAAAAGCCATATCATCTGCTACCGGAGCAAACATTTTTTTCATGTTGGCATACTGGCGTCCACTTGCAGCTACAAAAAGTATCCCTAACTCTTTTAACTGTCTGATCAGCGGAAAAAGATCCTCCGGAAGGCTCTGCGCACCTTTCATTAATAACGTTCCATCCAGATCACTTGCAACCAACTTAATCATTTTTCCATTCCTCACATATCTTCAGTAAATCCTGCGGTTTTTCTGCAATTACTTCCGCACCGTTACTTTCAAGTTCCCGGCGGTCGCGGAATCCCCAGAGTACACCTACCGTATGCATCTTGGCTGCATTCCCGGTTTCCATGTCTGTTTTGGTATCTCCCACATACATACATTCTGACGGTGTCACTCCAAACTCCTGTGCTGCCTTTAACGGGCCATCCGGTGCCGGTTTTCGGCGTATTGCATCGCTCTGTCCGATCACCAGGTCAAAATATCCGTCAAACATCTGCGCAATTACTTTCACCGCTGCCACATGTGGCTTGTTGGAGCAGACTGCCAGCTTCATCCCACGATTTTTCAGTTCTTTCAGTGTCTCCATAATCCCATCATATGGAACCACTTTATAGAGTGGATCTGCATCAAATTTCTCTCTGTAGAGGCTGCGGCATTCCTCATAATGCATCAGTTCCGGATCACCTGCATCTTTCAGGCAGCGTCTGATCAGCATATCTGCACCTTCGCCACTGTAATATTTAAAGTTTTCCACCGGTTGCGGTGTAAGTTTCAGTTTTTCCAGGATCTCATTGGCCACATATGCCATAGATTCCAACGTATTTGCAAGTGTACCGTCAAGATCAAAAATACATGCTTTTATCATCTGTTTATCCTCTTAATTCAATCCCCAGTTTCTTCAATTCATAAAAAAGTCTCCCGACCGGAAGGCCGACTACATTCGTATACTCACCATGAATTCCCTTTACATAGATACCGAAGTTTCCCTGAATCCCGTAACTTCCGGCTTTATCCATCGGTTCCCCGCTCTTTATATATGCATGGATTTCTTCATCTGTCACAGGATAAAAAGTAACATCCGTGCATTCTGCAAAAGAATGTTTCTCCCATTTTCCCTTCTTTTTAACCAGAACTGTCACGCCGGTATAAACCTGGTGGGTATTTCCCTGCAGCATCTTCAACGTTTCAAATGCAGCCTGCTCATCAGACGGCTTTCCTAAGATTTCACCCTTATAAGAAACGATCGTATCTGCTCCAATGATCACTGTCCCATCTCCCAGTTCAAACTTCGAAGCGATCTCTTCAGCTTTCTGGGCAGATAATTCACAGACGATCTCATCCGGTCTTTCTGCTGTAATCTTTTCTTCGCCTTCTGCTGCACATATCTGAAAAATAACACCTGCCGCCGCAAGCAGTTCACGCCGCCTCGGTGACGCAGATGCAAGTATGATTTTTCTCATAAAGTTCTTCCTTTTCTTTGTTTTACTTCGGTAACAGTATACCCTGTCCCTCAAAATCGTGCAACCGCGAAAAACATTTTTCATAATTAGAACATATTTACGCCAGATATATAGAATAAAATTTGAAATTACCTGTTGACAGTATATTGTTTTTCTGCTATTATAATCAACTGTGAGCGGTAAATTACCCTCAAAATATGTAAATGCTGCTGTGGCTCAGTCGGTAGAGCGTCGCCTTGGTAAGGCGGAGGTCACGGGTTCGATTCCCGTCAGCAGCTTTATTTTTTTGCCTATTTTAAAGGGTTTTCGGATGTTTCGGTATCAAATAGTAGTCAAAATAGTAATCAAAACATGCGTTCACCCTATTTTAGGCATTTTCTGTGCCTGAAAATCTGGAATATTACTCAAAATTTCTTTCTTCCGATCAATGGATTTTCTGTTTTTATGATAAATAGAATATTCCAAGCTTTTTTTAATCTAAGTACCTTTCCAGATATTCAGTATATACCGGAAATTCATCTTCAGTAAAAACAACCTCTTCCGGCTCCTTAATGATTTTTTTAAAGACGAAATCAGAGGTATCTTCCCGAACATAGCCTGAACCATCGGCATTGACAGGTTTAATCCGTCAGTAAAATCCTGCATGGTTCTCTGTCCTGCAACTTTATATTCTCCACTTGCTTCATCCAGTTCCATTTTTGTGGCAGCAGTGCGACATCAGCTAAAAAACAGCACTCGTTATGTATATTTATTCTGACAATGTGCAGTATCGTTTTAAAGATTCATTTAAGCGTTATTCAATTATTTGAAGAAATTAATTTTTAAAATTGTACCTTCATTTTTTAGCATTTTTCTGCAAACAAAAAGTTGACGTTTATCCCTGATACTGCAAAGGATTTTCGTCAACTTTTCTGCTTCATAAAAAGTAACATTTCATCCCCGTCTCAGCACAAGACGTTCCATTTTATTCTAACTTATGATATACTAGTAACGTTACCGCCCCTAGACAGGTAAGGGAAGGGGGTGAACATAGTTGGAATACATAATTTCATTTTTAATCGCTGTTACGGCTGGTGTGGTTTGCCACCTCATCAACAAATGGTTAGACAAGCGGTAGTCGGTAACTAGCCTATGGATTTAAGCCTTCCATACCCGAAATAGGAATAGAGAACCCCGGTGCTGCAACACTGGGGTTCTCGTTTTGTCGTCCATAGTTGGAACATAATTCATTTTTGCCTATTGGCATTATAACATATGTGTTTCCGTAAAGCAATATACCTGATCTCAATAATTTTATGATCTGTTCTAACTTTTTTTCTTTTCTATATTTTTCTATATTTTTCTCAGGAAATCTTTTAAATTCCACATTTTTATGATATGATTAACCTTTAAAGAACCATTCAGGAGGGAAAGAGATGGATAACGAAACCGTTTCTAAAAATTTTATTGAGAACATCATTGACAAGGATCTGGCTGATGGCGTTTATGACACCGTCCACACCCGCTTTCCACCGGAACCTAATGGATACCTCCATATCGGACATGCCAAATCCATTCTTTTAAATTACGGACTTGCCAAAGAATACAACGGCAAGTTTAATATGCGTTTTGATGATACCAACCCTACAAAAGAAAAAAGTGAATTTGTAGAATCTATCAAAGCAGATATCAAATGGCTCGGTGCTGACTGGGAGGACAGACTCTTCTTCGCTTCCGATTATTTCGGTCAGATGTATGAAGCAGCAATCAAACTGATCAAAAAAGGCAAAGCTTATGTCTGTGACCTGACCGCCGACGAGATCCGCCAGTATCGTGGTACTCTGACAGAGCCTGGTAAAGAAAGCCCGTACCGCAACCGTTCTGTAGAAGAAAACCTTCAGCTTTTTGAAGAAATGAAAGAGGGCAAATATGCCGATGGAGAAAAGGTTCTCCGTGCAAAGATTGACATGGCATCTCCGAATATGAATATGCGTGACCCGGTCATCTATCGTGTAGCTCATATGACTCACCACAGAACCGGTGATACATGGTGCATTTATCCGATGTATGACTTTGCACACCCAATCGAAGATGCAATCGAAGGTATCACACATTCTATCTGTACACTCGAATTCGAAGATCACCGTCCATTGTATGACTGGGTAGTACGCGAGCTCGAATATCCGCAGCCACCAAAACAGATTGAATTTGCAAAGCTCTATCTGACTAATGTTGTTACAGGTAAACGTTACATCAAAAAACTGGTCGAAGACGGCATCGTAGACGGATGGGATGATCCTCGTCTTGTTTCCATCGCCGCACTGCGCAGGCGTGGTTTCACACCGGAATCCATCAAGATGTTTGTAGATCTCTGCGGTGTCTCCAAAGCAAACAGCTCTGTAGATTACGCAATGCTTGAGTACTGCATCCGTGAAGACCTCAAATTAAAACGTCCTCGTATGATGGCAGTCATGGATCCGGTCAAACTCGTGATCGACAATTATCCAGAAGGACAGGTAGAATATCTGGACGCTCCGAACAACATGGAAAATGAAGCTCTCGGAACCCGTAAGATTCCATTCAGCGGCGAACTTTATATCGAACGCGATGATTTCATGATCGACCCGCCGCGTAAATATAAGAGACTTTTCCTTGGAACCGAAGTTCGTCTGATGAACGCATACTTCGTTACCTGTACCGGTTTTGAAGCAGATGATGACGGTACTGTCCATGTTGTACACTGTACCTATGATCCTGCTACCAAGGGCGGCAACGCTCCGGACGGACGTAAAGTAAAAGGAACCATCCACTGGGTAGAAGCTACCAACGCCAAAAAAGCAACTGTACGTCTCTACGAAAACATCGTAGATGAAGAAAAAGGCGTATACAATAAAGAAGACGGATCTCTGAACGTAAATCCAAACTCCCTTACAACCGTTACCGCTTACGTAGAGCCTGCGCTTATGGAAGCCAAAGGCTACGACAGCTATCAGTTCGTAAGAAACGGATTCTACTGTGCAGACATCCACGACTCCAAAGAAGGTGCACCGGTATTTAACCGTATTGTATCTCTTAAGAGTTCTTTCCGTCTTCCGAAATAATTTTTCTGAAATTAATAACACAACGTAAAAGGAGCAGGTCAGCTTGTGCTGGCCTGCTCACTTTATGTCTTCATATTTTTTATGTTCAAACCGAACCGGATTCAGATTTATTCTTCTTCCCGTTCTTCTTTCTTATCTGCTGCTTCCTCTTCTTTGATAGCTTCTTCTACCGCCTGCTCGGCATCTGCTGTTTCAGCGGTTTCTTCAACAGCCTTTTCTACAGCTTCTTCTGCTTCATCCCATGCTTCAAAAGCTTCGGATGTTTCTTTCTTTTCTTCAGTCCTGGATGTTTCTTCTTCGGTCTCATCCTCGAAATCTTCATCAAAATCATCGAAATCATCCAGCGGGTCTTTGCGGAATGCAAGCGCTGCGATTGCTCCTGCTGCTGCGGCAGCAACTGCTCCGACTGCTACAAGTCCCCAGTATTTATTAATCTTTGCCATAACTTCGTTTCTCCTTTCATATACAGAAACCATCTGTCCGATATTCTGAATAATGTTAGTGTTATTTTACTACTTTTGCATCAAAAAAGGAAGAGAAAAATTACGAATCTTACCTCGGATACGCTGCAGCGCATTGTCGATGGATTTCGGTGTTTTGCCCATGATCTCCGCAATCTTTACATAACCGTATCCCTTCATATAATAATCCAGCACTTTATTCTCCATCGGGCTTAAGACCTTGCTGATCTCCTGCTCCAGATTTCTCGTACTTTCCTGATCGATCACAATGGATTCCGGGTCTTCTGTGCGGGAATCCCACGAGCCTTCCAGATGTTCAGATTCTTCCTCATTACTGAGCGAAATATACGTATTCAGCGGAAGATGTTTCTGCCTGTTTGAATTCTGTACCGCACTGTAAAGCTGCCGGTCAATACACAAACCTGCAAATGTCTGAAAAGACGCCTCCCGATCCGGCTGGTAATTCTGAATTGCCTTAAAAAGACCAATCATTCCCTCCTGGATCAGGTCGTCTGTCTCTCCTCCGATCAAAAACATGGCTCTTGCCTTTTTGCGGACAAACTCCTTGTATTTTTCCATCAGATAATCAGATATTTCCGTCTCTCCCTGTCGCAGTCTGAAAATCAGTTCTTCGTCGCTGTACTGATCGTAACGGCTCATTCTGTTTCCCCTTTTATTTGCTGCTTTTTACCAGTCTCTGTCTTACGATTTCATAGGCAAGAACTCCTGCTGCCACAGAAGCATTCAGAGAATCAATATCCCCCTTCATCGGTATGGATGCCGTGAAATCACATGCTTCACGTACCAGACGGCTGACACCTTCTCCCTCATTTCCTATCACAAGTCCCATCGGTCCAGTCAGATCCAGATCATACATGATCTCTCCACCCATATCTGCACAGACAAACCAGATTCCTTTTTCTTTCAGTTCTTCAATCGTTCTTACAATATTTGTTACTTTTGCAACCGGTGTATAGTTGATCGCACCTGCTGAAGTTTTCGCTACAGTAGATGTCAGTCCTACTGCACGTCTCTTTGGTATGATAACACCATGCGCACCGGCAAGATTCGCTGTACGGATGATTGCGCCGAGATTGTGCGGATCTTCTACATTGTCCAGAAGAATCAAAAATGGCGGTTCACCCTTTTCTTCTGCTCTGGCAAGAATCTCATCCACCGTACTGTACTCATAAGCAGCAGCCTGCGCAATCACACCCTGATGCGCTCTTGTCTCACTGAGCTGATCCAGTCGTTCTTTTGACACATAGTTGATGATCGTATCGGTCTTGCGTGCTTCTCTTGCAATCGTACGCACCGGTCCATCCTGACATCCGTCAAGGATAAAAAGCTTGTCCACGCATTTTCCGGAACGGAAAGCTTCCAGTACCGCGTTGCGTCCTTCTATCTGTTCACTCATAAAATGTCCTCTCCGATTCCCATACGGATCAAAATGAGCATCCGTGTGTAATCCTCTTTTAAATATAAATATCCCATCAATGCCTCAAAACCGGTCGCACGACGGTAATCTGCCATTGTTGCATGTTTTGCCATAGTCGGAGAATGTGCATTCCTGCCCCTGCGGTAAACACTCAGCTCCTCCGGTGTCAGTTTCTCCTCGATCACTTCCATGATTGCAGACTGCGCACCGGCTTTCACCAGACTGCTTGCTTTCTTATGAAGACGATTCACCGGACAATTTCCTTTCTTAACCAGGATCGTCCGGATGATCAGTTCATAAACTCCATCTCCGATGTATGCCAGAGTCAGTGGAGAATAACTCCGTAGATCCTGGTCTTCCAGATGAAACAATTCTTTCAGCTGCATCAGATTCGTTTCCATTTTACACCCTCACGAGTATCTTTCAGCTCGATTCCTTTATCAAGAAGTAATCCTCTGATCTCATCTGCTCTCGCGAAATCTTTTGCCTTTCTGGCTGCCTGACGTTCTGCGATCAGATTCTCGATCTCTTCATCAAGGATCTCTTCCTTTTTGTCAAGGATCAGTCCGAGGACATCACAAAGTTTTGTCATCACTTCAAGTGTATGCGCTGCAAACTCTGCGGAGCTTCCTTCCTGCACATTTGTATTGCCGAATTTAACCAGCTCAAATACTGCGGCAAGTGCATCTGCTGTATTGAAGTCATCATCCATTGCTTCTTCAAATTTCGTTACAAATGCAGCTTCTTCCTGCATCATCTTCTTTTCATCCTCAGACGCTTCCTGTACAGAAGCTGCTGCCTGACGGTCACGAAGTCTTGCAGCCGCATCCGTGATTCGCTCCAGTGCATTCTTAGAAGATTCCATCAGGTCTGCGCTGAAATTAAGCGGACTTCTGTAATGAGCATTCAGCATAAAGAAACGAAGCACCTGCAGATCGTACTGCTCTCCGATCTGACGAACGGTACGGAAATTTCCGAGAGATTTGGACATCTTACGATTGTCAATGTTCAGGAATGCATTATGCATCCAGTATTTTGCAAAAGGAACTCCATTGCAGCATTCGCTCTGTGCGATCTCATTTTCATGATGTGGAAAAACAAGATCTTCTCCACCTGCATGGATATCGATTTCTTCTCCGAGGTATTTCTTTGACATAACGGAGCACTCGATGTGCCATCCCGGTCTTCCGTCACACCATGGAGATTTCCAGAATGGTTCTCCTTCTTTTTTCGGTTTCCAGAGTACGAAATCCAGCGGATCTTCTTTCTGGTCTTCGCCGGACACCTGCAGAGAACGGAAACCGGACTGCAGATCATCCAGATTTTTATGAGAAAGTTTGCCGTATTCTTTGAATTTCTTTACACGGAAATATACGGTACCATCAGCAACCGGATAAGCATATCCTTTGTCGATCAGTGTCTGGATCATATCGATCATTCCGTCGATTTCCTGTGTTGCCAGCGGATGAGTGGTTGCCGGTTTTACATTCATGCCGGCCATATCCTTCTTGCATTCTGCGATGTAACGCTGTGAGATTTCTTCAGCGCTTACACCTTCTTCAATTGCCTTTTTGATGATCTTGTCATCAACGTCTGTGAAGTTGGATACATAATTTACTTCGTAACCTTTGTATTCCAGATAGCGGCGTACGGTGTCAAAAATGATCATCGGTCTTGCATTTCCGATGTGGATCAGATTGTATACTGTCGGTCCGCATACATACATCCGTACCTTTCCTTCTTCCAGCGGTACGAATTCTTCTTTTCTGCGTGACATTGTATTAAAAAGCTTCATATCTCTTTCCTCCGATATTATTTTAAGCTGAATCAGTTCTTTATTTCTGTAAGCAGGCAGATAGCCTGAGAAGAAATGCCCTCTCCGCTTCCGGTAAACCCAAGACCCTCTTCTGTCGTTGCTTTTACATTGATCTTTGATTCCGGAATACCAAGTGCCTCCGCCATATTTTTACGCATCTGCGGGATATGCGGTGCCATCTTTGGTTTCTGGGCAATAATCGTTGCATCGATGTTTCCGACTTCATATCCATGCTCGCGTAAAAGACCAGCCACATGCACCAGGAGTTTCACACTTGAGATTCCTTTGTATGCCGGATCTGTGTCCGGAAAGTGTTTCCCGATATCGCCAAGTGCAGCAGCACCAAGCAGGGCATCCATTACTGCATGGATCAGTACATCTGCATCTGAATGTCCCAGAAGGCCCTTCTCCCACGGAATAGCTACTCCGCCGAGAATCAGCTTCCTTCCTTCTGTCAGTTTGTGTACATCATATCCCATTCCAACTCTCATATCATTCTCCTTCTGCCTGACCGGAAAACCCGGATTTAATCAGTGCATACATCAGTTTTTCACAGGCTTCCGGCTCCCCATCTTCGATGAGGGACAGGGATATTTTTTCATCCGAAAGTTCTGCTGCTCCGGCGGCATTAAGCCCGGCCGGTGCTTTTGCAAATATATTCGTGTCTGCATACAGCGCTACAGGCACTGCTGCCGGCACTTCTTCCTCTATTCCGTTAAAAGTCATAACTGCCGTCGTAGATACGAATCCGTCACCACTTGCTGCTGTCGGCACAGATACAAAAGGGATTTTGTACTGAGAAGCCACATAACGGCTGATGTCATGGATCGTACCGGCGCCTACCGCGAGGATCAAATCAATGTCCTCATCCATATAATTCTCGACGATCTCTACTGCATGCCGGTCGGCCTTAAGATCATCCGCATCCAGCACCAGAACCTGACATCGGTCGTAAATATCTTCCATGAGTTCTTCTGTTGCCTTACAGGTATTTGTGTCACAGATCAGAAGCGGGGATATGTATTCCTTCAGAAAACCTTCTGACATTGCTTCTTCAAGGGCATTTACCGCTCCCGGTTCAATTAAAATTTCCTCTACTTCTACAAGGTGATTCTTCCCGCACCCGCAAGGTCGGGCAAAGTCATCCGTATCGACTCGCATTTATTTCTCTCCTCCTGCATTTAATATGTGATGCTGCCGTGTTTTCTCAGGGCAACATACAAAAAACCTATTTTATACAATCCGTTATTATACATGATTCTGTATAAAAAATCAACGCAGACAGCCCCGATAGCCGCCTACAGATTAAGATAATTATAAACAACTTTTGAGATTGACTGGATGTTTGCGATCGCATTCGCACTGTCTTCGGACATCACACACAAAATATAAGTTGTCTTCGGCCCGTAGACAATTGCAATATCATGCTGATTCTCATCGGTCTCTCCTGTTTTGTTCGCAGTCTTCACATCAGCCGGAACTCCCTCCGGGATCTTTGTTGTATTTTCCTGATTTGAAAGCAGATTCAGCATTTCCTCCGAAGCTTCCCTGCTGACGCATTCCCCTTTGTATATCCGCTCGAGCAGTTTTCCACAATCCTTCACAGTAGTCATATTATGTCCGCCAAGGCTGAGCTTCTGGGATGATGAAGGATGCAGCGTATTTTGATAGGTAGTTTCTGTGTAGCCTTCTTTTTTCAGATATCTGTTTACAAGTTCTGCTCCGTCCAGAAAATCATGTTTTTCAGACTGAAGCCTTCCAAGTTCATTACAGGATTCATTGTCACTGACCGTGATCATGTTTCGCAGAAGGGTGTCTACCTTAGCTTTCACCTTTGCGTTGTCTTTATCTGTTTTCATCAGAGCCGCTTCGTGTTCCAGAACGGTATCCATATCCTCATATGTTTTCGCCATCACAAAAACTTTGATAAGACTTGCAGAATAGATCTGTGTATCATTCAGTATAATTTCTTCATCCGTGGCAAGATCCTTGACATAAACACTCCACGTACCATCATATCCGCTCAACATGGATGTAAGCTGCGGTTCCAGTGTGTCCATCCCGAGATCATCAAGAGCGGTCACCTTACCTGTCGCATCCACCGGAAAACCCTCCTCAGTTACTCCGGCTTCCTGAAGCAATGCACCGTTTGGTCCGCCAAAATAATATATTCCGGAAAAAATCTGTCCGTTCGATGCCATTTCCAGCTCATGTGTCCCTGTTTCCGTCACCATCTTTCCATTTTCATCGAAATAATAATATCCGTCATATGTCGTATTATCGATCACGTAATTGCTGATATATCGAACCTGCGGTGCCGCTGTCAGTTTTCCAAGGTTATTGACCATATAATAACCATCAAAATCCACCGTCTCTGCATCTTCATCAGTACTTTTTGCACAGGAAAGCTTCGTGATCTTTACCATATTGGAACTGCCTGCCTGAAAACAGCCCGACTCATCATGGTAATAAAATCCGTCCAGTATTGTTCCATCAATATTCACGTGATCAAAATAGTGCACTGCAGGAGTAGCATCTTTACTTCCATCTTCTTTCAGACAGTAAAATCCGTCACTTTTTAAAATATATTTTCCTGATCCGTCTTCGATCGGACGTATCTGGGATTCCCCTGTCACAGAAAGAAGGCTGCTTGCCGCCACCGGTGCAGTCGCTGCAGATGCCGTCGTCATAAATACAAGCCCTGCTGCCAAAATTTTCCAGTTTTTCAAGCGGTTTCCGGTTTTCATCTGGTTCTCCTTATCTATAGTTCAAATAGTAATTGTCCATAGTATACCTGATATTTTCTTTATGTCAAGCTAACATATTTTGTCATTTATCCTCGAAAGTGTTCCAAAATGCCTGCAGATATTTTTCTACATTTCCAAGTGTGCATGTACCGGCATTGCTCCATTCCCCTGGGAAAAGATTTCGATAATCCCGGTTCAGAAAACGTTCATCCAGAAGAAGTATCGTTCCCGTGTCCTCCTTTGTTCGGATCACACGCCCCGCTGCCTGCAGGACTTTGTTCATCCCGGGATAACGATAAGCGTAATCAAATCCCTGCTCGCCTTTTTCATCATAATAGTCTTTCAAAATCTCCCGCTCACAGCTCACCTGAGGAAGTCCTGTTCCCACAACCGCAGTTCCGATCAGACGGTCACCGATCAGATCGATTCCTTCTGAAAAAATACCGCCCATAACACAGAATCCTACCAGTGTTTCTTCACTTTCCTCCGTAAACTCATTCAGAAACTCCTCACGCTCCAGTTCCGTCATAGAAGCATGCTGGCTGATGCAGCGCACCCATGAAACAGAAAACTCGTCCTGATAAACCTGATAAACATCTTCCATCAGCCGATAAGACGGGAAAAACACCATATAATTTCCTTTTTTCTGCCAGCTCATCCTTGCAATATATTCCGCAATCTTATGGTATTCCTCATATCCTCTCCGGGTATACTTACTGCTGACATCCCTGCAGATCATCAGTAATCTCTTGCTCTGTTCAAACGGTGATTCCACATACATACCGAAATTTTCACTTCTTGTACTCAGCATCTTTCGATAATACTGTAACGGAAGCAATGTTGCCGAAAAGAACACCGTGCTGTTTCCCTTATCGAGACATTTCTGCAGGTTTTCCGCCGGATTGACACAAAAAAGTTTTTCATAAAATCTTCCGTCCTCTCCAAAAGCGGTATAAACCACATAATTGTCATCCACCAGTTCCGAAATATTCAAAAAATCTCTTACTTCAAAATAGAAATCGAGGATTCCATCCACCAATTCCTGCGATGGCGGCTCTTCAAGAAGCTGATCCAATTCCCCCTGCACACTTAAGAGACTGACTGGCAGTACTCCGGCATTTTCCTGCACTTTCCATTCACTGCAATTCTGCTTCAGCTCTTCCATCTGTTTTTTAACTTTTCCGAGTTTCTTCCATAATTTCTGACTGTAGGGTTTTACAGATTTTCTGGTCTCGATCACGTCATCCAGACAGATGGACGCACTGTACATCTCTCTTCCCCTGTCCACCAGATTATGTGCCTCATCGATCAGGAAAAGATAATTTCCTGACACATTTTCCCCGAAAAAACGTTTCAGACAGACATTCGGATCAAATACATAATTGTAGTCGCAGATGACACCATCCATCCAGATTGCCAGATCAAGACTCATTTCAAAAGGACAGACCTGCCGCTTCTGCGCATGACGAAGCAGTGTTTCCCTGTCAAACGACTGTTCCGTTGTCCAGAGTTCATAGACTGCATCGTTGATCCTGTCATAATGGCCTTTCGCATAAGGGCATTTTTCCGGATCACATTCCGGCTTGTCGCAAAAGCAGAGTTTTTCTTTTGCCGTGATCGTAACAACTTTAAACAAGAGTCCTCTGTCCCGTAATATTTCAAAAGCATCCTGTGCTACTGTCCTTGTGATTGTCCTTGCCGTCAGATAAAAGACCGTCTCAGCCATTCCCTGACCGATTGCCCGCACTGCCGGAAAGACGGCGGACATAGTCTTTCCGACACCGGTCGGAGCCTGGATAAAAATCTGCTCCTTCTTTGAAATAGCATGATAAATTCCAGATACCATCTCCCGCTGTCCCTTACGGTATGCAAATGGAAATTCCAGATTTTCCATTGATTCATTTCGTTTTTTACGCCATTCAATCTGATATGCCAGCCACCTATGATAACTATCGGTAAGTTCTTCATACCATTGTTTCAGTTCCGCCCTGGTAAGTGTTTCCCGAAAACGTTTAATCACTTCTGTGTCAAGATGTGCATAAGTCATCTGTACATCAATTTCTTCCATTTCATGCTCATCCAGATAGATCCATGCATAACAAAGTGCCTGCGCACGATGCACCGGTACCGGTTCTTCCATCAGTTCAAGATTTTTATAGACACCTTTGATCTCATCAATACAGAATCGGTCATCCTGCGAAAAAATACCGTCTGCTCTGCCTTCTACGCGAAGGATCAGATCATCATACTCTGTATCTTTTTTCAGAGAAACTTCAGGCTGGTAGTGGCTTCCCATCTGCTTCTGTATCTTACGGTGAAGCCGGCTTCCTTTCAGCATGGCTTCTTTATCCGAAGCGCTGCTTCCGCTCACCAGATCACCATTTCGCAATATAAATTCCACAAGATTTCGAACCGAAATACGGACGATTGGTTTTTCCATGCTGTTTCTGCCTCCCCGCTCTGCAATGTAAAAAGGCGCATACCCGTTTCCGGAATATGCGCCCACGCATTTTCACCTATGCTACAGCAAATTTTGCCATTACTTCATTGAATCTCTTGCTCTCTCCGTAGCATCTTACTGTCAGTTCTCTTGTAAGATCCATGCTCAGAATACCTAAAATGGATTTTGCATCAATGATAATTCTGTTATAGGATATGTCAATATCAAACTCACATTTGGCGGCTTCATTCACAAATTCTTTTACGTCTTCTGTTTCATTTAATCTGATATGTCTTTCAACCATGTGCTTTATCCTCCTGAATCAGATCTGAAAAATATTACCTGCTTACATCTGTGTCAGGACAAAAATATCGTAAATTGCTTTTACAGCAGTTTCGAAATCTCTGTTTTCCACACCAATGATGATATTCAGCTCACTGGATCCCTGATCGATCATTTTTACATTGACATGTGCATGTGCCAGTGCGGAAAATACACGGCCTGCAGTTCCTCTCTGGGACTTCATGCCACGGCCAACAACTGCGATCAGTGCCAGATCAGATTCCATCTCTACAAAATCCGGCTGAACGGCTCTGTGAATGCCTGCAATTACCTGCTGCTCTTTTTCTTCGAATTCATCCTGATGAACGTAAACAGTCATTGTGTCGATTCCAGACGGAACATGTTCAAAACTTATTCCCTGATCTTCAAATACCTGAAGAATCTTTCTTCCGAAACCGATTTCACTGTTCATCATGGATTTCTCAATATTAATGGAACAGAAGCCCTTCTTACCTGCAATACCGGTGATCACATATTTCGGTTTGCGGCAGGTGCTTTCTACGATAAAGGTTCCCTTATCTTCCGGACGGTTTGTATTACGGATGTTGATCGGAATACCTTCCTTACGAACCGGGAAGATTGCATCTTCATGAAGAACGGTCGCACCCATATAAGAAAGCTCACGAAGTTCTCTGTATGTGATTGTCTCGATCACTGCCGGATTATCGACGATTCTCGGATCTGTGACAAGGAATCCGGAAACGTCTGTCCAGTTTTCGTAAATGTCTGCATGGATTGCCTTCGCTACCAGAGAGCCGGTAACATCCGATCCGCCACGGGAGAATGTCTTTACAGTTCCGTCTTCCATACCACCATAGAATCCCGGAATAACTGCTCTCTCGCATTTCTGGAGACGCTTACTTAAAAGTTTATCTGTTTTGTCTGCATCGAAATTTCCGTTTTTGTCAAATCGGATCACAGTTGCAGAATCAATAAATTCATATCCGAGATAAGCAGCCATTACTTTACCGTTCAGGAATTCTCCACGGGATGCTGCATATTCATTGCCTGCATGTGCCTTAAAATCTGCTTCAATCTGTCTGAACTCCTCCTCAAGAGACAGGTCAAGATTCAAGCCTTTGATGATCTCATAAAAACGTCCCTTAATTTCCGTAAGGACATCTGTGAAATCCTCTCCTGCTTCTGCTTTGTCATAACATGTATACAGAAGATCAGTTACCTTTGTGTCTGCGGAAAATCTCTTTCCCGGTGCGGACGGTACCACATAACGTCTGCTCTCATCGCTTCTGATGATATCTCCGACCTTCTGAAACTGTTCTGCATTGGCCAGAGAGCTTCCTCCAAATTTTACCACTTTTTTCATAATAATACTTATCACCCTTCTGTTTTCTCTTTTCAGTCAGAAAATCTGTCTCTTATTTTATTGAAAACCTCGGGGTTTTGCAAGTCTTTCTTTATAATATTACATAAAAACTCGCTTTTTATGCACAATATTCACGAAGAATGTTCTCAAGAGCCGATGCGCTGCTTGTGTGGCATCTGCATACCGGTATGGATTTTTTCTTTGCTTCCTCCACTGCACAGTTCACCATTTTATGAGAAACCGTACTTGTAAACAAAATCAGAAGATCCGGTGCACCGATTTTTTTCTTCATGGCTCCTTTTTCTTTTGCAAATACTTTTGCCTTACATCCATATCCTTTGCAGATATCCTCATACTGACATACCATACGTTCATTTCCGCCTACGATTACGATACTCATAGATTCACTCTCCTTTTGTTATCTTTGACTAACTCATATTTTAAAAGTAAAGCGGACGCATAGTTCCGCTTAATGTCTTCATCTGTTAGCTTGCGCTAACTATATATAAAATATTATCATATATTGTTTTGTTTGTCAAAGGATTCTTTTAATTCTGTCACATCACAGACCTTAAGGGTCTTATCCTTCACCGTAAAATGGATATCATGACTGCCATATGCCAGCCCGTAAATTTTATCTGGTTTGTTCTGATAACGGGGACGCGGATCGTTGGCAAGCACTTCCATCAAAGCTTCTCTCTGCTCTTCCGGTACTTTCTCTATCAGTGTTTCCGGAAATTCCACTTCAAGCCGATAATCTTCGATTTTGTCCGTAAAACCGCCTCTCACTTCCGGGTGGCTGTCCGCATAAGGAAGATATGGTTTGATATCATAGATCGGTGTACCGTTCATAAGATCCGCACCTGAAATATGAAGAACCGGTCCCAGTTCCGGATGCATCTCTATTTTTTCAAGACGTACAGAAGACAGTCCAAGGCTGTTCGGACGAAACGGTGATCTCGTGGCAAACACTCCCATGCGTGTATTCCCACCAAGTCTCGGCGGTCGTACAGTCGGCGACCAGTTCTCGCGCACTGCCTCAGAAAACTGCCAGATCAGCCAGATATAATCATATTCCTCCAGCCCGCGAAATGCTTCCGGCACCCGGTATTCCGGCTCAAATACGATTGTTGCCTTCAGTGCATCCAGCCGGTTACTCTGATGAGGAATTCCAAACTTTGTCGGGAAATCATTATGGATTCTTGCAATCACTTTCATTCCGTGCTCTTCTGCCATTCTTTTCTCCTGTCTCTTATCTGTTATTTTTGCAACAAAAACAGCCTGCTTCACACAGACTGTTTTGGCTGTTGCATTATTATATTAGCGCTTAATCTTTCAGCGGTCAATGATTTCAATCTCGGTATCGTCTTTGGCATCCAGATTATTGATATATTTTTTCGTCTCCGCCACGATCACATTCGACAGAAGCAATACCGCCACAAGGTTCGGAAGTGCCATCAGTGCATTCAGAATATCCGCGATCGTCCAGACAAGGTTCAATGAAATAACCGGTGCGATCACCGCTACTGCTATGTAAAGGATTCGATACGGTACAAGCCCTTTTCTTCCGGCAAAATATTCCACACAGCGTTCTCCGTAATATGCCCATCCAAGCACAGTAGAATATGCAAAGGAAATAATCCCAACCACAAGGATGACCGGTCCCAGAACTGGAATCTGCTGAAATGCCAGTGTAGTCAGGACACCACCATTTGTGATCTGTCCCATATCAATTGCCGGGTTTTTCATAATACTGGTGACAAGTACCAGTCCTGTCATCAGACATACAACAACGGTATCCCAGAATGTACCTGTACTGGAAACCAGAGCCTGACGGACCGGATTTCTCGTCTGTGCTGCTGCCGCTGCGATCGGTGCTGATCCCATACCGGACTCGTTTGAAAAAAGACCTCTTGCAATTCCATACTGCATTGCCATCATAATTCCGCGTCCTACCAGACCACCTGCTGCTGCGCCGGGTGTAAAAGCCATCTTACAGATCGTCACTACTGCCGGTATGATAAAATCATAGTTGATGCACAGAATGATAAAACAGCCAATCACATAAAATGCAGCCATAAACGGAACCAGTTTTTCACAGACATTTGCGATTGCTTTGATTCCTCCGAAAATAACCAGTGCAGTCAGTACAGCTACTGCAATTCCTACCGCTGCCGGAGGAATGTGAAGATTTTCCTGACAGACCGTTGCAATTGCATTTACCTGCGTCGCACATCCGATTCCAAAAGATGCAAAACCGCCAAAAATGGCAAAGATCAATCCGAGCCATTTCATATGAAGTCCACGCTCGAGTGCATACATTGCACCGCCCTGCATACGACCGTCTTTTGTTTTGACACGATATTTAACTGCGATCAGTGATTCACTGTATTTTGTCGCAATACCGAACACACCGGTAAGCCAGCACCACAGCACTGCTCCGGGACCACCGAGGGCAATTGCCGTTCCCACACCGATAATGTTTCCTGTACCGATTGTGGAAGCAAGTGCTGTCGTCAGAGCACCAAACTGACTGACTTCCCCCTCTCCATCAGGATCTTTCGTAACTGACAGCTTAATTGCCGTACCAATTTTTCGCTGGATCACTCCGGTTCGGATCGTCATAAAAATATGTGTACCAAGAAGCAGAAGAATCATCCACCAGCCCCACACCCAGGCATCGATCTGATTGATCAGGTTTGTTATTACATCCATATTATTTCCTCCCTCGCTTTTTTCAACCAACAGAACCTGCCACTGGCAGCTTCCTTCGGATGCATGGCAACGAAAAAAGCACAAGGACGTACTTCACGCAATCTGCGCGCTGTACACCCTTGTACTTTTTACGCCGTTTTTATTTATGTAACTGATTATACCAGAAGAATACTACAGCATGCAACTGAAATTTATATCTCAACTCAACCTTTATTCTGTTCCAGTTACTGTTCCATCCAGGCTTTCAGTGCTTTCATGCGGATACGTGCATCTTTGCCGCCAAGATCGTATGTCTGTCGGATCACTTCCACATTACTTTCCATACGGCTGATGTCCAGCTTCTTATCCGGCTGAATCACAAATGTTTCGCCTGCTTTTTCCATTTTTTTCAGCACTTCCAGACTGTGATTGTATACCACATGCCTGTTCTGCAGTGTATGCACAAACTCCGGATATTTATGATAACGGAGCTCTGCCATTTTTACATTCTCAGGCTTTTTGACAAATCCTGCCTCTCTTGTAAGAACGACCACAAGCCGGTCATATCCCATCTTTTTGAATGCCTCGACCGGAATACTGTCTGCGCAGCCGCCGTCAAGGAGCTTCATTCCCTTATAATCAACAATTCTTGAAACATATGGCATTGAAGCCGACGCACGCATGGCATCGATCTGGCTCAGCATGTCAGTAATTTTTATATATTCTGCCCTGCCCGTCTCAACATTCGTACAGGTCACATAAAAAGCTGTATCAGATTTTGCAAAAGCCTCATAATCAAACGGATCCAGCCGTTCCGGAATATCATGGTAACAAAACTGCTTTCCTACTACTTCACCCGTATGCAAAAAGCTCCACCAGCTCATAAAATGTTTATCATTCCGGTATTTTTGGAAATAACGAAGGCTTCTTCCTTTTTGCCCGGATACAAAGGAGCAACCATGGAGTGCTCCTGCAGAAACACCGATCACTCCATCGAAATGTATTCCCTGTTCCAAAAACACATCCAGTACACCGGCTGTGTAAATTCCGCGCATTGCGCCGCCTTCCAAAACAAGTCCTGTTTTCATCGTTCTGTCTCACCTCTCTGTTGTCCAATAGCCCCTGATCTTGTCATATGCTTCGTGGAAACTGATCTGGTTTCGCTCTGCCAGTTCTGCCACGCTGTCGTATTCAGGATAACATCTTATCTGTCCGTCCGGCAGGGTACAAATCTTGACCGTTGCACTGCCAAGTAATGTTTCAAATGTACAAAGCTCTCTTTTCAGGATCGTACGCTGCATTTTTCCTCTGCGGATACCAATTGTTGTCGTCTCTGCAAAAATCAGGTTTTCCAGATTTTCTCTGTCCGTCTCTTTACAGATCACTGTCAGAGTATATGCAGGTCTGTTTTTCTTTGTATAAATCGGCATATAGTGTGCTTCTCTTGCCCCGTTTGCCATGAGAAGTTTTAGTACATGTCCCATAACTTCACCACTGCAGTCATCAATGTCCGTCTCCAGTTTCCAGACAGTATCTGTCAGTTTTGCATCTGCCGGTTCTGTCTGAATCAGCATTGCACGGAGAATTCCAGGACAGCGATATTCTCTTTTTCCCGCACCAAGTCCACTCTTTAATATCGAAAAATGTTCCGGTAGTTTTTCAGATGTGCAAAAAGCTGCCACTACAGCTGCACCTGTCGGTGTCACCAGTTCTCCCTGTATATCAGTGATTTTCAGTTTCAGATGATGATCCTCTGCAATGTGTGCAACTGCCGGTACCGGTACCGGAATCTGTCCATGCTGACAGCGGATAAATCCGGTTCCCTCATATAAAACCGGTACGATCACATCAGTAATATCCAGATTATCCATGCAGACTGCAATCGCAGCGATATCCACGATAGAATCAATGGCACCTACTTCATGAAAGTGAACTTCCTCTGCATTTACACCATGAGCCTTTGATTCCGCATGTGCAAGAATATCAAACACATGCAGTGCCATCTTTTTTGCTCTGTCTGTCATTTCTGATCCCTGAATAATTTCTGTGATTTCCCGCATTCCACGATGCTCATGCAGATGGTGATGTTCTTTTTCATGTGTATGCTCATGATCGTGATGATGTCCCATCTCATGTACATGTTCATGATCATGATGGTGATGTTCTGCTGCATGTGTGTGTTCGTGATCATGGTGATGTTCTGTGTCATGCGCATGTTCGTGATCATGGTCATGTTCCATATCATGGTCATGTCCATGCAGATATTCCATATCATGGTCATGATTATCATGTTCCAGAATCACATTAAAATCACATGCATCCAGCCCTGATTTTTTTACTCTTGAAATTTCTGTCCGAAATCCATTAACCGGAAGACTTTGAAGAGTTTCTTCCAGTACTTTTCTGTCTGCCCCCAGATCAAGGAGCGCTGCCACTGTCATATCTCCACTGATTCCTGAATAGCATTCTAAATATAATGTTTTTCCCATTTACTTCCCATCCCGTTTTATTTTATGTTATATTCTCTTGCTGCCAGACGGTTAATCTGCGTCGCAATATATCCGGCACCATATCCGTTATCAATATTTACCACCGCAATTCCGTTTGCGCAGGAATTGATCATCGTCAGAAGTGCAGACAGTCCGTTCATACTTGCACCATATCCCACTGAAGTCGGCACCGCGATCACCGGTTTATCTACAAGTCCGCCAAGCACACTCGCAAGCGCACCTTCCATACCTGCAACTGCGATCACACAGTTGGCATCCTGAATCACTTCCAGTCTGGAAAACAGTCTGTGTATGCCACTGACTCCGACATCAAAGACTCTGTCTACATGTGAGCCGAAATATTCTGCCGTCTGAGCCGCTTCCTCTGCCACTGCAATATCGGCAGTTCCTGCCGTACATACCGCAATCTTACCGATATGCTCCTTTTCTTTCTTCTCTATCTTGATAATGTGAGACAGTTCATCATATTCCACATCCGGCAAAAGGTCTTTCACAAGTTCATACTGATGTCTCGATGCTCTCGTTCCAAACACTTCACCATTATCCTCATACAACTTCTTAAAGATATGGACAAAATGCTGATCAGCTTTTCCACTGCAGAAGATCACTTCCGGAAATCCATTTCTGATTTCTCTGTGTGAATCCAGCTTTGCATAATCATCCATCACTTCAAACGGTTCTTTACGAAAATAATGTTCTGCTTCCTCGATAGAAAGCTCCCCATTCTTAAATCTTGTCAGTATTTCTCTGGTTTCCAACTCTGTACCTCCTAAAAGCAAGGGAGCATGCTACACACATCCTCCCGACTGTTCTATATATGATACAAGATCATTCCGCCTTTTTTGTCATATCCGGTATCCCACATCTCACTTAAAGAGAACCATTTGTACTCTCCATAGGAAACTGCCTTTACCAGAAGGTCATCCTCTGTTATCTCATATCCTGCCAGAATAAACCAGTGCCAGATATAATCCTCCAGTGCTCCTTTTTCATTCTTATGCTTCAACATCAGATATGGGATCGGACAGGCTGCATCAATCTGTGTTTTTACTGCCTGCACAGCTTCCTCATATGTATGTGTCCCGTGAAATCCTTCCATCTGAAGCCGTGTGTCCTTCACATCTTTCAGGTATTCCCCAAAGCCTTCCATAAAGAGTTCCAGCGTATCAATTCCATTTGGTCTCGGACAGAGATAATGTTTCATAATGTAAGCAAAATCATGATACTCATTCCAGCTTATCTCCTGAATCGGATGTGGATAAAGATTTCTCATATCATTTGTTCTTGCAAAATAAATACAGCTCTCACAAGCTGCAATCGCACCGCATCCTCCATCACGCATAGTCACATCCGGAAAAAGATCCTGATTACCTCCATAGGATTCCTCTACAAAAAAATATTCCAGTTCTTTTTTATGTAATACGGTCTGTTCCACCGTCTATTCCCCCAATATTCTTCTCTCAAGTATTCTGCATCTTTCTGATGCAATTCATCTTTGTTACTATACCATATTTTATCAGAAAATAAAACAAAATCTACTCAAACGATAGCGTAAAACTCCCCCAGATATTTTATGTTGACAGGTATTTCTTCTATAATAGAATACTGTTGGTTTTCTTGACACTAAATATACACGCATGCTATAATTTTTGTTATATTTGTATGTATTTGGGGATTATTGCCGAAGCATACCACTTTTTGAGGAGGAGATAAAATGAAGAAATTCTATGCATGGTATCAGAAGCACATCACCGGTGCGATTTTCATCGGCCTGCTTCTTGGTATCCTGACCGGACTATTTCTGGCAGACCGCTTTACCCCGGTTCTGACCGTAACCAGTCTTCTTGGTGGCATTTACATGAATGCCCTGAACATGATGATTTTTCCACTTGTATTTTGTTCCGTTGTTATGGGAATCTGCAGCATCGGAAATATCCGCACAACCGGAAAGATCACCGGTGCCGCTATGGTATTTTTCCTTTGCACAACAGCACTTGCAAGTCTTGCCGGACTGATCATTCCGCGACTGATTCATCTCGGTGAGGGTGTTTCCTTCGAGATGGCTACTTCCGATATTGCAGCTACGGACATGAGCAATATTCTGGAAACAGTCAAAAATCTGATCCCATCCAATCCAGTAAGTGCTTTTGCACAGGGAAATATGCTTCAGGTTCTTGTTTTTGCAGTAATCATCGGATTCACTCTGATTTCTGTCGGTGACAAGGGAAAAGCACTTCTGAATGTAATTGATTCACTCAACGAAGTATGCTTAAAAATCATCAGCACAATCATGTACTTTACACCAATCGGTGTTTTCTGTACGATCGTTCCTGTTGTCGAAGCAAACGGTACCGAGACGATCATCTCACTGGCAACTCAGCTGATCATCCTCTATCTTGCATTCTTCATCTTTGCATTTGTAGTGTACGGACTTGCTGTAAAAGTAATCGGTAAAGAAAGCCCTGTCAAGTTTTTCAAAACCATTATGCCGGCTGCCCTGAATGCTTTCGGAACATGTTCCAGTTCTGCTACGATTCCGATCAGTAAACAGTGTATGGAAGAAGGTATGGGCGTTTCCAACAAAATCACCAGTATCGCTATTCCACTTGGTGCTACCGTAAACATGGATGCCGTATCCATCCTGATGTCCTTTATGATCATGTTCTTTGCCAACGCATGCGGAATCAACGTCAGCGTCTCCATGATGGTAATCGTACTTCTTGCAAACGTACTCCTCTCTGTCGGAACGCCAGGTGTACCTGGAGGTGCAATCGCATCTTTCGCAGCACTCGCAACTATGGCTGGACTTCCTGCCGGTGTTATGGGCGTTTACATCAGTATCAATACGCTCTGTGATATGGGTGCAACCTGCGTCAATGTTATCGGAGACCTTGCATGCTGTGTCGCATTAAAAGGTCGTCTGAAAATCGACAAAAACAAATAATTACATATCTGCTTTGCAGTACAAAAAAACCGGAACGTTATCAATACAATTTTGATAATGCTCCGGCTTTTCTTTTGTTTTATTTACTTGCGGTTCTTATTGGTAAGCTGTAAAGCCGAGGTCTTTTACTGTCATATGCAGTTTTGAACTTAAAATGTAATTTGCACCTGCAATCGCTGCCTGGAGTGTCGCATTAGAAGCTTTCTGAATGCTCTTCGGAGCCTTACTTCCACTGAGCTTACGGAAAGTTACATCTTTCTTTCCTGTATAGCTGTTTGCATTGAACTTTGCAGTTGCATAAGTTTCATTTCCATCCCCGAAGATTGCAGATATCGCTTCTGCTGTAGCTGATTTTGAACAGTTTACAAGGACATCTACTGCTGATGAAACATCTGCTTTTTTATCAATGATCGCCAGCCCTATATCCAGTTTATTTGTTTTTGGATCATATCCCAGAATTGCAGTCGTATGTGCGTCAATTTTCTTCTCAATATATCTTGTTCCGTCACTGTCGACCTTGCCTTTCTTATTCAGATACTTCTTTACCTTCGTATAATTCTTTGTATATTTTGAAGAACCTGTGGATGCCTTTTTTACATTAACGGTACAGGTCAGTCTGGTTTTACCGATCGTTGCCGTAATCTTCGCTGTTCCAGCCTTCTTTGCAGTAACTTTGCCTGTCTTGCTGACCGTAGCAACTTTTTTGTTGCTGGATTTCCATTTCGGCGTCCGTGTTGTGCCATTTACCTTCAGTGTGTATGTCTTGCCTGTTTTTACACTGATTTTAGTTTTATTCAGTTTTGGCTTTGCTTTCTTTGATGCTGCCTCAACTTCTGTCACATATCCATTTCCCGAAAAAGCTGCCGGAGCTGCTGTAGCCACCAGAAGTCCCACCAGAGTTCCACACAAAATCTGTTTCCATTTTCTTTTCATTTTCCTATCTCCTCATATACTTTTTGTTTATTTAACAGAAATCACATAGGATCTGTCAAATACTTCTTTCGGTTTCAGTGTATTAATATTCGGTTTCTGAGACAGTTCTTTATCATAACCGGTGTTATCACAACGTCCCATCCATGGCTCAAGACATACAAACGGAGCTCCGATTGCAGACCAGATACCAAAGTTCGGAAATCCTTCACAGGAAACCTCCACATACGGAGTACCGTCCGGTAAAGCAATTCCGGCTTTTGTAATCTGTCTGTCATCAAAAATCAGTGCACCTTCATCAAACATATGCTCATCGATCAGACAGGTGCCGTTTTCCAGAGAAAGTGTATGCGGCTGATCCGGCATTGCCGTCGCATATTCCGGGTGCAGCAGGCAATATGTAAGTTCTTTCTGTCCACTGAATGTCAGATGATACTGGCTCTGCACCGTGTCAGGAAGAACCGGAACATTAAATGCCGGATGTGCACCGATCGTAAAATACATGGTCTCCTGATCTTTGTTCACAACCTTCCATGTCACAGTCAAATCACGTCCGTTTAATGTATGTGTGATGTAAAGCTGAAATTCATACGGCCATGCTTTTTTCGTCGCATCCGTTGCTTCCAGTAAATGCGTCACAGATGTTTCTGCTTCTTCAACACAGGTAAATTCCATATCACGGGCAAATCCATGCTGTCCGGATGTGTAAGTCTCTCCTCCGATCAGGCATGTATCCTCATAAAGACGTCCGACATTCGGAAAAAGTACCGGTGCGTGGCGTTTCCAGTATTTCGGATCTGCATTCCAGAGAACCTCACGATTATTTCTCTTGTCAAAAATGCCTGACAATTCTGCCCCGTGATTACTAATCATTACACGGAGTTCTTCGTTTTCAATTGTATGCATAGTACAAAAAGCCTCCATATGATTATTATGCATTTATTATAACAGCTTTTTTCTGGGAAAGCCACCTGCAAAACCTGCCACTGGCAGTTTTCTTCGGATGCAACAAAAAAGGAACAGACTCCGAAGAGTCTGTTCACCGGGTAATGTCCATTGGTTTCAAAACCGTCACACCATTTTCTCTGTAATATTTTTCGTATTTTTCCGGTATGGCATCGTCCGTGATCACCATATCTGCATATTCCAGTTTTCCCAGAGACAAAAATGTTGTCCGGTCAAATTTGGTGGAATCCACAACAATTATAAGATTATCTGTCAGTTTCTGTATTGTCTCAAACACAGTCAGCTCCGTTGAATAATTCACCGTGTAGCCGGCATGCATATCTGCTCCTCCAACACCTAAAAATGCTGTTGAAATATACAAATTATCAAGGTTTCGCATAAACATTTCACCGGCTACATACAAATGGCTGTTGATCATGTTTCCTCCCGTCACTACGACGTTCGCCCTTTTATTTTTGGCCAGTGCCTGCGCTGCCATGAGATTATTTGTCAGCACATTTACAGTTTCAAGTTTTGCAAGTTCTTTTGCTACATAATAACATGTTGTTCCCTGACCTATAAAGATCCAACCTGAGCCATTTACTCTGGACGCGGCAATTTTACCGATTTTTTCCTTCAGTGCAACATTCACAAGTGGAATTCCCATAATGCTGTCTTTTTCTTCTTCCTGCAATTCCGGTTCCTCCGGTGTGACTACTGCCCCATGGACCCTTCTCACACTGTTACGTTCCTGCAGAATTTCAACGTCCTTACGTATCGTAACAACAGATACCCCAAACAGCTGGCTCAGCTCTGTTAATTCGATTCTGCCCTGTTTGGCAACCATTTTCTTTATTTCTGTTAATCTGTCCGTTCGTTTCATACTTTAAATTCTTTCTTTTTCAATATTTAACCAAAACCAATTTATTCCATTATACCCTCTTTTCCACTCATTTCAAAGACTTCTTTTTTCTTATTCCTGCCAAAATGTCAGGTATTTTCATTTCCATACTTATATAAGTATCGATAACGTTCTGAATCTATATAGCACTGTGGAATTGGTGCATAAAACATCTGTCCCTGATCCAGAAAGATTTCACATGCTTTTTCGATCACCTCAACCATCAGAACTGCTTCTTCCGTGTTTCGACCGACTGCCACCGGGCCATGATTTCGAAGGATTACTCCATTTCTGTTTCCAATATTTTCTGCTGCTGCTGTTCCCAGCTGGAAATGCTGCTCTGCCGGAACGTATTGTGGAGTGATTGGGATTCCTCCGCCAATCAGCTGTGACATTTCTTCTACCAGACACGGCACTTCTCTGATCTTACGGACAGAAACCGCCATCGCTTTCTTTGTATGTGCATGAATGATCATTCCTGCATCTTCTCTTCTCAGATAAATCTGTCTGTGTACTTCTTTCTCAGAAGTGGGGCGGTTGGTTCCCTCCACAATATTTCCTTCCAGATCAATGACTACCAGGCTCTCCGGTGTCATATCATTGTACCCGATACGACTGGGTGTCAGAATAATATGGTTTCCAACACGGATACTTACATTTCCCCATGTACCAAGGAAATATTTTTTCTCCTGCATTTCAAGGCAGATCCGAATGATATCTTTTCTCTCTTCTTCATAGAGCATCTTTCATCACTCCTCTCCGACAAGAGAACTCCTGAGTTTCCATGTCTCCTTTAACTGTTCATAGGTTTTCTTATAGAGCGGATAGAATTTCATATATTCTTCATGTTTCTTCATATCTGGCTCATAAACCTTTTTGATCTCAACAGTCGCATCAACAGCTTCTTTGTAATCCTTATAATATCCCTGGACAACTGCATTATTTAAAATAACACCTTTTGCTCCCAGTTCGTTTCCTTTAATTGTGACGATTTTGCTGCCGAGGATATCTGCAAACATCTGGCTCCATCCCGGGCTCTTTGCTCCGCCGCCGCATAACGTCACCTGTTTGATCTCCTGTGGCATATGCTGATAACAGTCAAGCATTGCAAAAGCAACCCCTTCGTAAGTCGCGCGGACAATATCAGCGATTGTATGACGCACACTGATTCCTGTATAGCTTGCTCTTGCTCTGGAATCAGTAAACGGTGCACGCTCACCTCCTGCAAGAAGGTACGGATGATACATAACTCCTCTGGAACCAATCGGAACTGTCTCGATCAGTTCTTCCATATAATCATAGATATTCATATTCTTTTCGGCTGCCTGCTGTTTCAGCGTTCCACCAAAATTATCAAGCATCCATTCCAGATTCGGTGTACCTGCAAGAGAAGCCATAAGTCTCAGCCATCTGTTTTCCATTACATGGCAGACGGTCATTCCGGCTTTAATATTGTCCTGCAGAGGTTTGCCGATTACCATCTCATGAAGTGCCGCTGTGCCGATAATTGAACAGCAATGACCATTTTCGACTACACCACTTCCAAGTGCACATGCACTGACATCCATCGGTCCTGATGTTACAATAACATTTTCTCCCAGTCCTAATTCTTTTGCCAGTTCTTTCTGTACCGGAAATGCATTTTCTTTTGCGGAAAGTACCGGAGGGTATTTATCTTTGTATTTCTCGATCCCACAGATCTTGAATGTTTCATCAAGATAATCTCTTTTATTCTGATCAAGGAAGATCAGTGACTGATCAGTTGCATCTGTTGTTACTTTTCCTGTAAATCTGTAGAAAAGATAATCTTTTAAGTGCAAAAGCCATCTGCTCTTATCCAGATTCTCCGGTTCATGCTCTTCCATCCATTTTACGATTCCATTCTGATTTCCGGTAAAAATACGTGTTCCGGTAATTTCAAACAGCTTGTCACAAGTACCGTCTTCGACCCATCTGTCTACGATTTTTGCTGCTCTTCCGTCGCAGAAACAGCATCCGTTTCTCACCGGCTCCATATTTTCATCAACCATCCACAGCCCGTCGCCCTGTGCAGTGATACCGATTCCCACAATCTCTTTGTCCGGAAACGCCTCAGTAACAGCTTTTACACATTTCACTGCTTTGTCCCAGATTTCCAGCATGTCTTCTTCGTACATGTCTTCCCGTGGAAATATACCTTTTAACGGAAAGGATTTTTGTCCGATTTCATTTCCCTTCAGATCAAACAGTACCGCTTTGATTCCGGATGTACCGGAATCAATTCCAATAAAATACTTCTCCATATAGTCACCCCCGTGTTGAATCAGATCATGCCTTTGATAAAGTTCAGAGACTCAATCAGAATGTCATCCAGCATTTTATCGTCTGCTCCCTGCGGAAGCATTTCACGCCATACATTACCACCGCCAAGTGCTACGGTTCCTCCGGTTCTAACCAGTGGCTCGAAAGAAACGCATCTGTCATAATTAATATCTTTTAATGCCTGGCAGACATCTTTCCACGGAAGGAATCCCGGTCTCGGTGGACGTCTGTTATTGCTTCCCATATGGTAATGTCCGAGATGATCACCCGCTGTTTTGATTGCTTCTGCAAGATCATCTTCTTCGATCATTCCATGGAAGATATCAAGAAGGATATTGATATTCGGGCTGTTTACTTCTTTACATAAATCAGCAGCTTCTTTTGCCGTGTTCAGAAGATAGTTTTCAAAACGGTTTACAACTTCCATATTCCAGCTTAATCCATAATCTCCTGCAAATTTTCCTACTTCCTGAAGAGATGGAACTGCAAGCGACAGACGTTCTTCTTTGTCCAGAGGATTGTCAAAATTGCACCACTGGCTGTAGTTGATTCCTGAGAAGTTTCTGGAACCGACTCTTGAAGCTGCCTTGATGATTTCTTTTGCTTTTTCAATTGCATGTGCTCTCGCTGCCGGATCTTTCTGAGTCAGATCATGTTCTTTGTCAAAGCCACCGCAGCAATAAATTTCAACATCATATTCTTTGCAGGCTGCTTTAATTTCGTCAACCTCTTTCTGTGCCATGTCAAGCAGACGTCCATAAAAGATCTCAAGTACATCAAAACCACATTTTCTTGCACGAGCGATTGCCTGCGGATAATCAGTTCCTTCCCAGTCTTTACTCCAATAACAATAGCAGATACCAAACTTCATAATTCAATCCTCCTTTAATTATTTTCCCTGTTTCATTCTACGAATTGCATCAAGTGAAACCGCTATCAGTACTACAGCACCTGTGATGATTTCATTCCAATAAGATGAAATTCCCATAAGGCTGATACTGAATGAAATAGCTGACATTAGAAGACCGCCGACGATCGTACCTACCATACCGCCACTTCCACCGTCCATTGCAGTTCCGCCGAGAACACCTGCTGTGATAGAAGGCATAACCCAGTCTTCACCGATATTTACCTGAGATGCACCAAGTCGAAGAACCATCAGAACTCCAGCCATTGCGGAAAGCATTCCCGTAAGGGAATAAACAAGCATCTTAACTCTGTCTGCACGGATACCTACGATTCTGGAAGCTGTTTCATTTCCTCCAACTGCGTAAATATGACGACCAAATGATGTAAATCTTAATACCAGACTTAAAATAACTGCAACTACTGCCATGATCACAAATGGATATGGGATTACGCCGAACAAAGATCCCTGTCCGATAACAGTAACTTCTTTCGGAATACCAGTCAACGGAATACCTTTGGTTGCTACATAAATGATACCTTTATAAATTGCGCTTGTACCAAGTGTTACGATAAATGGTGTTAATTTTAAGGCACAGATGAATATACCATTGATTGCCCCCATTACAAATCCTGCTGCAACAGAAATTATAATTGCCAGAAATGGATTAATTCCTGCAAGAGTAACCAGCATTGCAAAAATCATACTGCTGAGACCGGCCATGCTTGCTACGGAAAGATCAATTCCACCCAGCAGTAAGACAAGTGTCTGTGCAAATCCTATCAGAATCGTAAATGACGAAGATCTCATAAAAGTTCCGATATTGTATGCAGTATAAAAGTTTCTGGTAATCAGGTGAACGATCAACGTGATTACAACGGTAACAATAAAAACCATCCCTGCAGTCGAAGTCAGAATACTTTTTAATACTCCTGACGCGCCTGTGTTTTTCTTTGTATTCTCCATAAGCCTCTCTTCTCCTGTTTCTGCTTATTTTAAAGCTACTTTTAAGATTTCTTCTCCTACCATATCTTCCGATGGTTCCATGAAACCTTTTACCAGGCCTTCATGCATTACCATAATTCTGTCTGATACAGATATGAGTTCATCCATTTCAGAAGATATTACGATTACTGTAACTCCGTTATCTGCCATTTCCCTGATCAGACGATATATCTCGCCTTTTGCTCTGACATCGATGCCTCTTGTCGGCTCATCAAGGATCAGGATATCTACATTCTTTTCCATCCATCTTCCAAGAATTACTTTCTGCTGGTTTCCACCACTAAGATTCTTAATCTGTGTATTGCAGGATGGAGTCTTTATTCTCATCGCATCAATCTGACGATTTGTACGTTTCTTTGCTTCATCAAAATTGATGACACCTTTTGAACTGATCGTATGATAGGACGGCATCATTACGTTTTCGTAAATGGACAGTAAAGCAAACATTCCCTGTTTTCTACGTTCCTCCGGAACCAGTCCTATTCCATTTGCGATCGCATCAACCGGTGACTTCATCACAACTTCTTTTCCATTCAGGTAAAGTGAACCTGAATGACTTTTGGTGAGTCCGTAAATGCAGCTGAACAATTCGGTTCGTCCGGCACCAACCAGACCTGCCACACCAAAAATTTCACCTTTTCTCACCTGGAAAGAAACATCTTCAAATTCGCCCTTTCGTGTAAGACCGCGAGCTTCCAGAACAATTTCGTCCGAAACATTACGTTTTATGATCTTATTTTTTTCAACCTTCTGGTTTGCCATATAAAAGATCATTTCATCGGTCGTCACTTCATCAGTCTGACAAACTTTTACAAGTGTACCATCACGCATGATCGTAACTCTGTCCGAAAGTTCTTTTACTTCATCCAGATGATGTGTAATGATGACGATTGTTTTTCCCTCGCTCTTTAACATACGGACAACTTCAAAAAGATGATCTTTTTCCTGAATTGTCAGTGAAGCGGTCGGCTCATCAAGAATGATGATATTTGAACCAAACACTAATGTTCGGGCTATCGAAACCAGTTCCTGAAAAGCAGCTGTTATATTTTTAACCTTTTCTCTAGGATCGATATCTACTTTTAATTTTTTCAGAATTACCTGCGCGTTCTGCGCTGTTTTTTTCCAGTCAAATATCCCGTTCGTTTTCTGGTGACAGCCGAGATATATATTTTCTGCTATTGAAAGCTCTGTAACCAGATTCAATTCCTGCGGCACCATTCCGATACCATGCTGTAAAGCTTCATATGGTGATTTTATTTCTATTTTTGTTCCCTGCAGATAAACTTCTCCCTCTTCGGGTTTTAAAACTCCCATCAGTACATTCATTAAAGTACTTTTACCGGCGCCATTTTCTCCGATCAATGCCATTACTTCTCCTGATTTCAAATTGAAATCCACATGATTCAGAGCCAGTGTGCCCGGAAATTTTTTTACGATCTGCTTCATCTCTAACAGATATTCTGACATAGGCGATCTCCTTATCTTCTTTAAAGAGATATCCTGTGCCAAAAGCACAGGATATCATCTAATTCATCACTTTGAATCCGGATATAATTTGTCGATCATAGCCTGTGCGTCTTCCGGATATACAATTGTTGTCTGTTCTTCTGTCTGTTCCGGATATGTATCATCTCCAGGTTCCAGTCCGTCTGCGATCATAATAGCAACCTGAATTGTATCAAATCCCATCTTATAGCAATCCTGAACACCAAGAGCACTGATTGTGCCATCTCTCAGATATTCAAGTGCACGTAAGTCATGATCCATACCTACCAGAGTAATATCTCCGTCTTTGCCTGCATCAACTACAGCCTGAGCTGCACCGATCGGGTTGGACATGTTATTACAGAAAATACCTTTCAGATCCGGATATTTCTGCAGGAAGCCTTCTGTATAAGTAAGAGCCTGTTCTACAGAGTCGTTATCGTACTGAATTTCAACAACTTCGATGTCCGGATACTGTGCCATGCAGTCTTCAAATCCTTTGATTCTGTCTTCATGACATGGGGCTCCGATTGTTCCGCCCAAAGCAGCAACCTGTCCTTTCTTGCCAATCTTTTCTGCAAGAATTTCCGCAAGATCATATCCATCCTGGTAGTTGTGAGTATTTCCTACATATGCGATTCGTTCACAGCCATCTTCCTTTGTGGCATCAGAACTTGAGAAAGTCATGATCTTATGTCCCTGATCAATCAGGTTATTGATTGTTGGTGTTACAATGTCAATATCGTTTACGTCTACACCAATAACATCAAAATTTCTTCCTGCGGCTTCTTCAAGGCGGTTTACCTGATCAATTGCATCCGGTGCTACCGGTGCCACATATTCATATTTGATATCGATACCCTGATCTTTATACTGCTGAACAGCATCTTCAAGTCCAAGACCAACTGCATCCCACCATGCATGAACTAATTTATATGTAAAATAGAAATTGTATTCAGTTTTCTGTGGCTTATAATCTCCGAGAACCAGATCTTCGCTCTCTGATGGTTCAGCCGCTTCTGCAGTATCAACTGTTTCCTCAGTTTCTGCAGCCATTACGCTACCGCCCATTGAAAAAATCATCCCAAATGCTAAAGTGACCGCCAATACTTTTTTAAACATAAATTCCCTCCCGTTTTGTAAATACCTTCTTTTCATATAGTTTCGTTTGTATTTTGTTTCTTGTTTTTCATTTTCGGAATGCATTCAAAAATGTAATTTATGAGTATAATATATTCGTTTCTCACCAAAAAGTCAATATATTTATTTCGTTTTTATCATTTATGGTTTCGTTTATATTTCGTTTCATCTGTTTTAGAGTGTATTATTCATTTATCGGCACCGGATATATGGATACAAACAGAAAAAGGCCCGAAAGACCAGTGTTTTTCCGTGCTGTTTCTTCCAGGCTTTTACCTATAATGGCAAATAGGTAAAATATTTAGACACAAATATCTGGTGATTATCTTCTGGAAGTGTATATTTCACAATAGAATCCCCCTTATCTGCACAAAGTACGATACCAATGGGCTACATATCTCCCTCATTCATCATTTCACGCGTGTAATAATTCACATACATCTGCATTTGCCCCAAATCCTGAAGAGTCAGTTTGCCCATATTCATAAGACAAAAAAACTCAATAATCAATATTTTTTTACAGCCGTTGATTTTTCAACACATATTTGCTATAACGTTCAATCTTTTACAAAAAATTTTCAAGTTGTCCTTTTTTGAACAACAGAAAAGAAGTTATTTATAAATACAAAAGGAAAAAATCGAAGTGTTTTGAAATCTGAACAGAGAAACGTTTTATCTGCACTACAGGGATATTATGGGTCTTCTTGAGCATATAGAAAATGATATGCTGGATGAATTTATAGAAATCACCAATTCTCATCAGCCTCAGGATATGATGGGAAAACCCTTTCCTCTTATCTGTGATTTGTACAAATTTCTGGAAAAGAATTCAGATTTTGTAAGACTTGTTCTTGTAGACAATCAGGAACAGAATTTAAAGAATCGTCTGAAGGATATCATACGTGACCGGTGCATCAAAGACTGGGATGCCATTTTTTCCAATGCAGATCCCAGGCTGAGTGAAATTTATTCCGCATATGTCCTTTCCGGTTGTATTGGAATCATCGAAAACTGGAGCAAAAATGACACTCCACAGACTCCGGAGGAACTCGCACGATATACAGAAGATATTATGCTGAACGGACTGAATATACTGAAATGAATAAAGAACAGGCAGCCCCCCCCCAAGGCTGCCCTGGTCATTTTAGTTATTCACGCCTTGCGTTCCTCCAAGAAATGCAAGCAGCGCCTCCTGCAACAAACGTGAATAATTTACTCCACGTTTGTCAGCTTCCTCACTCATCCAATATGGTATCGTACAGTTTTTCTTTACAGCACGATTTCTCATACGTTTTCTGTATTCTTCAAAATCCACATCAACTAATGTCAATACTCCATCTGAATAGTCAAACTCCTCATCCGCTTCTTCTTTGGCTTTCTGAAGTACTTTCGTTGTATTTGACGGTTCCGGCAATGGTTTTGAATCTTTTATATAGTCAACACCTTTTAATCCAATCGCGTCCCTTGCCATTTCCATTGCCTCCGCCATGCTTTTGCCTTCTGTGTATAGTTCCAGATCAGGAACATAAACAAGATAGTCTTTCTCACATTGTTTGATTAAAACCGGATATGCTTCTTTCATTTTATCCACACCTTTCTTTTGTCCTCTTTAGTATATTATGAAAGCAGGTATTCATTTCAATCCCCACTTTTTTAAAATTCTTCCCGCAGTAATCTCATTGATCTCGGTATGCCGCGGAACCTGCTCTGTATCATTGCCTCTTTTGTATGTATCATGATTTCCTCCATGTTCCTTAAAAATAAATCCGGCACTTTCGAGTTTCTTTATCAGATTACGTCTCTTCAAACTCGTACCCTCCTTATTTTTATAATACGCCCTTAAGGCGTATATGTCAATTGTTTTATACGTATTACAGGCGTATCAAAATTTACATATATTAATCACCGGACGCGCCACCGACGCCTCCTCGATATGTAATGCAAAAAGCCCACAAACTGTTGCCTTACAGTTCATGGGCTTTTCTTTATGTCTTAGATTATATTTAGTTCTGTCCTGCGATATGTCTTGCTACGTAGATACCACTTGCAGATGCGTGAGACAGGGAATGGGTAACTCCGCTTCCGTCTCCGATCACATACAGGCCTTTATAGCAGCTTTCGAGATTATCATCGATTTCAACCTCCATGTTGTAGAATTTTACTTCTACACCATACAGAAGGGTATCATCGTTTGCAGTTCCCGGCGCTACCTTATCAAGTGCATAAATCATTTCGATGATACCATCAAGAATACGCTTCGGAAGCACAAGACTTAAGTCTCCCGGTGTTGCAGTAAGGGTTGGTCTTACAAGACCTTCTTCTACTCGTTTAACAGTACTTCTGCGTCCACGTACAAGATCACCGAAACGCTGTACAATAACGCCGCCTCCAAGCATGTTGGAAAGTCTTGCGATACTTTCGCCATATCCGTTGCTGTCTTTGAACGGTTCTGAGAAATGTTTGGATACAAGAAGCGCGAAGTTGGTATTATCTGTCTTCTTCTCATCGCCTTCATAACTGTGACCGTTTACAGTAATGATTCCGTTTGTGTTCTCGTTTACAACAATTCCGTTCGGATTCATACAGAATGTACGGACATTATCTTCGAATTTCTCTGTGCGGTAAACGATCTTACTCTCGTAAAGCTCATCTGTCAGATGTGAGAAAATAACTGCCGGAAGCTCTACGCGGACACCGAGGTCCACACGGTTGGATTTGGTAGGAATCTTAAGGTCCTTACAGACGTTTTCCATCCATTTGCTTCCGCTTCTTCCTACAGAAACGATACATTTCTTACATTCATAAGAATCCTTTTCGCAGATCACACGATAACCATCTTCGAGAACTTCCAGCTTCTGTACCGGTGTGTCAAAATAGAAATCCACATGGTCTTTCATTGCATTATACAGATTTTCAAGAACAACATAATTGATATCTGTTCCGAGATGACGTACGGATGCATCCAGAAGATTCAGTTTATTCTGCAGACAGAGCTTCTTGAACTTAGTTCCTGCTGTAGAATAGAGCTTTGTTCCCTCTCCGCCATATTCCATATTGATATCGTCTACATATTTCATCAGTTCAATGGCTTCGTTTTTTCCGATATGCTCGTACAATGTTCCGCCAAAATCATTGGTGATATTATATTTTCCATCGGAGAATGCACCTGCGCCACCAAAGCCGCACATAATCGAACATCTCTTACAGTTGATACAGTTTTTGATTTTTTTGCCGTCAATCGGACATTTTCTTTTTTCAAGAGAATATCCCTCTTCAAAAACAGCCACTTTGTAATCCGGTTTTTCTTTCATCAGCTCGTATGCCGCAAAGATTCCTCCCGGGCCGGCACCAATAATGATCACATCATAGTTCATGCATCTTCCTCCTTGTGAGTATAGCTTTTTCCCATTTGTTTATATCCCTCATCCATTTGCATCAAGGCAACCCTGTTGCATAAAAAAAGCTGTCGCAGAAAGTATCATGACGAGTCCTGTCACTTCCATTCATTACGGCAGTTGGAAAAATGTTCAACATATGTATCGTTAATCATAATCCTTATCTATATTACAGGATTTCTCTTTCTTTGTCAAGCACTGTTTTTGTACGAAAATCAGATGTTTTTCTGTAAAATACAAAAGCACTGCCATTTTCAGACAGTGTTTTGTATCAGTTCAAAAGAAAAATAGCAAAATTCAAATATCCTGCAAAGGTCAGCCACACCAGATATGGGATCATCAGGTATCCTGCCTTCTCCGAAAGATGATAAAAGGCTTTTGTACAGAGATATACCAGATACCACAACAGCAACAGCCATGCAAACGAAAACAGATACCATCCCGCATTAAAGAAAAATACCGGCCACAGAAAGTTCACTGCAAGCTGTATTCCATACAGCGTCAATGCTTTTTTCTTCTCTTCCGATTCCGGCAGACGCGCGATCAGATAAGATGCTGTTCCCATCATTGCAAACAGTCCGGTCCACACTACCGGAAATACCCATCCCGGCGGAGCAAGCGGAGGCTGATTTAATTTTTCAAATGTATCCATGCTTCCCTGTGTCAGAAATCCGGAAACAGCCCCAACTCCAAGCGGCACTGCCAGACAGGTGAGCAGTGTTTTTGTTCTTTTCTTCAAAAAAATCCCTCCTGTTTTTCTCGACATTTCTAATGTCTATTTTATGAAAAACAGAAGGAATTATTCATTTTACACCTTTACATTTTATGTTTCTTTGCGTCAAAGAACGCTTTTGTTTCTTTTGCAACAACTCCACTCAATGCAAACAGCGCGATCATATTCGGAATTGCCATCAGACCATTGAAGATATCTGCGATGGTCCATACAGCACTTACTGTCATGTAAGGTCCGCTAAATACTGCGAGAATGTATAACCAACGGTATACAATGATTTTTTTCTGGTGTCCGTTTGTCAGATATTCCAGACAACGTTCACTGTAGTAATCCCATCCAAGGATGGTAGTAAATGCAAAGAATACAAGACAGAGCATCAGTACAAACGCTGTGAATTTCGCCGGAAGCGGAAGCCCGTGCTGGAATGCATATGTAGTGACCTGTACGCCTTCAATACCTTCTACCTGCCATGCGCCTGTCAGGACAATAGACAGACCTGTCATTGTACAGATAATGATCGTATCAATAAAGGTACCGGTCATACTTACCAGACCCTGGCGTACCGGCTCTTTTGTCTGAGCTGCTGCTGCTGCGATCGGTGCACTACCAAGGCCTGCCTCGTTGGAGAAGATTCCTCGTGCGACACCTTTCTGCATTGCCACGATCATGGAACCAACCACACCACCTGTCACTGCGCTCGGGTTAAACGCCGCTTTTACAACAGTTACGATTGCTGCCGGAATCTCTGTAATGTTGCAGATGATCAGAGCAACACTGAGCACAATATAGATTACCGCCATAAATGGTACAATAATCTGGCTGACTGTTGCAATTCGCTTCAGACCTCCAATCAGGATTGCTGCCACACAGAATGCAAGAATCAGAGAAGAAACAACAACGGCCACAGAATACTGTCCCAAAAACGGGATATTGATACAGTTTGTTTTATTCGGATCAAAGAAGTTCTGTACCGCACTGGAAATACCATTTACCTGACTGAAAGTACCGATACCAAAGAGACCAACACAGACGCCGAAGAATGCAAAGATCTTTGCAAGCCATTTCCATTTGCTTCCCATACCTTTTTCGATATAGTAGAATGGTCCGCCAAGGCTGTGTCCGTCCCCGGCAACCACACGATACTTAACTGCCAGAAGACCTTCTGAATATTTGGTTGCCATTCCGAAGAATGCTGCTACGATCATCCAGAACAATGCTCCCGGACCTCCGGCACAGACTGCTGTTGCCACACCGACGATATTACCGGTACCGATTGTTGCACTCAGTGCTGTACATAAAGCTGCAAAACTGGAGATTTCTCCGTCTCCTTCTTCTTCATTCTTAAACATCCATTTCAGAGCCAGCGGAAGACGACGCACCTGAAGAAATCCAAGTCTGCTGGTAAGGAGGACACCACCGGCTATAATCAATACCATAAGCGGCACTCCCCAGACTTTGTCATCCACTGCAACTAAGAAATTGTTGATTGCTTCCCACATCTCAAAAAGTTCTCCTTACGTATGTATTTTTCAGCATCATAAACAAGGGGATTTCATAAAAAGAATCAATCTCTGATAAAAGGATAATAATAAGAATCTCTGAAACTCAGACTATAAAAACAGAACTGCTAAAAGAATAAACTTCCAGGATGTAATTATAAAAAAGCATCCTCTGTCCTTTTGCCTGAGAGATTCAAGACGCTTACGCGTCGCTTGCACCTTCGGCCCCTGTACTGAAACAGGTGTCTCCAGAGAAACGATCCATTTACAGTTTCTGTCCGATAATACGGATACCTGAGAGTTTTACTCCTTCGGTGGGCCCTGGCCTCTTTCCTGCAAACTTCTCCTCGTTATTGCTGTCATTGCGTTATACTATAGTGCTAAATCATTAAGATGTCAAGAGGGAAAATTTTTTCTTCCCTCTTGAATATTTTTGTTAATTAAATACTCTTTATTTCGGGCTGACAATTTTTCCTGCCACTGCGCATGCTGCCGCAGTCTTCGGAGATGCCAGATAAATTTCTACTTTGGATGTTCCCATACGGCCGAGGAAATTACGGTTGTTTGTTGCCACAACGCGCTCTCCGTCTGTCAGGATACCACCTGCTCGTCCACAGCACAATCCACATCCCGGATGTGTGATCATCGCCCCTGCTTCAGCCAGAGTATCCAGAATGCCAAGCTCGATTGCCTGTCTGTAGATCTTACGGCTTGCCGGTGTTACGATCAATTTTACATAATCGGCAACTTTTTTGCCTTTCAGAACTTCCGCTGCTGCTGCAAGGTCTTCCAGACGTCCATTTGTACAGGAGCCGATAAATACCTGATCAATCTCAGTTCCTTCCAGGGTGCTGACATCACGGATCTTATCTACCTGTGACGGACATGCCATAACCGGAACAAGATCTTCTGCACGATAGGTCACAGTTTTAAGATATGTGGCATCCTCATCTCCGACAAGACTCTTCTGGAAATCGTTCAGCTCAGTCTCGCAGTACTCTGCCGTCTTTTCATCCGGAGTAAAGAGCGCACATTTTGCGCCAGCCTCGATCGCCATGTTGGCAATTGTCATGCGACTTGCCACAGACATATTCTTCACTGCACTTCCTGTAAATTCCAGTGCACGGTATGTAGCTCCGTCTGCGCCGAGATCTCCGATCAGACGCAGAATCACATCTTTTGACATGACATTTTCCGGAAGTTCTCCGTCGATCACAACTTTGATCGTTTCCGGAACTTTGATCCACATGTTACCCGTTCCGAGAATACTAGCCATCTCGGTATAACCGATACCAGAAGAAAAAGCGCCGACACATCCGTAAGTAGTCGTATGGCTGTCTGTACCAAATACAATGTTGCCCGGTTTCACATAGCCGGCCTCTGTCATTAACTGATGGCAGATTCCGTCACTTCTATGTACGTTTTTCATGCCATATTTTTCTGCAAAAGCATCTCCTGTATGGAAATGTCTGGTATCATCAAGCTGGCTTGCCGGAACAAGGTGGTCATAGATCAGGACTACTTTGTCCGGATCCCATAATTTCTGAAATCCCATTTCTTCAAATTTCTCTGCAACAAACGGAATAAAAATATCGTGGATCATCACTCTGTCGACATTGACTGTGACAATATCACCCGGTTTTACGGCATGGCCCACATTGTTTCTGATAATCTTTTCAATAACTGTTTCGCCCATCTGATCTACCTCCTTAGTCCAGTCCGTTCAGTTTACGCATGGCTTTTACAAGTCCGCCTGCCTGAATGATGCTCATCAGATTCTCCGGTAAGGAAGCGATCGGGTACTGTTTTCCGTTGTAGTCCACATGCTCATTCATAACAACAGTCACGGAATCTCCTTCTTTAACATCTTCATGAAGATCCGGCTGTTCGATCAGAAGAAGACCGTTGTTGATAGAGTTTCTGAAGAAAATTCTGGCAAAAGATTTCGCGATGACACACTGGATTCCCAGCGCTTTGATGATCTCCGGCGCCTGTTCTCTGGATGAACCGCAGCCAAAGTTTTTGCCGGCAACAATAATGTCACCTTTCTGGATCTGACCTGCCAGCTCAGGACGAAGCGGGCTGAATCCGTATTGTTTCATATCGTCGATTGTTTTGAGTGCCAGATACTCGGTCGGAATGATGATATCCGTATCAATGTCATCGCCAAGCACCCAGACTTTACCTGTAAACTTTTCCATAATCTATGTTCCCTCACTGAATATGTATTCGCTGTTTATATTCTGCTTTTATTTTACTGACTTCTCAGATTTCAGACGGCAGTGCAATTTTTCCCGCAATTGCAGATGCGGTAACGGTTGCTGCAGATCCGAGATATACTTTGGAACTCGGATGTCCTGCACGTCCCTTGAAGTTACGTGTTCCTGTACTGATCAGCACTTCGTTTTCGCCGATAACTCCCTGACAGCTTCCCCAGCATACACTGCAGTTCGGGTTCATAACGATTGCGCCTGCTTCCATAAAGATGTCAAGCAGACCTTCTTTTAACGCCTGACGATAAATGGTCTGGCTTGCCGGAACAACAAGGAAACGTACTTTATCTGATACTTTCTTTCCTTTAATGATCTCAGCACCCACACGCAGGTCTTCGATACGTCCATTGTTACAGGAACCAAGGAATGCTTCGTTGATCTCGATGCCACATGCTTCTTCCGCCGGAACAACATTGTCTACAAAATCCGGTCTGGCAACTACCGGACGGACTTTGCTCAGATCAAATGTGTATTCTCTTACATATTTTGCATCCGGATCACTGTGGAAAACGGCTTTTGGCTCACGTCCATGCTCTTTCAGATAATCCATGGCTTTCTCATCAGCTTCAAAGATACCGGTCTTTGCACCGGCTTCTACTGCCATGTTGCAAAGTGTCATACGGTCACTGATACTCAATGTCTTTGCACCTTCTCCGGTAAATTCCATTACCTGATAGTTACATCCGTTTGCACCAACTTCGCCGATGATCGTAAGGATCAGGTCACGTGCGGTCACATCTTCCTGAAGTTTCCCTGTCAGGTTGAATTTTACGGATTCCGGAACAAGTACCCATGAAGTACCTGTTACCATTCCGTAAAGGAAATCTGTGCATCCCACACCGGTACCAAATGCACCGAGTGCACCGTAGGAACATGTATGACTGTCTGCGCCAAAGATCAGCTCGCCCGGACGCACATAATTTTCAATCATGACCTGATGACATACACCTTTGCCTTCCCAGAAATCAATGTTGTTTGCTTTTGCAAAATCTCTCATTTTTTTCTGAGACGCTGCTGTTTTCGGGCAGTCAGACGGTACGTTATGGTCCACGATAAATACAAGTTTCTTTGTATCTGCAATGTGCGGATTTTTTAATTTATTGTTATACATATCAACAGTCAGATGTGTCGTTCCGTCGTTACTCATCAGACGGTCAAGCTGTACGGTATGGATATCACCTGGCTTTACGCTCTCCACTCCGGCAGCCGCTGCAATAATTTTTTCTGCGATTGTCATTCCCATGGCTATTTCTCCTCCTTGTTCAGTGAAGCGATCAGACCGCCCTGATTCAGAATTCCCTGCATATATTCCGGGAGTTTTGTACAGGTATAAGTCTTGCCGTTTGCAACTGCTGTTCCGTCAGACATATGGAGTTCCATGGTATCTCCGGTTGCTACATTGTCCGGAAGATCTTTACAGACTATTGCCGGAAGGCCGATATTGATTGCATTTCTGAAGAAAATTCTCGCAAAAGATTTTGCAATGACAGCCTGTACACCAAGTGCTTTCAGGACGCCCGGTGCCTGCTCTCTGGACGAACCGCAGCCGAAGTTTTCTCCGCCTACTACAAAATCTCCAGGTTTTACTTTCTTTGAAAAATCAGGATCTAATGATTCAAATGCGTGCCCTTTCATTTCATCCAGATTCGGCAGAAGCAAATACTGGGATGCAATGATCTGGTCTGTATCAAGGTCATTATGAAATTTAAAAATTGTTCCCTTTTCCATAATAAGTATTCCTTTCTATGTATAACTATTCATTTTTTCTCTATTTTACCACAAAATATGTGAATAGAAAATGTATATTTATATGACTTTATGCTGTAACCACTTCCGGCTGTGAAATCTCCATGTAAAAATAATTCCACGAAGTGTCCAGTCTGCAAACATACCGATCCAGACACCCATCGGTCCGAATCCCATGACTCTGATCAGAAATACACAGAGACAAAATCTGCATGCCCACATCGTACAGCAGGAAACAATCATGGAAAATTTCACATCTCCCGCTGCACGAAGTCCATATCCAGGTATGAATGCCATGATCCATACAAGCGGCTTTACAATTGTGATCCACATCACCATATGAAAACACATATCTGCACTTTCTTTTTCCATACCACCAAGGATTGTGATTGGTTTTGTCAGTGCAAATACACCAAGACAGCTTATGATGATAATAACTTCTGCGATCACGCAGAGTTTTTTTATGTAATAGACCGCTTCATCCTGTCTTCCGGCACCAAGACACTGGCCGACAATCGTCATCAGACCAACTCCGACTCCGATCGCTGCAATACCATTTAGATTTTCCAGGATATTTGTCATTGCCTGTGCTGCGATCGCCGCTGTTCCCAGCGTGGAAACTGTAGACTGGATTGCAAGCTTCCCAAGCTGAAACATACTGTTTTCGATGCCTGACGGAATACCGAGTCCGAGAATACGTCTGATCATACTCCAGTCCGGACGGATCTTGAAATAATCACGTACAACAATCTCCTGACCTTCTCTTTCTTTTCGAAGCTGGATTATAACGACAACTGCACAGAAAATACGGGAAATCAATGTAGAAAGCGCCGCACCTGCAACTCCCATATGAAATACCCAGATCATCACTGCATTTCCCGCAATATTCATGACATTGGAAATCATCGAAATAATCATCGGTCCTTTTGTATTATCCTGCGCCCTGAAAATAGAAGCTGCTGAATCATAAGCTGCGATGAACGGGAACGACAGAGCTGTATAGAAGAAATATGTTTCCGAAGCACGCATGACCGCCGGTTCTACCGAACCGAAGATCAGACTCAGGAGTGGTTTCTGGAGAACGAGACAGATCAGACTCACCGCCACCGAAATAGCTGTTATGATAAACAACACCTGTCTTGCAGATTCGTTTGCTTTTTCTTTGTTTCTCTGTCCTATGTACTGTGCACAGACGATCGCACCGCCTGCCGCCAGCGCGGAAAATGCCTGAATGACAAGCACGTTGATTGAGTCAACCAATGATACCGCTGAGATTGCCGCCGAACCGACATTGCTTACCATCATGGTATCCGCAGTTCCCATGATTGAATTCAACAACTGTTCCAGCACGACCGGAATCAGAAGACTGCAGATCATGCGATTAGAAAACATATGCTGTTGCTGTTCCATTTTTCACTCAACTCCCCCCCATAATTCATTTCCAGACTTTACCGGCGGTCATGCCGCCTTTGACATTATGTTCCTTTCCGCAGGATAATGCAAGTTTTTATCAAAGAACATATTATGGGAGCAGTTCGTATGCAATACGCGGGCTTCCATCCGGGACATGTACGATGCCACAGCTTACAAAACCGTATTTTTCCAATACGTGCTGCATTACTTTGTTATCCGTATGTGTATCGATCCGAAGATGTGGCACTTGTGCGCTGCAGTAATCCATGACATGACCAAGGACACCCTGCACTGTTCCGTCGCTGGCTACACGATGCACGGCAGCATAAGGTTCCTCTGACTTCCAGCTTCCTTCTTCTATCTCCAGATAGGTCGGATCTTCTCCAATAATAAAGGCGAATACTGCATGAATGTCCGCTTCCTCCAGTACATACAGATTTCCCTGACAGATATCTCCCTCGATCAGAGCTTCCGGTTCGTCACCTTTCCCCCACTGTGAATGGTTGCCGTTTTTTCTCATAAACTGTCTTGCCATCTCGTAGATTTCCCGGATTCTCGGAAGATCCCGCGGTGTAGCTTTTCTTATTGTACAGGACATATATTTAACCTCGCTCTCTGTAAATTATAATAGTTTCTGTCCACTCCGTTCACAGCAACTTATAATGCTCCCTGTTTCCTGCTGTTATGACCATATCTCTGCTGCAGCATGGATAATTCTCCTGCAATTCAAACACATTTTCTTTACTTGTGTCTGTGATGATCAGATCTTCCAGTAACCATCTAACAAGTGCCATACGGTTTTCTGCTCCGTATGGCACTTATTTATAATTATTCTCTATTTTAATATGTAAAAAACGCAAGGATCATATACACCACGACCGACACAATACAATACAGCGAATTTGTCGTAGATACATATGCGCTTCCGTCTTCACGCTTAAGGAAAGTCTGCATACTAAACGTAGCCGGTGCGGACATATAGGTGATCACTGCCAGGTCCAGTAATTTATTACTTCCGATAAAACTATGTACCGCCAGAAGGACACACACGATCATAACTGCCTGCAGCACAATACGCATCACGATCGTCCGAACACACGGTCCAAAAAGTTCCGGTGTCAGTTCCATGCTGAAACCTACTACAATCAGAATGATTGCCGTCAAAGCTGTAGTCAGAATACTCTCGACGCTTGTATAAATCCCGCCTGCCGGGCCTGCAAGCAGAAGTTTGATCACGCCTGTCAATCCCGCAATGATTCCCAGAACACTTGCGATAAATGCCGGTGTTTTTACTGCACTTACTGCAAGATTCTTTACATTAATCTTCTCACCGTTCTCGGTCTGGCCAAGCATTCCCATATAAATACTGAATCCAAAAAGCAGTCCCGCAATATCAAGAACTGCGATCTGTGACAGGTTATCCTGTCCGCAGAGACTTGTGTACAGAGGATATGCCATCGAGCCGCCCTCATACACACTGACCATAAATGGCAGATACTTGCGGTAATTTTCTGTCATAAGCGGCTTCATAAGAAATCCGATGCCAAAAGATACAACCAACATGATGAACATGATCCCGACCAGCTTTGCCGTTTCTGCTCCATAATCCGATGTCGCCAGTGCATGAAAGATTGCCACAGGAAGCATGATGTTTGTAACCAGTGCTTTCATGCTGTCGATGCCGTTCTTGTTCAGCAATTTCCATTTCCGGCATAAAATACCAAGAATGATCATTACCAGTACTGGTGATATGATTTCCAGAACTTTCATTTGTTTCCTCTCCCTTAAATCAGACGTCTTCCTCAACACTCTAAATAACTTTAAATGTTTTCGCCTGCCCTGCTTACCAAACAGCTCTGTAAAAGCAAACGCAACAACATTAAATATATTATCTATCAAAACAAACAAAATCACAAGATATTTTGTCTGCTTGTTTTTGTTTCCAGTACATAAAAAGGCCCAAAAGCTTATTCTGCTCTGAAACAGAGTGTTCATAAGACTTTCCGGCCCTTTCATAGTTAAATTAAAAGATAAATCTGAGCTTTACAGATTATTTACCTGCAACCTGAGCTGCAACTTCTGCTGCAAAGTCATCCTGACGTTTTTCGATACCATCACCTGTCTCGTAACGAACGAAACCTTTGATTGTGATCTTAGCGCCGTTTGCTTTTGCAACTTCTTCTACGTATTTACCAACGGACTGTTTTCCGTCTTCTGCTTTAACGTATACCTGGTCAAGAAGGCAGATTTCTTTGAGTTCTTTCTTGATACGTCCAGTGATCATACCCTGGATAACCTTTTCCGGTTTCTGGGATTCTTTTGGATCGTTCTGGATCTGAGCAAGAAGGATTTCTTTTTCATGTTCGATGTATTCAGCACTTACTTCGCTGTCACTTGTGTACTGCGGTTTCAGAGCTGCGATCTGCATTGCTACGTTTCTAGCCATTTCTTTAACTGCATCGTTAACAACATCTGTCTCAACGTCTACAAGAACGCCGATTTTCCCACCCATATGTGTATAGGAAGCAACAAAACCATTGTCTTCTTTTACCTGAGCGAATCTTCTGATGTTCATGTTCTCGCCGATAACTGCAACCTGAGCTGCAAGAGCTTCTTTTACAGTCTTAGTTGTATCAAGTGCCCATGGCTCTGCAAGGAAAGCATCGATATC
>OLNC01000341.1_pt1 | contig 51336 bp, 46 predicted proteins | sample 1672011 | NCBI WGS metagenome assembly OLNC01 (sample SAMEA3136636, study PRJEB25190) | human gut metagenome | biome: human gut; feature: human-associated habitat; material: faeces | place: Austria | collected 2013
CTTAACGGGCTTCTATTCATCTTGTGCGAGAGAGAAAAATTCTACTATTTTTTATAGTATATTTCAATATATGACTCCTTGGAAATTTTCCTGATGAACGTAGAAATGACAGAGAAGTAAAAATGGTAAGCGTACTTGAAAAATGGCAGAATAACAAGATATAGCATTCTATGCGCTGTATTTTATTGACGAATTCAATATATTGTGTTACCATATAAATGGATTATTTTTTATGCATGGTTTGCCACGCAGTAAAGTTTTTTGTTCCGGATATGCTGTTCCGGGAGCAACATTTAGGCGAAGGCCTTTTATCAATAGGAAGACATCAAAAATCAAAAGAAGATTTTTGGTGTCTTTTTTTGTTGCCCAAAAACGAAATGTGGGGTGTACAAAAAACAGGAAGGGAGGAAATATAAAATAATCCATAAAAGATGAACAGGAAAATCAAAAAAGGAGGCAGAATATGGGACAGGATATATGCATTCGAAAAGATGAAAAACCATTGGGATATGACTGGGAATGTGGACATGAGGAATTATATGTCAGAGTGAATATGTACTACAACGGATCCCTGTATGTCGGATTATGGCAAAAGCAAAAGGAATGTGAGAAAAAGCTGGAATTATTCGGAGACCTTACAATTGGAGTTATGGGATTCCTAAGACCGGGGCAGGCAATAATCTCGGATTGCGGAGCAAAAGCAAAGGTTGCGTTTATTGAGAAGTATAAACTCGGAAAAGTTGTAGGTAAGAGGAAAATCAATTATGGCAGCTATTATGTTGCAGAGTTTAATCTTGCACGACTTGCACAGCTCGATCCAGAAGGTACGGAAAGATATCTGCTCGAAAATGGTCTTGATCAAAAAGAATTTAAAGCAGATTAGGGTAAAGAGGTACATTTGAAAACCAGGCAATAAAGGTGGTGCGGCATGAAAGACGACGAATATAAGGGATATTACTGTCTGCTGATTGCAATCCTGTGCAATTTGAATGCAGCGGAAGCCAGCACAATGTACGAATACGGACCAGATCATCCGCTTTGCCGGAAAATCCTGAAAAAGAAAGTTCGGAAACCGTCCATAAAAAAGCTCAAGGAATCAGAAATGGCAGCGGCTATGAAGGCTCTTCTTGATCAGGGATACAGCCAGGATGCAGTATCGGAAGCATTTCAGTGTTTTCCATCTACGGTCAGGCGCAGAGTAAGAAAATTAACAGAAAGGAAGGAAACGAATGACAGATCAGAAATTGATTGCAGGAATATTTAATGATTTTTTAGGACTTTATACGGGTAAAATTCAGACCGGTATCCGTCCTTTGATTGAAAAATATAAAAACCATCCCATGCTGATGGGACTCCTCTCCAATTTGGATGAAGCGGCAAAGATTCAGGCACCGAAAGCCATGAAAGAAATCTATTCTTTCTATAAAGAATATCGTGGCAGGGATCTGGAAGATGCTGATTGGAAGGAACTGACGGAAAAAGCCCGTCAGATCTGTGCAGGATGGGAGGAAAATGAATGGGTTCGCCGTATTGTACTGGAAATGATCAGCCTTTTAGATTCTGATGATGCAGAGAGACGCAGGATTGCATTGGAAGTAGAAAAAGAAATGGAAGCGGCTGAACAGAAAATGAATGCGGCATAAAAAGCAGGCAGAGGCAGGAGATTTTTTCTTCTGCCTCATGTTTTTATCAGGAAAGAAGGGATCGATTATGTTAAATGAGATCATAAAAACTGCAGAAGAATTAAATACAGCAGCATTGTATTACCGCCAGAGCGGGAATATGGATGGTGTGCGGGAACTTGCCAAAGCACATGCAGTTTCCAAAAAACAGACAGAGGAATTTATTCAGGGCAGCCGCTACCGGCTGGTTGATATACCGATTGAGGAAAGAACGTTTGCGAATGCGTCTGAAAAACTGCGTGCAGAAATGTTTGCCTTAAAGGATGCAGGCTTTGCAGACATCATAGGACAGTATCTCGTAAATCTTGCCAAAACGGATTCTGCTTTAGATGCACAGGTGTTAAAAAAACATAAGATGCTTCAGAGATGTTTGGATTACGTGACGCAAAAAGCCTACAACATTGCACTGGAGGGAGCGAAAAAAAAGGGAGAGAACGGCATTCGAGCCAATACAGGCCTGGCACTCTCCGGCGACCAGGTTTTTCCTTGGGTACTTGAATATTATGCGAAAGATGATGAAAAAGAAATAGCAGAAAAAGAGCAGGAAGAAAAGAAAAAGATTCAAAAGGAATGGGATTCGGTAAATAAGAGAACGAAAACAATACCGAAAAACCAGGGGACAAAGAAAGATTCCGAGGTGCATCCCAAAGAAGCAGCGGAGCAGGAAGAAAAGTATATTAGCAAGAAAAAATCAAAAGATTCCGGGCAGATGTCCTTGTTTGACATGATGCAGCAGAAAGAGAGTTAAAGGAGAAGGATATGATCGCATATAAAGGATTTCAAAAGGATTTGAAATGTCGGGGCTTTCAGTTTCAGGAGTATGGCATAAATGAAACGGAAAAAGCAAACTGTAGACAAAATGGATTTCATTGTGCAGAAAACCCACTGGATTGTCTCTGCTATTATCCGAATTGGAAAAATTCCGTGTATTACATAGTAGATGCATCAGGGGATTTGGATGAAGATGGAGAAGATTCAAAAATCTCCTGCACAAAGATGCGCCTATTAAAGAAAATTGAATTGAGAAGCCTGTTATTACATGGAGCTGCTTACATGGCGAAATATCCAAACCGAAAATGGAACTCCCATGTTGCAAAAGAAAGCGGGACCAGCTGCAACGGATTTTGTATTGTACGTGGAAAAGCCCCCAAAGCCAAAGGACAAAAGGGCGATTTACTGTTACTTTTAAAGGAGCAGCCTGGCAACAGCCAGATCCTGGAAATTGGGGTCATCTGTATCGATGGTCAGAAATATCCGGAGGAAGCATGGATTGATGTGACTGGAAAGCTGGTGGAGTTATGAGAAAAAAGGGGTTGATGGAATTAAAACCATTAAAAGTGATGAACAGACATATCGCCGATGCAAAGAAAACGGAAATATCTTTGAGTACACTGGAGAATCAAAGGGGTGAACCCGGAAAATATCGGATGTATTGTCGGGCAGCAGTAGAAAAAGGAATTTTAAAAGTGTATCTGTTTGCCGTAACGGATATTGAGGAGAATATAAACTTTCCAAGGTACCGTCTGTTTATCAGCAGAAAAGAGAGACGGTTTATAACCTATGATGAAAAATTAAAAAAATGGAAAAAGGCACTTCTTGAAAGTATCTTATGGGATGTAAGGATTAATCTTGGCAACATCTATGTAAATGACTGTGATACAAAGGTCATCCAAAAATATTTAAAGACAATGCAGCCTGCAATCCGGTCACTGGAAGAGTTTCAGGCGAATATCCGTAAAGAACAAAGGATACGTCATGATAAAAAACTTACAGATTCATGGGACCAGGTGATGAAAACTGTATCTGGACTGCCTAAGAACTGGATCGGATGGGTTTCAAAATATGGAATTACGGAACACTATATCTTCTACAAGTATCAGAAAAATGGTGCTACAGAAGGATATTGTACATATTGCAAAAAATATGTTCCAATCCGCTCACCCAAATATAACCAGAAAGGACAGTGCAATGTGTGTGGACAACCGATTACTTTTCGTTCTGTGGGAAAGTCTGGAAGATTTTGTACAAAGTGGTACAGAGTCTATCTTATCCAGAGGAGACGCAAAACTTCTGGTTTTGTGCTCCGGATCTTTCATGCCAGAACGTGGTATAAAAAGGGCGGCTATACAGATTGCGAAACTACCTGCCATGAAGAGCAGAGAAGAATCTTCTCTGCAAATGGAAAGGAAATTTCAAATTTTGTTTATGGCCTGTTTAAACAGCGGGAAATGCGATGGATTTCATATGGGGAACCTTGGTATTATACTTGCTGCGGTATTCAGTATAAAGGGATGGTCTATCCTTACACCCTGTCGGATCTGTCCAGGCATGAATTAAAAGAAACAGGTCTGCGTGAGTACGCCCTTGGTCAGAAAAAGATAGATCCTGGAAAATATCTTTACCTGTGGAAGACGTCTCCGGTACTGGAACAGATTGTAAAGACAGGGCTTTTTCAGTTAGTTGATGATGTACTGGACCACAGGGCAACAAATGCAATAAAAAGAAAAGGTAGAAAACCAACAGAATTCCTATCCGTGAATAAGAAAGAGTTTCGAAGGCTCCGAGATATGAATGGCGGGGTAAAAGAACTTAAATGGCTGCAACTTGAAAAGAGTACAGGAAAAACAATCGGGGATGAAGAAATATGCTGGATGGTAAAAGAAGGATTTGAACCAAACGACCTGAAGTTTGTTCTGGACCAGATGAGCATCTGCCAGATTCGACATTATCTTGTGAAACAATCAGAAAAATCCGGGGATGATATCAGCCATGTGCTGCAGGTGTGGAACGATTATCTTTCTATGGCAAAAAGACTGGGAATGGATATACATGATTCCATTATTTACCGTACCAGAGATCTTCAACTGCGCCATAAAGAGGCGGTTTTGAAGATAGAAGAAATGAAACGCGGAATCCGACGCAGGGAGCTGGAAGAAAAGTATGTCGGATTTCAGAAACATCTCATTGATTTGAAAGAAAAATATGAGTTCAGTGACGGTGAATATCAGGTTATTGCGCCAAAGAGTATCGATGACATTCTATATGAAGGTGATACGCTTCATCACTGTGTAAATAAGACGGATACTTATTTTGACCGGATCGTTTCAAAGGAAAGCTATATCCTGTTTTTGCGGGAAAAAGAGAATCCGAAAGTACCGTTTTATACACTGGAAGTTGAACCAGATGGAACTATCCGGCAAAAACGTGCGGAATTTAATCGTCAAAATAAGGACATTGATAAGGTGACTTCTTTTTTAACATTGTGGCAGAAGGAAATTCAGAAACGATTAACCCAAAAAGATCGTAAGAGCACAGAAGAAAGCAGGAAGCTCAGGCAGCAGAACTATCAGGAGATACGTGATAAGCATGTAGTTGTCCATGGCGGAACATTTGCTGGGGAACTTCTGGCTGATCTTTTAGAGAAAGACTTAATGGACCTACCAATGGAATCGGCAGAAAACGAAGAAAGCCCTACTGAAATAGCGGCGTAAATAAAAGGATAAAGTGGATGCGGCAGGGAGTTCCCCTGCTGCATTTGAGCAGAAAAGAGAAAATGACATTATATGCAGCAGAAAATGAAGGAGAGGACGGAAATGAATAAAAAAGAATTGCATAACATGAAATTGCTGGAAGCTACGGATGAACTGATAAAACTTGCAAAAGAAGATGTGCCAGTAAGAGATAAAGGATACTATACGGAGCAGCTGATTTATCAGAGGGGGCTATATTTACGTGCAGAAGTAGAAAACAATATTTTAAAAGTAGCATTTTATCTGGCAGAATATCTTTCCATGGAGTGTCGGAAACCTGTATATACATTATATATTGATAAAAAGAACGATGTTTTTAAAGGGTATGATTACCGGACAAAGAAATGGTCAGATAGTATGCTGGATAAGACCATTTTCTCCAAATGGTTATATCAGGAAAATTCTTATATGAAAGAGGCAGATACAGCGTTGATCCAAAAGTATCTTGAAAGTGAATATGACGATGCTTTTTATGCACTGTATGTATATCAACGTGAGCAGAGACACCGGAGACTGGGAATGAAATATGAAAAAATTCTGACAAGCTGGGATCAGTGTATGGATAGACTTCCAAAAATTCCGAAAGACTGGCTGAGATGGCAGAAAAAAGTTGGAATTACCCAGAATTTTATTTTTTATCATTACAGCCGCAGGAAAGATCAGACAGGATATTGTAGTTGGTGTGAAAGCGAAGTTCCAATCAGCCATCCTCACCATAATACAGTGGGGCATTGCCCAAAATGCAGACATCAGATTCAATATAAAGCATTAGGCCGGGCCAAAAATATAGAAACCCAAAAAGAGACTGCATACCTGCTTCAGACCTGTGGAAATAATGAGTTTGTTTTGAGAGAATTCCAGCTTCAGATGCTCATAGTAAGCAGCTCATATAAAAAACCAGTATATTCTTTCTTTGAGCGCCGGAGAATCCTGTATGATGAAGAATTAAATACGAAAGAATATTATTTCGGCCGTCATCATTGGACAAAAGAAAACCGATGGATCCAGGGTAAATTACAGGTTCCACTGTATCCAGGTTACGGTGGCTATATGACATATGAAAAATATAATATGGGAAATATTTATGGAAAATCACTGTATGGCATTAAAAACAGGACATTCCGTAGGACAGGATTCTACGAATATGCAAAAGCCAAAAGGTTTTTAGATCCGGTAAGTTTTTTTGAAATGGTTAGAGAAAGGCCCTACCTGGAACGGCTCATTAAAGCAGGACTTTATCATCTGGCAGAGGACATTATGGATAATAAAGCACAGATCTATTGTGAAGATTCCGGAGACCTTGGAAAAGCACTGGGAATTGACAGGTTCCGCTTAAAAAGGCTGCGTACAAACAATGGGGGAGAGATTTTTCTTCAATGGCTATTACTTGAAAAAGCCCAAAACAAGTTGATCCGTGACGATGTGATTTCGTGGATGTGCCGGGAAAAGTTTAAACCAGCGGATCTTATGTTCATTATGGATCGTATGGCCCCTTTACAGATCAAAAATTATCTGGAAAAGCAGGCAGCAGAAAGTGGGGAATCCGTGAAAGACCTGATCAAAACATGGAAGGATTATCTTAATATGGCAATTCGGGTCGGAGTGAATGTGCAGGATTCTGTTATCTACCGTGCACGAAAGCTCATGCAGAGACATAATGAAATGATAAAAGAGATAGAAGCAAAAGATTTGATTTTAAGAGCCGGAGAGCTGGAAAAGAAGTATCCGGGTCTGAATCGTATATGCAGGGATTTGAAAAAATATGAATATGCGGACAAAGAGTATCAGATCGTTGTGCCGGAAAAAGTGGATGACATTTTGTATGAAGCAAAACTGATGCATCACTGCGTAAATAATACAGAAACCTATTATGAACGAATGAGCCAGCAGGAATCCTATATCCTGTTTTTGAGAAAGGCAGAACAACCAACGGAGGCGTACTATACGCTTGAAGTGGAACCGGATGGGACCATAAGGCAGACACGTACTTTTTATAACCAGCAGAATGAAGATATTGAGCTTGCAAGGGATTTTCTTGTAAAATGGCAGAAACAATTAAAAAAGAAACTAGCAAAAGAAGATTATAAACTGGCTGTAAAAAGTCAGAGTCTCAGGAAAAAAGAGATTGACGAGCTCCGCAGCAAAGGCGTTCGTGTAAACGGTGTTGGGTATTGCAACAAATTGCTTGCTGAAATTCTGGAGGAAGATTTAATGGAGGCTGGGAATCGAGAACTGGAAGAACAGGCCGCATAATAGCAGATTGATATATCACAAAAGTAACTTTAACAGTAAAATGAAATTCCTATGAAAATTTGGGGATATTTACAGAAACAGCTCTGAAATTCTCTTTTATTTAAGTATAAGGGATTTTATGGAATTCCTTAAATATACTCGAAACGGAGGATGAGATTTGGAGGAAAAATTAAAGTTGCTTTGGCTGATATTGATCTTTGTTGATTTTGGGCTTATGTTTGTTTCATTTCCAATCTTGATTTATGTGATTTTTTGTATGACATGAATACAAAAAGCCTTCTGTAAGTGCCCTTTTCCGGTGAAAAGACCGGAGGGGCATTTGCATGTATGCAACAGTTTATGCATGTATTCGCAGGAATACGAGTAAAATACTACCCAGCTGCTACTGTTTAAAGCCTGTAGTGAAATTGACATTAAGTATCTGGAATGATACGATAAAATTGAACATTTTGCAAGGCAGATTGCACAAATTTTATTCTGATACGAGGTCAGAATTTTATACTTTATACCGCGTCTGCGGATCAACCGATAAAGACACAAAAAGAGTAAAATGGACTCTTGGAGTGTCTTTTTTTGTTTGGCAAAATGTTTTGACATGTATCAGATCCAATCACGATAAAAGGAGGAAAGAAGTTTTTATGCCACGTAAAATCAGATCAAATTACATGGAGAAATTCAAATTTGTGTACAATGGCAGAACTTTTGAAAGTAAGCATAAATGCTGTGATTTTTATGGAATATGTTACCGTAGTGTAATGGCATATCAGAATCAATATAAATGTAGAACTGAAGAAGCGATTACACATTTTATTGAATTGAAAAAAAGTAAAGAGATCATATTCCGAAATCGAAAATGGGCCAGCATTAAGACCTGCTGCGAATTTTATGATTTAAACGAAGATTCTGTCAAGACCGATATGTGGAATCGAAAATGCACACCACAGGAAGCGATTGAACGGGCAATAGAATGGAAAAAGGCACATGAAATCACATATCATGGTGTGAAATACCCATCACTGCCTCAATGTTGTGAAGACCTGGAGATAAATCCTATATCAGTACGTTTGTATATGGAAAAAAATGGGGTTTCTTCTACACGTGCGATTACACATTATATCAAATCTAAAGAGAAAAGAGCCTTTGAATTCCGTGGAAAAGAATACAAAAATTTTACGGAATGTTGTCTTGCGTATGGATTAAAGCCAAAGTCAGTAAGTTCAGCAGTATTTAAAGCGAAACGTCCTCACGCGGATGTTATGGAAGAAATTATCTCTCATATGGAAGGTTGTATGCCAAAAGAAGTAACGAAAAAAGAAGAAATTCCTGAAAATCAGGTGATGTCTAAAGAAAGGCATCGTGCGAAAGAGGCTTTTTTTTATGAGGGAAATAAATATATCTCACTTGGACAATGTTGTGAATTCTATGGAATTAATGAATCTAGTGTACGCAGTAGAGCTTGGCGAAAAAAGTGTACATGGGAAGAAGCTGTGAAATATTATATTCAAAAAAAGGAAACAGAAACACCGAAAATGCAATTCTTTTATAAAGGGAAAAGGTATAAAAGTGTTTCAGCATGTTGTGCTGAATACGGCGTTAATGCTTCCAGTGTGCGTAACCGTGCCAAAACAACAGAATGCAGCATTGAAGAATCTTTGGATCATTTCATAAAGAAAGCCAGAATGGAAACACAGCCGTCGGTATTTATTTTTAGAGACAAAACCTATAGGTCTTTGGAAGAATGCTGTCTGGAATATGGAGTCAACGCTGACAGTGTATCTTCAAGAAAATATAGATTGAATTGTACTATGGAAGAATCATTGGAGCATTTTATTGAAAATAAAGATATGATTGCCGAAAGAATACAAAAATTTACATTTAAAGGAATAGAATATCGAAGTCTCCGGGCATGTTGTCAAAAATATGGTATTGATGATATATGTGTGAGACAAAGAGCACGAGATAAGAATTGTTCTCTTGAAGAATCGTTTACACATTTTATGACGAGAAAAAGGAAAAAAATGTTAAGTAACCCGGAATTTGAATATCATGGAACTGTTTATCCATCGCTTAAAGTATGCTGTGAGGAATTAGGAATAAATAAAAGCAGTGTAATAAGTCGAAGCCATAGGGCCGGATGCAGTTTACAGGAAGCAGTGGAGTATTATGTCAGCCAACAGGAACGTAGAACATTGGATTAATCTATAAGGCCAGCAGGCAGCCTTTTTTAGAATTTATATTATAGAGAGGAGGAACGGTCAATATCATCTGCCTGCAGATATTGACCGGTTATATATGTTGCGAAAAAAAACACAGCCGGAAGCAAACAACGATAAAATTCTTATATCCGTTAAAGAAGCCTGTGAGCTTACAGGACTTTCTGAGAAAACAATGAGATCATTGATGAATGAAAACTGTTTCATGGTACGGATTGGGCGCAGAACGCTGATTGATAAGAAAAAATTTCAAAAATGGATAGATCGGCAGTCTTGAAAGCTTTTTTTTGTTGTGCTAAAATATATATCCAGTGCCATGCATTATCATCAGAAAGGATGGTGGTGTTATGGGCAAAAACTTAAAGGGTAAAGAATTAGGAAAAGGATTATATCAAAGAAAAGATGGACGATATGAGGCCAGAATTTTCGTTCGCGGTACAGGAAAAACGTTTTCAATTTATGGTACAAATTTACAACATCTAAAAAAAGAAAGAAATGCCTACCTTGCTAATGTTTCCCCCGGAATTGCAGGATATGATCCTAGAATTTCTGTTTCAAAGTGGTATGAAAAATGGATGCTTATTTATGTGGTGCATTCTGTTAAAGCAACCACTTTAAGTAACTATGTAAATGGTTTTGAGCGAGTAAGAGAATATATTGGTTACATGAGGTTAATAGAGGTCCGTCCAACACATATTCTTGACATGATAAAGGGACTCGAAGAAGAAGGATATGCACGTACAACGGTAATACAATCATTAAGTGTAGTCCGTCAGCTTTTCAAAAAGGCATATGGTGGAAAAATGATACCCATAGATCCCGTAGCCGATATTAAACTGCCTAAAGAAGAACCGGGTGAAATACCTGATGAGAAGATAATGCAGGAACAAGAAGATGAAAAATGTCTTAGTATATATGACACTCATCGTTTCCTTGAGAGCTGCAAGAATACCCGGTATTATGAACTCTTTTTTATTCTTCTTCATACAGGATTACGTATAGGGGAAGCACTTGCCCTAGAATGGTGTGATCTTGACTTTAAGCATGAAAAGCTTCGTGTATATAAAACCTTAAACAGAGTTACAAAATATTATGATTCGAAAGGAAATGAACTTCCTGAAAGGTATTCTACTATTCAGATTACAACACCAAAGAAAAGTGCCAGCAATAGAAAGGTTCCATTAACGGATGCAGTGATTGCTGCTTTTATGAGCTGGAAGGAAAAACAGGATCGTGATAAAGAAAAACTGGGGAAAAACTGGGGAAAACCAAATATACTTTTAAAAAAATATCCCGGTCTGATTTTTACAACATCTTCAGGAAGAAGTTATCTTCCATCATCAGCTCAAACAGAATGCAGGCGGATTGTTGGGATTGTTAATAAACATGAAATTGCTCTGGCAGAAAAAGAGAACAGAGACCCGAATTTAATGGATGTTCATCCTCATATTTTCCGTCATACTTTTGTAACAAGATGCATTCAATCGGGAATGGATGCCGCCACAGTAAAGAAAATAGCTGGACACTCTGATGAAAAAATGACTAATTATTATACACACATTGAAGAAGAACATATAGATGACGAATATGAACTGTATATTCAAAAATACGGAACAGAAACCTGATTTTGCAAATGGAGATAAAATTTTAAAGAGAGGTTTAAATACTTGAGTATAGACAAAAACACTAACGAGGGAAAAAACTATCGTAATAATGTGGTCAAATCAACACCTGGAACTTCTAAAAGCCGCATAAACACTGGGTTTCCGGAGAATATTAGTGTATTATCACCGATGATGCAGGAATACTGCAAGACAAAGGAACAATATAAAGACTGCATTTTATTCTACCGCCTTGGGGACTTTTATGAGATGTTTTTTGATGATGCATTGCTTGTTACCAAGGAACTGGAGATTACCCTTACAGGAAAAGATTGTGGATTAGAGGAGAGGGCACCCATGTGTGGTGTCCCTTATCATGCTGCGGAGACTTATATCAACCGCCTTATTGAGCGCGGACATAAAGTAGCGATCTGCGAGCAGGTAGAGGACCCGAAGAAAGCCAAAGGTCTGGTAAAGCGTGAGGTTGTAAGGATTGTAACCCCGGGAACCACTCTGGATGCGGCTTCCCTTGATGAGACAAAGAACAACTATCTGATGTCTATCGTCTCTATCGAAGAACATTTTGGATGTGCCATTGCAGATATTACCACAGGTGACTGCTTCCTCACAGAAGTAGACAAACCACAGAAACTTCTGGATGAGATTAATAAATTCGTACCTGCAGAGATCATCTGCAATGATTCTTTCTATATGTCCAATATAGATACCGATGACCTGCAGAACCGTCTGGGAATCTGCGTCTTTTCACTGGATTCCTGGTATTTCGATGATGAATTATGCCGCCGTACGCTGAAAGAACACTTCCACGTAGGCTCTCTGGAGGGACTTGGAATCGGAGATTATGACTGCGGCATCATTGCAGCAGGTGCTCTTTTCCTTTATCTGAAAGAAACACAGAAAACAGCCCTGTCTCATATGGCAACGATTCGCCCATATGCAGCAGAGAAATATATGCTTATCGACAGCTCCAGCCGCAGAAACCTCGAACTTGTAGAAACCCTGCGTGAAAAACAGAAACGAGGTTCCCTCCTCTGGGTACTGGACAAGACAAAAACAGCCATGGGAGCCAGAACTCTCCGTGGTTATGTAGAACAGCCGTTGATCGACAGAGATGAGATCGAGGAACGTCTCGAAGCACTGGAAGAATTAAATAAAAACGGAATGCTCCGCGATGAGATCAGAGAATATCTCGGACCGATTTACGACCTGGAGCGACTGAGCAGCCGTATCAGCTACAAGTCAGCGAATCCACGAGACCTGATCGCATTTGCATCTTCACTGGAAATGCTTCCATATATAAAGCAGGTATTAAAAGAGTTTAAAACTCCTCTGCTCCAGAAAATTTATGAAGACATGGATCCTCTGGAAGACGTGACTGATCTGATCAAACGTGCCATTGTAGAAGACCCGCCGCTTGCCCAGAAGGATGGAGGCATTATCAAAGAGGGATACAATGAAAATGTAGACAAATTCCGCCGTTCCAGAACAGACGGTAAGAAGTGGCTTTCTGAACTGGAAGCAAAGGAACGTGAACGTACCGGCATCAAGACCATGAAGATCAAGTACAATCGTGTATTTGGCTATGCTCTGGAAGTCACCAATACATTTAAAGATCTGGTACCGGATAACTACATCCGTAAGCAGACACTTACCAATGCAGAGCGTTACATTACTCAGGAGTTAAAGGAACTGGAAGATTTGATCCTCGGTGCAGAGGATAAACTCTATGCTCTGGAATATGAATTATTCTGTAATGTACGTGATACAGTCGGCAAAGAAGTTGTGCGTATTCAGAAAACAGCCAAAGCTGTAGCTGCGCTGGATGTATTTGCTTCCCTTGCACTGGTTGCAGAACGCAATCATTTCGTCCGCCCGAAGACAAATACAACAGGTGTGATCGACATCAAGAACGGCCGTCATCCGGTTGTAGAGCAGATGATCGAGAACGATATGTTTATCGCAAATGATACATATCTGGATAATAATAAGAAACGTGTATCTATCATTACCGGTCCGAACATGGCAGGTAAATCCACCTACATGAGACAGACAGCCTTGATCGTTCTGATGGCACAGATTGGAAGTTTTGTTCCGGCAGAGAAGGCAAACATCGGAATTGTTGACAGAATTTTTACCCGTGTAGGTGCATCCGACGACCTGGCAAGCGGCCAGAGTACTTTCATGGTAGAGATGACAGAGGTTGCCAATATTTTAAGAAATGCAACTTCAAAGAGTCTGCTGATCCTTGATGAGATCGGACGAGGAACCAGCACATTCGACGGTCTTGCAATCGCATGGGCAGTGATCGAACATATCAGCAACACCAAGCTTTGTGGTGCCAAGACTTTATTTGCTACTCATTACCATGAACTTACTGAGCTGGAGGGCAAGATCCCGGGGGTGAATAACTATTGTATCGCAGTCAAGGAAAAAGGCGACGATATCGTATTTCTGCGTAAAATTGTTCAGGGCGGTGCAGATAAGAGCTATGGTATCCAGGTTGCCAAACTGGCAGGCGTTCCGGATTCCGTGATCCAGCGAGCCAAAGAGCTGGTAGAGGAATTGAGCGATGCAGATATCACGGCAGCAGTAAAAGATTTAACAGCACCAAAGAAGAAAAATCCGGTATATGACCAGATGGATATGGCACAGATGTCACTGTTTGATACCGTAAAAGATGACGACATCATTGAAGAGATCAAAGGTCTTGATATGGGAAATATGACTCCTATCGAGGCGATGAATACACTTTATAACCTGCAGAACAAGATTAAGAACAGATGGTGATAAAAGTTGAGAAAAATTGCAGTATTAGACCAGCAGACCATAGATAAAATCGCTGCCGGTGAGGTAGTGGAACGTCCGTCTTCCATTGTAAAGGAGCTTGTGGAGAATGCCATTGATGCCGGGGCAACTGCGGTAACAGTGGAGATCACAGACGGCGGCAAAAAGATGATACGTATTACAGATAATGGTGGGGGTATGGAACGAGACCAGGTACCCCTGGCATTTTTGCGTCATGCCACCAGTAAAATTGAGAAAGTTGAGGATCTGGAACACATCGCTTCTCTTGGTTTTCGAGGTGAGGCCTTATCCAGTATTGCTGCAGTTGCACAGGTGGAACTGATCACGAAGACACCCTCGGCATTAAGCGGTGTACGTTATGTGATTAACGGCGGCGTAGAGGAATCCTTAGAGGATATGGGAGCACCGGAGGGAACGACATTTCTGGTAAGAAATCTTTTTTATAATACACCTGCGAGAAGTAAATTTCTGAAATCAGATACAACGGAGGGAAATTATATCAGCACACTGATGGAGCAGCTGGCATTGTCCCATCCGGAGATTTCCTTTAAATACATTCAGAACAAACAGGTGAAGCTTCACACATCCGGTAATTACAGTGTGAAAGATGTAATCTATAATATATATGGAAGAGATATCACCAAGGCACTTCTTGAGGTATCTTATGAAAATGATTTCATGAAGATTGAGGGATTTGTCGGAAAGCCGGAAATCTCCAGAGGAAATCGTACTTTTGAAAACTATTATATTAATGGACGATTTGTAAAGAACCGGATTATTGCCAAGGGAATTGAAGATGCCTATAAGGGATTTCTCATGCAGCACAAATTTCCGTTTGTTTCTCTTCATATTCAGATGGAGGGAAATGACCTGGATGTAAACGTACATCCGAGCAAAATGGAGGTACGATTTGCCAGAGGAACGGAAGTCTATGATGCAGTTTATGAAACTGTTCGCAAGGTACTTACGACACGGGAAATGATCCAGAATGTTCCTTTTGGAAAAGAGGAAAACACAAGAAGAACATCATCAGCAGTGCAACCGGGAGATGTACCGGAACCATTTGAAATGAAACGCCGTGCCGGAATGCCGGAATATCGCACTCAGGTAGCGAATACAGTTAATCGTGTTTCTGAGACGTCTTCTTATACTCCACTTCCGCGCGGAACGATCACCATGGCAGAACAGACAGTCCGTGAACAGAGAATCTACCAAACAAAAGATCCGTTTACAAAAGCAGAGGAGCAGCTTTTTGAGGGAACATTAAGTGACAGAAAAGCTGCTGCCTCCGGGGCATCTGAAAAAAAACCAGATGCAACGACCGTACAGTATAATAACCCGCAGGAGAAGACGGCTAATGCTCAAAATATAAATCCATCTGTAGAGGAAAATTATTCTGCTGATAACCGGGAAAACAGTCAGGCTAATAACGTAATGGATGCAAATGTATCTATACGTGATATACATGAAACTGACGATACTGTCAGTTCTAATGCATCCGAGAGTGGAAATACAGAACAGATAAATCCGATGCAGAATGCGGCAGGACAGGAAAATTTTACATCTGCAGAAACCGGCAGTCAGTTTAAACCTCAGCAGCTTGAACTGTTTGAGGAAAAACTCCTTGCTCCGGAATCCCGCAGCCGTCACCAGCTGATCGGACAGATTTTTGATACTTATTGGCTTGTACAGTTCGAGGACAGATTTTTCATTATCGACCAACACGCAGCTCACGAGAAAGTCTACTACGAACGTTTTGTAAAACATTTCCGTGAACAGACCATTGAATCCCAGTATCTCAGCCCACCGCTCATTGTAACCCTGAATCTTCAGGAAGAGGCACTCCTCGAAACAAACCGTAAATATTTCGAGGATTTCGGCTTCGAGATTGAGCCATTCGGCGGCAGGGAATACTGTATCAATGCAGTACCTACCAATCTTTACGGATTAGACGAAGAAGAACTGTTTCTGGAAATGCTGGACAACCTTGCTTCCGAGAAAGACAAAGATCCGCTTGGCATCTTTGCATCCAGACTTGCGACTATGGCATGTAAGGCAGCAGTAAAAGGCAATCACCAGATGTCCACGCAAGAAGCAAATATGCTGATCGATGAACTCTTAACATTGGACAATCCATACCATTGTCCTCACGGAAGACCAACCATCATTTCCATGACCAAAACAGAACTGGAAAAGAAATTCAAACGTATTGTATAAGGAGATATTATGAAGAAGCCACTGATTGTCCTCACCGGACCAACAGCAGCAGGTAAAACTCATCTCTCCATAGCACTTGCAAAAGCAGTAAACGGAGAGATCATTTCCGCAGATTCCATGCAGGTATATAAATATATGGACATCGGATCAGCCAAGATCCGTCCGAAAGAAATGCAGGGAGTAAAGCATTATCTGGTAGATGAACTGCTGCCGGAGGAAGAATTTCATATCGTAAAATTCAAGCAGATGGCAAAATCAGCCATGGAAGAAATCTATGACAAAGGAAAAATCCCGATCCTGGTAGGGGGAACCGGATTCTATATACAGGCAATTACGAAAGATATTGATTTCACTCAGGCAGAACAGAAAGATGGCTACCGTCAGGAATTAGAACAGCTTGCAGCAGAAAAAGGAAATGAATATCTTCACCAGATGCTGCAGGAAGTAGATCCGGTCAGCGCCAGGGAAATCCATGCGAACAATGTAAAACGTGTGATCCGAGCCCTGGAATTTTATCATCAGAATCATTCTCCGATTTCAGCACACAATCAGGAACAGAAAGAACATGAAACCCCGTACAATCTGGCATATTTTGTCCTGAATGTTCCACGAGAACTTCTCTACAAACGCATTGATGACCGAATTGATGAGATGCTGAATGCAGGACTTCTTGATGAAGTACAGAAATTGAAAGATATGGGATACCACAGAGGAATGGTTTCCATGCAGGGACTTGGATATAAAGAAATCCTTGCTTATCTGGACGGAGAGTATCCGCTGGAAGAGGCAGTAAGAATCCTGAAAAGAGATACCAGACACTTTGCTAAACGTCAGCTTACCTGGTTTCGCAGAGAGAAAGACACGATCTGGATGAATAAAGATGAGTTCGATTATAACGAAAACATGATCCTGGAGAGGATGTTGGAAATCTGTAAAGATAAGAAGATTCTCTAAAAAAAAATAAAATAAACGAGGAATAAATAATTATGAAAGAAATGTATGCACAGCTCGGAATCTCCTCAGAAGTGTATGACTTCGGTCATAAAATCGAGGAATCCTTAAAAGAAAGATTTGAGAAATTTGACAAAACCGCAGAATACAACCAGATGAAAGTTCTCCTTGCCATGCAGAAGAACAAAGTAAGCGCAGAGTGCTTCGGCAGCTCATCCGGTTACGGTTATGATGACATTGGCCGTGAAACTCTTGAAAAAGTCTATGCAGATACGTTCCACACAGAAGCATGTCTGGTACGTCCGCAGGTCACATGCGGAACTCACGCACTGGCAATCGCCTTATTTGGAAATCTCCGTCCAGGTGATGAACTTCTGGCGCCTGCTGGAAAACCATACGATACTCTGGAAGAAGTCATCGGCATTCGTCCATCAAAAGGTTCTCTCGCAGAATACGGTGTAACTTACCGCCAGGTAGAACTTCTAGAAGACGGAACTTTCGATTATGACAGCATCCGCAAGGCGATCAATGAGAAAACCCGTCTCGTAGAGATCCAGCGTTCTAAAGGATACCAGACCCGTCCTTCATTTTCCGTAAAGCAGATCGGTGAACTGATCGCTTTCGTTAAGAGTATCAAACCGGATGTAATCTGCATGGTAGATAATTGCTATGGTGAATTCGTAGACACCATCGAACCTAGTGATGTAGGCGCAGATATGGTTGTCGGCTCTCTGATCAAGAACCCGGGCGGCGGACTTGCACCGATTGGCGGATATATTGCAGGAACAAAAGAATGCGTAGAGAACGCGTCCTACAGAATGACCTGTCCTGGACTTGGCAGTGAAGTAGGCGCTACTCTCGGAGTAAACCGTTCATTCTTCCAGGGATTTTTCCTCGCACCAATGGTTACCAAGGGAGCGTTAAAAGGTGCTGTATTTGCAGCAAACGTTTATGAGAAATTGGGGTTCCCTGTAATCCCGAATTCTACTGAGGAGCGTCAGGATATTATTCAGGCAGTAAGCCTTGGCACACCGGAGGGACTGATCGCATTCTGTAAAGGAATCCAGGCAGCAGCACCGGTTGACAGCTATGTAGATCCGGAGCCTTGGGACATGCCGGGATATGACAGCCAGGTAATTATGGCAGCAGGAGCATTTGTACAGGGATCTTCCATCGAGCTTTCTGCAGATGGCCCGATGAAACCGCCATATGCAGTATATTTCCAGGGCGGACTTACCTGGGAACACGCAAAGCTTGGCGTACTGATGTCCCTGCAGAAAATGGTAGATAAGGGTCTTGTGACTTTAAAATAACAATGATTGAGTTGAGGGTGGATTATGAAGAAAAGGCAGGTAGTGATCGTAGGAGCCGGTGCTTCGGGAATGACAGCGGCGATCATGGCGGCCAGAAACGGGGCAGCAGTCACTGTTCTGGAACAGAATGAAAAACCAGGAAAAAAAATCTGCGCAACAGGAAACGGGAAATGTAATTTTTCCAATCTTGCAATGCCGGAAGATGCATACAGAGGCAGACATCCGGAATTTGTAAAAGATGCATTTGAGCGGTTTTCTGTCAAAGATACGGTAGAGTTCTTCAAAGAACTGGGAATCTTTCCGCTGGACAGGAATGGATATCTCTATCCGCGAAGTAATCAGGCACAGAGTGTTGTGGATGTATTATGCATGGAAGCTTCCCATCTGGGGGTAAAGATAAAGACAAATGAGCAGGTCACTGCCATAGAACCTGCCAGAAATGGCACTAACTTCCAGATATTGACCAAGGGATGGCACTACGAAGCAGATGCGCTCATACTTGCCACTGGTTCAAAGGCATCCTCTATTTCCGGTTCTGACGGAAGCGGCTATGAGCTGGCAAAGAGTCTTGGACATCATATTATTCCTGTATATCCGGCTCTTACAGCTTTAAAATGTAAAGGAAACAGCTACAAAGGCTGGGCCGGAGTCAGAACCGAGGGACGAATTTCCCTGCTGGTAGATAACGAACTTTGCAGCTGCCAACAGGGAGAACTCCAGCTGACTGAATATGGAATCTCGGGAATTCCTGTATTTCAGCTGAGCAGATATGCAATTTGCGCAGTGAAAACTGGAAAAAAAGCAGTTTTGAAAATTAACTTTCTTCCGGAATGTACAGTCGATGAGGTGAAAGAACTTCTTCACCAGCGAAAAAAAGATTGTCCATACAAAAATGAAAAAGAACTTCTCACAGGACTGTTTCCTGAAAAACTGATCAATGTACTGACTTCTCAGAAAAATCTGATTTCTGCTATTACTGAGTATACACTGGAAGTTACAGATGGTTTATCATTTTCCCAGGCGCAGGTTTGTTCCGGAGGAGTAGATACCAGCGAAATCGTAAACGAAACTATGGAATCCAGATTCTGTCCCAATGTATATATTGTAGGAGAGCTCCTGGATATTGACGGGACATGCGGCGGATACAATCTTCAGTGGGCATGGAGCAGCGGTGCCGCAGCCGGAATCCATGCAGCAAAGGAGTATAAAAGATGATTCGAATTTCCCAGATGAAACTCCCGGTAGGACATACCCGGGAGCAGCTTGAAAAAAAAATTGCCAAAATATTGAAAAATCCAGGATGTTCTTTTTCCTATGAGATAAAAAAACAATCTCTGGATTGCAGACACAAAAATGACAAAATTTTCGTGTATACTGTAGATGTGAAAATCCGGGATGAACAAAAGATTGCAAGAAAAGTTAATAATAATAATGTTATGGTAACCAAGGAAAAAGTATACCAGTTCCCAACACCTGGAGATATCCCGTTGATGCATCCGCCTGTTATTATCGGAAGCGGACCGGCAGGAATCTTCTGCGGCTGGTATCTGGCCCGGGCAGGTTATCGTCCTTTGATCCTGGAAAGAGGAGAAGAAGCAGATAAGCGTCAGAAAACGGTTGAAAATTTCTGGAAAAACGGAGTATTGGATCCAGATTCCAATGTACAGTTCGGAGAAGGCGGCGCAGGAACTTTTTCTGACGGAAAACTAAATACACTTGTGAAAGATCCATACGGACGTAATCATGAGGTACTGAAACGCTTTGTTGAAGCAGGAGCTCCCAACGAGATTCTCTATCAGCAGAAACCTCATCTGGGAACCGATGTCCTTATTGGAATTGTCCAGAAAATGCGTCAGGATATTGAAGATATGGGAGGTCATTTCAGATTCCGTTCCAAAGTAACGGATCTGTATTTTACAAATGGTTCTCTGACAGAGATTGAGATCAACGGACAGGAAAAAATCCCTGCACAGGTATGTGTTCTGGCAGTGGGACACAGTGCCCGCGATACATTTGAAATGCTTCACAGGCGCGGAGTGTTCATGGAACCGAAATCATTTGCCGTAGGACTTCGTATTGAACATCCCCAGTCCATGATCAATGAGGATCTTTATGGAGAAGCAGAAAATGAAATTCTGGGAGCTGCAAGCTATAAGGTTACGCATAAATGTGCAAATGGCCGTGGCGTTTATTCTTTTTGCATGTGTCCTGGAGGATATGTGGTAAATGCATCTTCTGAACCTGGAAAACTGGCAGTAAATGGAATGAGTTATCAGGCCAGAGATTCCAGGAATGCCAACAGTGCAATGATCGTAACTGTATCTCCCGAGGATTTTCCGGAAGAAGGGCCATTGGGTGGCGTCAGTTTCCAGAGAGAACTGGAACGTAAAGCATGGGAACTTGGCGAGGGAAAGATTCCAGTGCAGCTTTTCGGTGATTTCTGTAAAAATCAGCCAAGTGTTTCTCTGGAAGAGATCACTCCATGTATGAAAGGAGAATATACACTGGCCAATGTACGGTCGATATTGCCGGAAACTGTAGGAAATTCCATAGAAGAAGGGGTTCATTCCTTTGGAAAAAGAATCTCCGGATTTGACAGGAATGATGCGTTGTTAAGCGGTGTGGAAAGTCGTACTTCTTCACCGGTTCGTATTGTTCGTGACAGTGATCTATTGTCAAATATAGAAGGAATATATCCCTGCGGAGAAGGCGCAGGATATGCAGGCGGTATTACCAGCGCAGCTATGGATGGAATTAAGATTGCAGAAGCTATTTCTAAAAAATACAGAAATTTTTAGGGGAGAGTATACATCCTTTCGCTTTTATGCTAGAATATAGGTTGCAATTTGCCCGGAAGTTGTCAGAGAGCATTGGACAATGCTATGAAAAATATTATAAAGAATTTACCTGAGGATCAGCGTCCCTATGAGAAATGTTTTTATCAGGGAGAAGATACACTCAGTGACAGTGAATTGCTGGCTGTGATCCTGCGCAGTGGTACCAGAGAACAGAATTCTCTGTCACTGGCACAGACAGTTTTGCAGTATATGGAGAAGTCCTCCTATTCCGGTCTGATGGGACTTTTACATATCTCAGTGGAAGATCTGATGAAAATTCATGGAATCGGACGTGTCAAGGCAGTTCAGCTTAAATGTATCGGAGAATTGTCCAAAAGAATTGCTACAACTGCTGCCCGATCCCAGCTTTCATTAAACAGTCCGGGGTCGATCGCAGCATATTACATGGAGCAGTTAAGACATGAAGAGCAGGAACTTGTAATCTGTATGATGGTCGATGTGAAGGGCCATTTTCTGGGAGATAAGATATTAAGCAGAGGAACCGCAACCAGTTCGCTGGTAACCCCCAGGGAAATTTATATAGAAGCTTTACGTCGTCATGCAATAAGCCTGATAATGATTCATAATCATCCCAGTGGGGATCCGTCTCCCAGTCCGGAGGATGTTGAAATTACAGAAAGAATTTATCAGGCAGGGGAAATACTGGGTATCCCTCTTCTTGATCACATTGTGATTGGTGATCACAGATACTGTAGTTTTGTAGAAACCGGATTATGGGAGACATGTACAGGATAACGGGATATTGCCCGTAAACAGTAACAATAAAAGGGGCAGATAAATGCTGTTTGAGAAAACATACGGGATAGATTTGGGAAGCAGTTCTGTAAAAGTCTATTCTTTTTTTAGAAACAAAAGTTATATGGAAAAAAACATGGTCGCATCTAAAGGCCGCAGGATTATTGCCATGGGCAATGAAGCTTACGAAATGTTTGAAAAATCACCGTCAGATATTTCTGTCTGTTCGCCAATGGCTTTCGGTATGATCGCGAACCTGGAGCTTCAGGAAATCGTACTGTACAGTATGATCCGCAAGATCGATCACATCCTGGGATTTGGATCTGTTATGTATTTTACAGTTCCCCTGGATATGACAGCTGTAGAAAAAAGAGCTTATTTTCATGTGGCCAATGGACACTGGCTCAGAAAAAACAGGGTATTTATGGTAGAAGCTCCCATAGCAGATGCACTGGCAATGGGAGTGGATCTGGATGATCCGGCTGGAAATATGATAGTCAATATAGGTGCCCAGAGCACCGAATTTTCCATCATCACCGGTGGAAAGATCATTATCAGCAAAAAAATTCCTGTGGGCGGCAGGCAGCTGAATGAATCTATCTGTACAGAAATACGTAAGCGTTATAATCTGCAGATAGGTACACGTACAGCCAAGAGACTGAAAATGGTTATGGGCCGTCTCAGTGATCAGAAAAAGGGAGTACGCAAGGTAGTAGGAATTGACAGTATTTCCGGTTTACCACGAGAAGAAATCATTTCGTCTTATGTAGTCAATGACGGGATCATGAACTGCGTTAATGAAATCGGTCAGGAAATGAAAACTTTTCTGGAGCGTATTCCTCCGCAGATTTCCTATCATATAGCCAGACAGGGAATCTACATAACCGGAGGAAGCACGAGACTTCCCTATATTGATCAGTATCTGGCAAGTTATACAGGTTTTACCTTTAATCTGTCAGATCTTTATGAGAAATCAGCAGTTACCGGTCTGGAGAAAATCATAAGAAATAAAGACCTGCGTAAATGGGCAGTGCCGGTTACGCAGAGAAAACTATAATTTTTAGGGGTGCATTATGAAGAACCTGAAAAAGAAAGTACGTTTCAGAATAAACTTAAAAAGTAAACATTTGCTGGCTATCATGACTATTTTCTGCATCAGCTGTATTGTAGCAACTTTTGCTTCGGGAATTACCACTGCACCGTTACAGGATGCGGCAGGTGCCCTGATCGTTCCTTTTGAGAACAGTATCAACAATATCAGTTCAGTTCTTACAGGAATCCAGAGCAGCATGAGAGACAAGCAAGAAATACTTGTAGAAAACGAAAACCTGAAAGCTCAGGTGGACAGTCTGACAGAACAGAACAATAAACTGATCCAGGATCAGACAGAACTTGTGAGATTACAGCAGATGTATAATCTGGATCAGCAGTATACAGAATATCCGAAGGTTGCTGCCGAGATCATTTCCAAGGATCCGGGAAACTGGTATGATACTTTTATGATCAACCGTGGTTCTGCAGATGGGATCCGTGTGGATAACAATGTAATCGCAGGAAAAGGTCTGGTAGGAATTGTCACAGAAGTGGGAACACACTGGGCAACCGTACGTTCTATCATTGATGACAGCAGCAATGTCAGCGCTATGACTGTCAGTACTCAGGATAATTGTGTGGTTGAGGGTGATCTGGAGCTGATTGATGAGGGAAAGTTAAGTTTCAGCCAGTTATATGATCAGGATAATAAAGTTACAGTAGGCGAACGTATCGTCACTTCCAATATCAGTGAAAAATATGTGGAAGGCCTTTTTATCGGTTATGTAAGTGATATTCAGCAGGATAGCAATAACCTGACAAAAACAGGAACAATTGTTACACCTGTGGATTTTCAGCATCTGAAGGATGTCCTGGTTATTACTGTAAATAAGCAGGATTCTATTACTGAAGGAGGACAGAATGAAGAGTAAGATCACACTTTTTTTCACAATTCTCATCTGTTTCCTTCTCCAGTGTACAGTGATGCATGTAATCTCCATCGGATCTATCACGCCGAATCTGATCCTTGTCCTGTGTATTTCCATGGGACTGATGCGAGGCAGGAAAAATGGAATGTGGACCGGCTTTTTCTGTGGATTTCTGGTTGATATGTTTTATGGATCCGTGTTTGGATTTTATGCACTGATCTATATGTATATCGGATTTTTAAGCGGATATGCTCACAGAATCTGTTATGATGATGATCTGAAAGTTCCGATCCTTCTGGCAGGTGTGGGAGATCTGCTTTATGGGATATCTGTTTATGCTCTGCAGTTTCTTCTCCGAGGAAGGCTGGGACTGGGAACTTATCTGTACAGGATTATACTTCCGGAAATTTTTTATACGATCATTCTGACCCTGGTAGTTTACCGGGTCTTTCGCTATATTAACTATCACTTAATGAATCCGTTAAAGAAAGAAAGTGAGTCGATTTGGGTACTAAAATAAAACGATTTTTCAGAAAAATACGCATAAAACGTACAACTATACTGGTACTGGTTTTTGTGTTTATGTCTGCAACTCTGGTACGACAGCTTTTTGAGCTTCAGATCATTCAGGGACAGGATTATATCAGCAAATTTGAATCACGTACCACAAAGAAACGTGTGATCAAAAGCACACGAGGAAATATTTACGACAAAAATGGCGAAGAGCTGGCAACAAACGTGCTGGCGTACTCCGTTACCTTTGAAGACAATGGAACTTATGATTCCACCAGAGAAAAAAATCTTACTTTAAATGGAACTGCCTATCAGGTGCTTAATATCCTGGAGTCTAATGGAGATACTATCAGTAATAATTTCCATATTGTACTGGATGACAGTGGAAATTATAAATTTGATGTAGAAGAAGGTTTTACATTAAACCGTTTTCGTGCAGATATATATGGACAGGCACTGATCGATAACCTTACAAAAAAACAAAAAAAAGCCACTGCAGATGAGATGATGGAATACCTTACAGGAAGCAGCGGATTTTCGATCGTGTTAGACGGAGACAAAGCCTATACAGAGGAAGAACTGACCTCACACAATCTGCCTTTGGAACTGACCAGACAGGAGATTCTGGATCTGGCTATCATTCGTTACGAGCTGAGTACCAACAGTTTCAAAAAATATATGGCAGTGACTATTGCAACAAATGTAAGTGAACAGTCTGTGGCTGCTATTAAAGAAAATCAGTCTGAACTTCAGGGAATTGATATTGTGGAAGATTCTGTCCGCAAATATATTGATGACGTGAGTATGGGACCGATCCTTGGTTACACAGGACAGGCATCAGCAGATGAACTGGAAGAACTGCGTAAAAAGAATCCGGATTATGCAAATGATGCTATTGTTGGTAAAGTTGGAATTGAAAATTATATGGAAACAGCACTTCAGGGCAAGGATGGAGAAGAAACTGTTACTGTAGACAATCTTGGAAAAGTATTAAAAATTGACTCGGATACCAGAGTGGAGCCGGTGGCAGGGAATGAAGTATATCTGACGATAGACAGCAGCTGGCAGTCTGCCGTTTATCAAATCCTTAAACAGAGAGTCGCCGGTATTCTTCTTTCCAAGATTGAAGCCACCAAGACGTATGATTATAGTGTTCAGGACGCGGCACAGATTAAGATTCCTATCTATGATGTATACAATGCGCTGGTCTCCAACAGTGTGATAGATATCAGCAAATTCAGCAAAGCAGATGCTTCTGATACAGAAAAAAATTTATATGCCAAATTTCAACAAAAGCAGCAACAGGTTTTTGATACAATAACAGAGAGGCTGACAGGAGAAAACCCAGCAGCACTCAAGGATGAAGATGATCAGATCCAGGAGTACATGACTTATATCTGTGATGATCTTCTCAGAGATACCCTTGGAATCATTTCCAAGAACGCCATTGATACTTCAGATGCAACATATCAGGCATGGACCAATGATAAGAGCATCAGTTTGAAAGATTATCTGACCTATGCTGCAAGCCAGAACTGGATTGATATCTCCAAAATCTCTACAGAAGGAGAATATCTTGATTCTTCAGAGGTTTACCAGGCCCTTACCAGCTATGTGATTGATTATCTGAAAACAGACAACAGTTTTTCGAAACTATTGTATAAATATATGCTTCAGGAAGATACGATCTCCGGTCAGGAACTGTGCCTGGTTCTCTATGAGCAGGGAGTACTTTCCAAAGATGACGGCATGTATGAGTCACTTGCTTCCGGAGCTATGACGCCTTATGATTTCATGGTCAACAAAATTTATACTCTGGAGATTGAGCCTGCACAGCTGGCACTGGAGCCTTGTTCTGCATCTGCAGTAATTACAGATGTTAATACAGGAGACGTACTGGCCTGTGTATCTTATCCTGGATATGATAATAACCGTCTGGTCAACAATATGGACACTGACTATTACGCCAAACTTTCTCTTGACCAGTCCAGTCCGTTTTTTAATAAGGCAACACAGCAGACTACTGCACCGGGTTCTACTTTCAAAATCCTGTCTACCATTGCCGGTATGTCAGAAGGTGTAGTGGATGATAGTACTTATATCAATTGTACAGGCTCCTTTGACCTGGTTACTCCTGCGATCAACTGCTGGAACAAGCAGGGACATGGGGAAATTGAAATCAGGGAAGCAATTGAGCAGTCATGTAACTATTACTTTAATATGGTAGGTTTTAAACTTGGCCAGGATGAAAACGGAGATTTTTCTGAAAACCGGAGCTTGACAGTACTTCAGAAGTATGCATCTGAAATAGGACTGGACAAGAAAACAGGTATCGAACTTACAGAATCTTCTCCACAGGTATCAAATGCTTATGCAGTACCATCCTATATTGGACAGGGTACTAATGCATATACCACCAGCCAGCTTGCACGTTATGCAACTACTATTGCAACCAGCGGTACTGTTTATGATCTTACACTTCTGGACAGACAGACAGATTCCAAAGGATCTGTTCTGAAAGAGTATGAACCGAATGTGATCAACACTATGGATGTTTCACAGAATGTATGGGATGATATCCATGATGGTATGTATCGTGTAGTTCAGACGCATAAACAATTTGATGGCCTTGGTGTCCAGGTGGCAGGTAAGACAGGTACAGCCGAGGTGGACGGTGTTTACCATCCCAACCATGGTATGTTTATCGGTTATGCACCTGCTACAGATCCACAGTATGCCATTGCTGTCCGTATCGAGAATGGTTACAGTTCCGGTAATGCGTGTCTTGCAGCTGATGATATTTTCAAATATATTTTCCAGCTGGCAGATGAACAGACGATTCTTACAGGTGTTGCTGCCAGTGATACCAGCGATACATCGAATGATTAAGATACAATGGAACCAGAAATACATTGGGAGAATACCAGAAGTATGGAAGCTATCTTTTAGGAGGAATAGAAACTATGAGTGAAGTCATTGTGATTACTTCCGGAAAAGGCGGAGTAGGTAAAACTACGACAGCTGCCAATATAGGAACCGGTCTTGCCATGCTAGGAAAGAAGGTTGTGGTAGTAGATACAGATATCGGTCTTCGTAACCTGGATGTAGTTCTTGGACTTGAAAACAGGATCGTGTATAATCTGGTAGATGTGATAAACGGGAACTGCCGTCTGCGTCAGGCTCTGATCAAAGATAAGCGTCATCCGGATCTGTGCCTTCTTCCATCAGCACAGACGAAAGATAAGACAGCTGTTTCACCGGAACAGATGATCAAGCTTACAGATGACCTGAGAGAACAGTTTGATTATGTACTTCTGGATTGCCCTGCAGGAATTGAGCAGGGATTTAAAAATGCTATTGCAGGAGCTGATAAAGCACTGGTAGTTACAACTCCGGAGGTTTCCGCGATCAGAGATGCAGACCGTATCATTGGTCTGTTGGAAGCTAACGATATCCGTGATATTCATTTGATCATAAATCGCCTCAGACCGGATATGATAGCCAGAGGTGATATGATGTCTGTGGATGATGTGACTGAAATCCTTGCTGTAGATCTCATAGGAACGATTTTGGATGACGAGCAGATCGTGATCGCAACCAATCAGGGAGAACCGCTTTCAGGCAAGGGATCTCAGGCTGAAGAGGAGTACCAAAATATCTGCAGGCGTTTGATGGGAGAAGAGGTTCCTTTCAGCGACATTAACCAAAAAAAGGGATTCTTTAAAAGGCTGGGAAATATGTTCCGAAAATAAAAGGAGGGAATTTGTGTGAGAGCTTTTTTCAGGGAAAAGAAACGCTCCGCAGGATATGCCAGGGACAGGATGAAACTGCTCCTTATATCAGAACGGATAGACTGCTCTCCGCAAATGATGAAAATGTTACGGAATGACCTGATACATACCGTGAAGAAATACCTTACCATTGATGAAGAACAGGTAAAAATACAGATTTCACAGGAGCCGGCAGTGCTTCATGCGTATATTCCTGTTCAGAATAAAAAGGACAGATAAATATGTTAAAACAATATAAGTTACGATTTTATAATTTCAGACTGGTAGTGTTTCTGCTTGCCATCAGTATGATTGGTGTTACACTGGTTGGAACTGCTGCTTCAGATCTGAAGTCTAAACAGTTTGTAGGAGTGATTCTGGGTGTAATCTTTATGTTAATATTGTCACTGATGGATTATTCCTGGCTGATGAATTTTCAGTGGATCATGTATGGATTTAACATCGTTATGCTGGTGATAGTACGTATTGCCGGGAACAGTGCCAACGGTGCAGCCAGATGGATCAGTATCGGATCCTTTACATTTCAGCCTACAGAGTTATCGAAGATTATACTGATTGTGTTTTTTGCAAAATTTTTCATGGATAATGAGGAACATCTGAATACACCGAAAACTCTTGGACTGTCAGCAATACTTCTTGCAGTACCGTTGTTTCTGATTCTGCAGCAGCCTGACCTGAAAAATACCATTACTGTTATTGTTATATTCTGTATTATGATCTATATCGCAGGTTTAAGTTATAAGATCATAGGAGGGGCTCTCCTGATCGCAGTACCGCTTTTGATCATCTTTTTGTCAATTGTGGTCCAACCGGATCAGAAACTGATCAAAGATTATCAGAGAGACCGTATTATGTCTTTCCTGTATCCTGAAAATGAAGAATATTCAGATAATATCGAACAGCAGAATAATTCCAAAACTGCTATCGCATCAGGAGAGCTGGTTGGAAAGAAATTAAGTGGTGATGACAGTGTAACTTCTGTAAATCAGGGTAATTTTGTTTCTGAGAATCAGACAGACTTTATTTTTGCAGTTGCAGGTGAGGAATATGGATTTCTGGGATGTGTGGTAATCATATTGTTGCTGCTGGCAATTTCTTTTGAATGTATCCGGATGAGCCTGCGGGCGAAGGATCTGTCAGGAAAGATCCTTTGCTGCGGCGTAGGCGGTCTGGTTGCACTTCAGAGTTTTATTAACATCTGTGTTGCTACAGGACTTGCACCAAATACAGGTACACCTCTTCCATTTGTAAGCTATGGACTGACTTCTCTGATCAGTTTGTATATTGGTATGGGACTTGTTCTCAATGTAGGTCTTCAGAGCAGCACATACAACAAAGAAATCATGAAAAAGGAAATAGACAGGAGAGAGGAATACTTATGAGATTAGGAAAGTCATCTCCTCAGAAGACACCTGAGAAAAAGTCAGCGACACCGTACAAAAATATGTCAGGGAACAGAAATATCAGAAAAGAAAGTGCAAGACCGGTTCATACGACTGTACTTCCAAAGTCTCAGAGACCTTCCCGACAGCTGGAACTGACAGAACAGAAAAAAGCAAAAGCTGCCGTTCAGAAGAGATCCCGTTATAAACGTGCCAGAGGGAAGCGAATCGGCCATACGATACTGCTTCTTCTCATACTGGTGCTGGCCGCAGGCGGTGCTTATGTGGCAATGCAGATCATGAGAGGAAACTATGTCGGAAAACCAGTTCAGGCATTTGATTCTTCACAGGTTTTTACGAATAGTCTGGCTTCAAAAGAAAACATGAAAACAACCTCTTTTGCCCAGAAATTATGTGTTTCTTCCAAAGGCGATGTGGACAAGATACAGAATGTATCTTTAGAAGATGATCAGAGCGGTCTGTTGTTCAGTCTGAACAACCATAAAGTATTATATGCAAAGGGAATTTATGATAAGGTTTATCCGGCAAGTATTACCAAGATCATGACTGCAATGCTTGCATTGAAAAGTGGGAAACTGGATGATAACGTAACGATTTCCCAGGAAAATGTTACATTGGAAGAAGGTTCTCAGGTGTGTGGGTTCTCAGCAGGTGATCAGGTAACATTGGATCAGCTTTTGCATTGTCTTCTGGTATATTCAGGAAATGATGCAGCTTCTGCTATCGCTGAATATGTGGGTGGAAGTACAGAGAATTTTGTCCAGATGATGAACAGCTATGCGGCAGCACTGGGATGCACAGGGACACATTTCACTAATCCACATGGTCTTCAGGATGAAAATCATTATACCACACCATATGATATTTATCTGATGTTGAATGAAGCGATGAAGTATAAGGAATTTACAGAAATTACACAGTTGTCTTCCTATACAGTTAATTATACAGGTGCAGATGGTTCCGCATTGAGTACAACCCTTCAGGCTACTGATCACTATCTTACAGGAGAGGCAACTCCGCCGAAAGATGTGACAATCCTTGGGGGAAAAACAGGAACAACAGACTCAGCCGGCAATTGTCTGGCTATTCTGACGCAGAATGCTTACGGAAAGACTTTCGTATCTATTGTGATGGGAGCCTCCAGTAAAGATCTTCTGTATCAGGAAATGAATTCTCTGCTTCAGAATATTAACAGTTAAATAATTGGCATTTTTGTGCTACAATAACTGCAGTGACTGAAATGGTTACTGCAGTTTTTTAATTAATGGAGATGAAGAAAATGAGAAACATAGAAGAATTAAAAGATTTAAGGGAGCAGGGAAGAAATCTGATCGAACGAAAGCGGGATGAATTTGTAAGAAACAGTCTGCTTTCGGATGAATTCCTGGAGATGCTTGAGAAGAACAAAAAGCCCATGGATCTGCTGATGTCTTATTATAAATGTGCAATTATGGAAATAGAGACCAAATTCAAGGTTTTAAATCAGGAATATTCTTTGCAGTATGATAAAAATCCAATAGAAAGCATCAAGACCCGGGTAAAATCTTATGACAGTCTGCTGCGGAAAATACGCAGAAAAAATATTCCTCTGACATTGGATTCCATAGAAAAAAATATTAATGATATTGCAGGAGTCAGAGTCATCTGTTCTTTTCCTGACGACATTTATGAGATCGCAGAAAGTTTTTTGAACCAGGACGATATTACCCTCATTGAGGAAAAGGACTATATCAAAAATCCTAAACCCAGTGGCTACAGAAGTCTTCATCTGATCGTACAGGTACCGATCTTTTTGCAGAATACCAAGAAATTTGTAACTGTTGAAGTACAGCTTCGCACTATAGCAATGGACTTCTGGGCAAGCCTTGAGCATAAGATGAGATATAAGAAAAATATCGCCCCGGATCAGATCAAATTTCTTCAGGATGAACTTTCTGACTGTGCAAAGCAGAGTGCAGCACTGGATGAACGGATGCAGAATATCCGAAACGTGATCATTCAGAACTCTCCGGAGGAAGAAGATGAAGAGGGAATCTTTCTTCCTATGGGGCTGCCCATTACACGAGAAAACAGGAGAAAACAATTATGAGTGACTGTATCACAACTTACACCGGCAGACATATCGATCCGGTAAATCCTGATCCGGATATGATCTGCATAGAAGACATCGCACATGCCCTGTCCCTGATCTGCCGCGGAAACGGTCATGTACAGACGTTCTTTTCTGTAGGGCAGCATTGTATCAACTGTGCCAGAGAAGCTCTTGCAAGAGGCTGTTCTGACCGTATGGCATTGGCATGCCTTCTCCATGATGCCAGCGAATGTTATTTATCCGATGTACCAAGGCCATTCAAAAAGACTCTGGCAGGCTACAAAAGACAGGAAGAATCTCTGCTGAATTTAATTTACGAGAAATATCTGGGAAATTTACTGACCCAGGAAGAAAAAAAACAGTTAAAAGAAATTGATGACGACATGCTCTGGTTCGATCTGACATATCTTCTTAACGAGACCCAGACAACAAAAAAGCCATTGGTTCATATTTCTATAGATTATAAAGTACATCCATTTGAATACACGGAAAAAGAATATCTGGAACTGTTTCATTTTCTTACACAGAAGGCAGGCAGGTAAAAATTTCCTGACAACAGGGACGGTACTGAAAAGTTCATCTCTTTGGTTCAATGAATAATAAAATTTAAAAAATTCAATAAAATTTCACAAAAAAGCGCAAATACCACTTGTGTTTTTGAATAATATGCACTATAATATATAACATATTAATTGAAGTTTTTAGTCAAAATTAATATTATATGTGTCTAAGGAGGAAAACAGCATGGTTGAACTGATTGTAGGAAAGAAAGGCAAAGGCAAAACAAAAGTACTGTTAGATAAAGTAAATGGTGCAGTAAAAGAGGCAAATGGAAGCATTGTCTACTTAGACAAGAGCACAAAACATATGTACGAACTCAATAACAAAGTACGTCTCATTGATGTATCCGGATTCCCGATTAAGAATGCAGATGAATTTGTTGGATTTATCTGTGGTATCCTTTCTCAGGATCACGATCTTGAACAGGTATATCTTGACAGCTTCCTTAAAGTTGCGAAACTGGAAGACAAAGATATTACAGCTACTCTGTCACAGTTAGATGAGATTGGCAAACAGTTTAACGTTACTTTTGTAATCAGCGTATCTTTAGACAAAGAAGAAGTTCCTGAAGCATTCCACGATAAGATTGCAGTGGCTTTATAATAAATAAAAACAAACAGGAAAACAGTCTTTTATTATAACTTGATACTAAAAACTACATAGTGTAAACAAAAGGATATCTGCCTGTATTGTGATTGCAGATATCCTTTTTAGTTGCATTTTGTGACTGTACCTGTTATTATGAAGAAATAGTGTATATATGAATAAAAATTCAGAAGCAATAAATTAGCAAAATGCAAAATCATTATTAGGCTATAAGCAAACAGCGAAGGGGATAATTTTATCTGCCAGACTAAAATAGTGAGAAGAATAAAAGGAGATTAACATGGAAGAACTGTATAGAACAATTGAAAAGAAAATTAAAGATGCCGGATATCCAAGAGCTATTTCCGGTGAAGCGGTTTATGGAGACATTTGTGACCAGATTGAAGGAAAAGAGAACGGATCCTATGTTTTACTTTCCAAATTTGAGGATGATATTATCTTTGAATATCATATTACTGTTATGGATGAAGAGTTTAATCTCGGTGTACTGACAATGCGCACTCCTGAGGGTGTATTTGAGACGGATTTCGATGAAGAATAAGTAAATTTGAAAAGTAATGCAGATGTATCCCGGATTCTGTCAGAGAAAGATATCCGGGATACATCTGCATATATAAATATAAGAACTCAATCTTCCCGTAAATGAACTGCAGTGGCTGCTTTACGGCGTCTGGCATCATCCATGGCTGCATAATGCTTCTTAGTGGTATTTACGTCTCTATGGCCTAATACATCGGCTACAAGGTAAATATCACCGGTTTCCTGGTACAGAGCAGTGCCATAGGTACTGCGAAGCTTATGTGGAGTGATTTTCTTGGTAGTCGTGATTGCACGGGAGTATTTCTTTACCAGATTTTCAACGGCCTGGATGCCGATTCTTTTTCTCTGGGTAGAATAGAAGAGAGCGTGTTCATGCCCGGCTATGGAAACTATATTTTCACGGACTTCTATATATTTTTTCAGGGCTTTTTCTACTTCACGGCCAAAATATACCACCATTTCATTGCCGCCTTTTCGGGTGACTTTAATTCCATTATTTTTAAAATCCACATCTTCAACATCCAGTCCTACGCACTCGGATACACGGATTCCTGTACCAAGCAGGAGAGTAACGATCGCTAAATCACGTTCCTTGGTTTTTTCGTAATAAACACGTTTCTGACCGGTAAGCTCATCGCCACAGTGTTCTATATAATCCAGAAGCATAGCAACTTCATCGGCATCAAGTCGGATAATGCTTTTTTCATGAGTTTTCGGAACGTCTATGAGAACAGTTGGATTAGTTTTGATAAATTCATGCTTATAATAATATGCATAGAAGCTCCTTAAGGCAGAGATTTTTCTCTTTAATCCACGTTCGCCGTTTGTCTCGGTTTTGTCCCCGTTTTTGTAAACTTTCAGATATTCCTGATATTCCTCAATATCAACTGCTTTAATCTGATCCAAAACATCCACAGTGAAATCTTTCATAGAACAATCCTTAAAAACAGGATTCTCATCCAGCAAAAACTGGAAAAAGATACGGATATCATAGGCATAGGAAATTCGCGTTTTTGTAGTAGTAAGCGGATCCATAGCGCGAAAATAATCCTTACAGAAATCAGGAAGCGTTTTTAAAACAGCACGAAGCTTCAGGATATTCAGAATATCGGTTTGCTCATGGTAAGTAACTTTTTTATTATCATTATAATCTGCGTAATTGTCCATTGAAAAACTCCTTTAGAATATAAACTGGTCAACACAAAAATTATACCATGAAAGTGGCTTTAAAGCAATATCTATATGAAAAACTCGCGTTTGTCGTATAGATCTAAAACACTCTTATTTCACTATCAAACTATGTAAAAATCCCTTTGTATACATATAACACACATATATAAATTAATAAACCAAACTATGATAAAAAAATAAAACAGATACGATAAACCATGTTTCTCATTTAACGTATCTGTTATGTTATTATTTACTATGTAATATAGTAATATAAAGTTTATTATAATATGTTTGGCCTGGTCTGCGCCAAATACCTGTTCACCCTTTTCTGAACCTGCAAATGCGATCAGAAAATCAATAGATAAAACATCTGCTTCCAGCTCATTAAGATATTCCTGTGTTACTGTTGCCTCTTCCAGTGTGTTCTGTTTTTGATCCCATACAATCTGATATTGCATGATCCAGTTCAGGAATTGTCTTTTTAACAGAAATCAGACGTCCATCCTTCAGGAAACAATGTCTGGAATATGCGGTGGTACAGATTTCATTTTTAGTCCGGTTAAAGAATTCATAGTTAAATTCCAGAGAAATACCATTATATTTTTTTATACTTACACGGATTTCAATCTCATCATCAAATGAGACCTGTTTTTTATAAGAAACAGAAATTTCTACTACAGGAGATATCACTCCCAGTTCTTCTACTTTTTTATAACTGAACCCCATCTGATTCATATATCCAATCCGGGCTTCTTCCATCCATTTTACATAATTGGAATGATGAATGATACCCATCTGATCTGTTTCATGATATTGAGCTTTACGTGAATATATGTACATATTATGTAACCTTCTTTCGCTGGTTTTACAGGAACACTCAGGATGGTTGTTTCACATAGTTTAAAGGATTCTGATTCACACCGTTTACCTTAACACCGAAATGCAGATGAGCACCTGTACTGTTTCCTGTATTTCCCACATAACCAATAATCTGTCCTTTTCTTACGGTAGCTCCTACTTTCAGGGTTGGATAGAATTTGGACTGATGCATATATTCGGTGATCAGTCCTCTCCCATGGTTGATCATGGTATAATACCCTGCTCCGCCACTTGCAGAAGGCTTTTGCAAAGCTACAACTGTGCCGCCGGCAGCTGCATAGATGGGCGTTCCTATAGGAGCCGGGATATCAATTCCTTTATGGCTTGTGGAGCCAATACCACCTGGTGACTGTCTCTTTCCGAAATAACTGCTGATATACTTATAGCCTTTTAATGGCCAGCGGAAAGAAACCTTTTGATAATCTGGAATCAGTGCTCCGTCATCTCCTACGTAATTATTCTTATCAATCCATTGCCTGACTGCCATTGCTCCGGTAGACGGACTGAAATAATACTGTTTGCCACGAATAGTCACCCACCCTGTCTTGCGGGCACCGGTAGACGGATTCAGATAATATTTTTTATTGTTCAGCTTCAGCCAGCCTGTAGCCAGTACACCATTCGGCTGTGCATAATACCTGGATCCATTTTTGGAAAACCATTTGCCGGTACAGAGTTTCCCATCAGACAGAAAATAATAACGATGGCCGGATAAAGTCAGGAAACAGCTGTCATAACGGATTCCATTCGTGGATTTAAAATAATATCGTTCTCCATCTATCTCCTGCCAGCCAGTCAGCAATTTACAATCAGATTTCCTGAAATATCTGTAATAGGCATCCGGTTTATAGAATCCCTTTACCAGTTTTCCATTAGCTGCAGCGTAATAATAGGAACCATCTGTTTCTTTATACCATCCATTTTTTACCAGTCGTCCGTTATTACGGTTAAAAGAATACCAGACGCCTTTGACTTTATAGCGACCTTTGGCCATCTTTCCATCAGCTTTCAGATAGTAGGTAGATCTGCCATTCTTCTGAAAGCAGTTTTTCAGCATTTTACCCTTATTTGAAAAACAATAATAGGTTTTTCCTACTTTATGAAAACCGGAACGTATTACACCGTCTTTCCAGAAATAGTATTTATTTCCTGCCGGAGTGGTAATCCATCCGGTATACATATATCCGTTTTTTTCATCAAAGAAATAAGTCTTGCCGTTTACCGTCTGCCAGGTAGTCAGCATTCGTCCCTTTGCGTTAAAACAGTATTTTTTCCCATTGATCGTAAGGATACCGGCTTTGGCTGCACCGGTTTTTCCAAAATAGTATTTACGGCCGGAAGAAGGCTGATACCATCCTTTTACCAGCTTTCCTTTTTTGTCATAAAAATACCAGTAATTTCCTTTTTTAACAAAACCTGTTGTTTTTGCTACCGCCTGAACTGTAACTGCAGAAGATTGTATGAACCCCCCGGAACATACAACTGCGATAAAAATACAGATCACAGCAAGCAGATACCTTCTCTTTTTCATGGAGGATGTCTCTCCTTTTCAGACAACACAATTCAATTAGAAACTTTACATAATTGATTCATCCAGAATAATGGTAAAAGGTCCATCATTTTCTAAAGAAACCCTCATATCTGCACCGAAAATCCCCTCTTCCACTACCGGGATCTGTTTCCGGGCTTCCTGGATCATATACTGATAAAGTTCATTGGCCATATCCGGCGCTCCTGCATTTGTGAAACCAGGGCGGTTTCCACGTTTACAGTCTGCATAAAGCGTAAACTGGGAAATCATCAGAAGTTCTCCTTTTACATCTGCCAGTGACAGGTTTGTTTTCCCGTTTTCATCCTCAAAAATACGAAGCCCCAGGAGCTTTTTCAGATATTTATCAGCAATCTGCCTGGTATCTTCGTGCCCTACACCGATAAAGACCAGCAACCCTTTTCCGATTTTACCGCAGATATTGCCATCTACAGCAACCTGTGCGTGATTTACACGCTGGATCAGTAATCTCATTTTTTCTTCTCCTGTTTTGTTTTTATTTGGTGATACCTGTCTTTTAAAATGCGCCATGCCTGTTTTATATATTCCCAGACAATCTGAAGAAACTTGAGCAGATATTTCCAGATAAGCAGAACCAGATGGGAAAATGGATTCCATATTTTCATAAAGAAATTGTTTCTGTTTTCTGCGAGCTTTTCAGGAGATATTTTGCGTGGTTCTTCTTTACGAAGGGGAACTACTTCTCCTGTCCGATCATCCAGACAGTCAATATTTACATAGGTTTCCTCCTGTACAGGCATTTTACGTTTGCTTAAAGAATGATCGATCAGACGCCATCCCATTGCATAAAGTACTGCGAAAACCGGAACACCGGCGATCATTCCCGGAACACCGAAAAGGCCGCCGCCAATAAGGATCGCAACAATGACCATAAAACTGGAAAGTCCTGTAGTTTCGCCCAGAATCTTCGGCCCCAGGATATTCCCATCAAACTGCTGAAGAAGCAGGATAAAGATGGCAAAATACAGCCCCTTTAAAGGATCTACCACCAAAATCAGGAAGATACATGGAATAGCTCCGATGTACGGTCCAAAAAATGGAATGATATTTGTAACACCTATGATCACACTGACCAGGATAGGGAATGGCATATGGAGAAGCAACATTCCAATATAACACAGAACTCCGATAATGGCTGAATCAAGAAGCTTGCCGTATATAAATCCTCCGAATGTTTTATGTGTAAAACGCATGGCATGGATCAGCAGATTCGCCCATTTGTGAGGCAGCACTGCGTATACGAACATTTTGCTTTTGGCAACAAACTTCTCTTTGTCTGCAAGCACATACAAGGCAACGATCGCTCCGATCAGAAAATTCTTCATAAATGTCAGAATATCAAAAATACCTGCTGAAATGTTTTTAAGCATATCCTGCATCTGCGGCAGAATATTGGTAGTCAGGTAATCCTGTGCCTTTGCAGAATACTGATTGATCATATCAATGGTTTCTGAATTCAGGTTCCATCCATGTTCAACAAAAGAATTAAGCCATTTTTCAATAACCTTTACATAGTATGGAAAGCTGTAGATAATACTCATAACACTTCGGATCAGCTGAGGAAGTACCATCATGAGCAAAGCATAAATGAGCACCCAGAATAAAAACATGGAAAGAATAACACATGCCCAGCGGATCGCGCGTTTTCCTTTTTTCTGCAGATGAACCTCATGTTTTTTTAGCTGTGGGTAGATTAGTTTCTGCTCAAATAGATTGATCAACGGACTGAGAAGATAGGCCAGAATCACACCATAAATAATAGGGGCCATAATCCCCAGAAAAGTTTTAATCCCGATGATCAGAGTCTTCATGTGAAAAATACCGTAATAAAACAGCATACTGGCGGCAATTACCAAAAAAGCGGTTACCCCCCAGTGCAAATAGCGATTGTCCCAACGAAACTTCATAATATCCTCCTTTTTAAGATGGTACGATTATAACATTTTTTTTAATAGATGTCTCTGGATTTAATGAAATTTTAATAAAATAATATAGGGAACAAATAAAGACTCCTGCCCAAATCAGCAGAAGCCTTTATTTGATGATATTTATTTTTTCATGGAGTCAAATATTTCAATTGCCTGGATGATAGCTTTAGCTGCGCCTTCAATTCCAAGTTTACTACTGTCTACACAGAGGTTGTAACTGGCAGCAGCGCCCCATTTCTTATTTGTATAGTAATTGTAATAACTGGAACGGCTTTTATCTGTTTTATTGATCATGTCTTTGGCTTCTTTTGGTGTTTTATTATGCTTCTGAGCCAGACGGCTGATCCGCCAGTCTGTGTCTGCATGAACAAATACACTGAAGCAGTCTTTGTATTCTGCCAAAGCATAATCTGCACATCTTCCAACCATAACACAGGGGCCTTCAGAAGCCAGTTTCTTGATCGCATCAAACTGCGCAAGAAAAACCTTATGATTCATAGGCATATCTGTAAAGCCAGCTGAAGAATAACCGAAAGAATAGGTGTCCATTACCAGAGAATATAAAAAGCTGTTGGTAGGCCTCTCATCATGATTTTCAAAAAGTTCCTTGCAGATGCCGCTTTCATTGGCTGCATGCTCCAGAAGTTCTTTATCATAGCATTTAACGCCGAAGTATTTTGCAACTTCCTGCCCTATCTGCCTGCCTCCACTTCCGTATTCACGTCCTATTGTAATAATTGAACTTGTACTGTTCATAAGCTACACTCCCTTCCGTCACGTCTTTTGTATCATTATTATACAACATTTGAGGAGAAATGCAAATTATTTTCGCAATTTTTCTAATAATTTAATAAAATATTCGGGCAAAGGTGCAGTGAATTCCATATATTCTCCTGTGGAAGGATGCACAAATCCAAGTATCATAGCGTGAAGGGTCTGTCCCTGAAGATGATACGGATTTTTACCGGAACCATAGACTTCATCTCCAAGGAGCGGATGCCCGATACTGGTCATATGTACACGGATCTGATGTGTACGTCCTGTTTCCAGACGGCACTCAACATAGGTGGCATTCCTGAATCGTTCCAGAACCTTGTAATGGGTAACTGCGTTTTTGCCATTTTTGTAATTGAGGGCCATTTTTTTGCGGTCAACAGGATGACGGCCGATGGGACCTTCTATTGTTCCCTCGTCTTCTTTCAGAACACCCGATACAACGGCACGATATCTTCGCCTGATAGAATGCTCCTTTAATTGTTCAGCCAGATCCCGGTGTGCATTATCATTTTTACATACAAGGAGTGCACCTGTGGTGTCTTTATCAATCCTGTGCACGATTCCGGGGCGGAGAACACCATTAATACCGGAAAGGTTATCTTTGCAGTGAAACATAATAGCATTTACCAGTGTGCCTGAAGTATGTCCTGCGCTGGGATGTACAACCATTCCTTTGGGTTTATTTATGATCAGTACGTCCTCATCCTCATAGAGAATATCCAGAGGAATATCTTCGGGCAGAATATCCGGCTCTTCCATGTCCGGTACTTCTACAGAAATCTCATCCTGTATTTGAACCTTATAATTGGCCTTTACCGGGGCATTATTTACTTTTATTTTCTGTTCTTTCAGAAGTTTCTGAATGTAAGAGCGTGATAATTCTTCATTTTTTTCAGAAAGATAGCGGTCAATCCGAATACCGGACTGACCGTCAGAAACATGATAGTTAAGAATTTCCATAATATTAATCCTTTTTTAATCGCAAAAAGTGATAGTCTTCGTCGTTTTTGTATTTAAAGCACACCAGAATGACCAGCAGAATCCCACTACATACAACATAGATATCAGCCATATTAAAGACAGGGAAATCAATCAACGAAAAATAGATAAAATCCACCACATATTTACGAAATACCCTGTCAATAAAGTTGCCTAAAGCGCCGGATACCATGATTAAAGAAGTTATTGTCAATGGAAGGTAATAACCTGTTCTCGGAATCCGTGCATATACATAAAAAAATACACAGAAAAACAGAACACACAAAATTACAAAAACAGGAATCTTCCCCTCAAATAAACCGAAAGCCATTCCGCGGTTTTCAAGATAATGCAGCTGAAGAACCCCGGGGATCAAAATGATATCCGGCGAGTTTTTCAACCTGGTAAGAACAAGATACTTGCTTCCCTGATCCAGAAATGTCAGTATAAAAATAATGGCGCATCCCTTAAGCCAGTGTACCCAGACCGGTTTCACTGAATTTACTGTCATATAAGAATCTCCCTGATGGACTGAAGTAATTCCTGGTCAGTAACTGTTTTGTCAATGAAACTTTTGCCAATGCCATCCATAAGAATAAATTTAATGTGTCCTGCTTCCATTTTCTTGTCTTTCTTTGTGGCTGCAAGAACATCTTCCGCATTGAGGGAATCAACAGAAAGAGGAAGATCAAAAGCCTGGCAGCCTCTGCGGATTTCTTCATATTCCTGTTCAGTTAATAACCCACGTTTCATGGAGAGAAAGGCAGCCGCGATCAGACCAACACCGACACACTGACCATGAAGGAGCTGAAAATCTTTCAATTTCTCTACTGCATGACCAACGGTATGCCCTAAATTAAGAAGGGCACGTTCTCCCTGTTCTTTAGGATCTCTCTCCACAACACCAGCTTTAATTTCACAACATCTGCGGATCATACGGGACAATACATCTATATCCATCTGTTCGATAGCGGATTGGCTGGAACATACAAATCTGAAAAAATCTCCGTCGCAGATCAGTCCTGTTTTCAGAATTTCTCCCATACCGCAGGCAAATTCTTTCGCAGGAAGACTTCTCAGAGAAACCATGTTCATATATACAAGACGTGGCTGATGGAAAGCACCTACCATATTTTTGTACTGCTGAAAATCTACACCTGTTTTTCCGCCCACACTGCTGTCTACCTGGGCCAGAAGTGTGGTAGGAACCTGTATGAAATCAATTCCCCGGAGATAGGTAGCTGCTCCGAAACCAGTAAGATCTCCTACTACCCCGCCGCCTAATGCAACCAGGAGCCCCTTTCGATCCATCTCATGTTCGATCAGGGTTTTATAAAGCTGCTGTACTGTATCAAGATTCTTATTTGGTTCACCTGCTTCAAATACAAATGAAAAGACACAGGAGGAAACTTTCTTCAGTTCAGTCTCGACTGCTGTGTAATATAAAGGTTCTACATGACTGTCTGTAACAATGCAGACTTTTCGATCCTGAAGTCCCTCAGCTGCAACAGCCTGAGAAAGAAAGCTGAAATCTTTTTCAAAATAAATAGGATAATGAAAGTCGCCTTCTCGTTTTACAAGTAATTTCTGTTCTGCCATTCTGCTAATCCTCCTGTCTGATAAATCAATGTATCATTATATATATCGTAGAATCCGAACACTGCAGCGTCCTTTTTTCGTCTGATGTGAAACACCGTCAAAAATAAAACGTCCTTTGCCACGCACAGAAATAATATCACCATCTTTAGGTTCATAGCCATTAGATGTGATCAGCTTTCCGTTCACAAAAACATGCCCTCCTTCAATGAAAGGCACCATACTGCTCCGGGATGATTTAAATGCCAGAGCGATCAATGCATCTAAACGTACAGAAGCACAGGTTCCGCTGACTGCTTCAAGTTCAGGACGTGGAATTTCATCCGGATTCTCTATTTTTGAAATCAGAATATTGGTATGACGGACACGGCACATATTTTTCAGGAAAAAGTCCGTCATTTTATTGCTGCTGAAAAACCATGCAGCATTTTTCTGCACAAGAATATCTCCCAGCACATTTCTGTCCACGCCCAGATTCAGCAGTGCTCCCAGATAATCTCTATGAGTGAGATCTTCTGAAAATTTAATAGCTTTTGGCTCTATTTTTAGGCAGTCGATGGGGTATTCCCACGTAAAAGCAAGAGCATCAGGATGAAATGCCACCATCTGACGCTCCGCATTATCATAGCCGCCACTGCTTTCCATAACAATACCGGGAAGCTGTGATTTCAGGCTATTCACCATATTCTGTTCATTAAGATTCAGAAAATCAGAAAAAGTAACAATATCTCTCTGATAGGAAAGATTTGCCAGCTCCCGGATTCTCTTAAGAAAAAATTCCTCTTTTTCCATTATGAGATCAGTATCCTGCTCTTACAGATGGCGCAGAACCGCCAAGAATATTCTGAAGGTCACCGGTGATATCCACATTATATGGTCCGAGAACAAAAATGTAACTGGATACTTTCTGAAGGCTTCCTCCCAGAGAATAACATGCACCGGAAGTGAAATCAATGATTCTCTGTGCCAGTTCTACATCAATTCCTTCCAGATTTAAAATAACAGTGGAGTTATCTACCAGGGTATCTGCAATTTCCCGTGTATCTTCCATAGAAGAAGGTTTGATCACACATACTTCCATGTTAGCTCCCTGAGGTGTTTTACGGCTGTTTCTCATCGGGGTGATCTTATTAGAGGATGCGACCGGGCGTGACAGTCGTTCTGAACGCTCCTGACGAACAGGTGCCTTGGCAGCGGAAGATTGCTGTTTGGAAGCAGTATTTACAGATTTTTCCTCGATTTCATCAGAAACTGCAATATCCTCAGAATCTTTTTTCTTGGCAAATTTATCAAAGAATTTCTTCTTTGGTTTGTCATCAAAATCATCATCCAGGAAATCATCCCCGTCGTCTTCTTCATCTAACAGATCTTCATCTAAAAATCCGTCATCATCATAATCATCATTTAATTTGATGGCATCTAAAAATTTATCTAAAACGCCCATTTTAATCTCCAATCTTTTCTAATCTTCTTTTATTGAGTAATTTCTCTCACCAAAGATACCTGTTCCTACACGTACCATGGTAGAACCTTCCTCACATGCGACCTGATAATCGTTTGTCATTCCCATGCTCAAGACGCTCATAGTAATATTATTAATGTTTTTGGCTGCAATGTCAACACTTAATTTCTTTAATTTACGAAAAACACTTCTGTTTTCTTCTGGATCAGCAACAAAAGGAGCGATTGTCATAAGCCCCATTACTTTAATATGGGAATAAGAAGCAATCTCCTCTATAAGTGGAAGAACTTCTTCTGTTTTCAGACCAAATTTACTCTCCTCTTCTGCTACATTTACCTCGATCAGAATGGGCATGCATACGTTTTTCTTTGCTGCTTCATGCTCAATTGTTTCGGCAAGGCGCAGAGAATCTACAGAATGGATCATAGAAACCTTATCAATAATATATTTGACTTTGTTTCGCTGAAGATGTCCGATCATGTGCCACTCTATATCAGAGGGGAGCTGATCATACTTATCCATGATCTCCTGCACTTTATTCTCACCAAAAACACGTGCACCTGCATCGTACGCTTCCTGAAGCATTTCAACAGGTTTGGTTTTGCTCACAGAGATCAACGTTACCTCTTTGGGGGATCGTCCTGCATTTTTGCACGCTTTGTTAATATTTTCCTGTACGACTGCTAATTTTTCAGCTATCATTTGGAAAGCCTCCTTAATTTATATTTAGTCTATCAATATAAAATATCCTGTTCTTTTACCTGATCAGCATTTCTTACAATATGATCATATCTGGAAAGGCCATAGGATGTATTCTTGGCTACAATGGCATATTCTTCATTCTGATCCAAAACTTCGATACACCGGAAAACTGCATATCCTTTATTAATACAATAAACTCCCTGCAGGGTGTCTGTTTCTCCGATAACATATTTCTCACCAGTATCAGGATTAACGATGGCATCACCTTCTTTAAAAGAACTTTTATCAACATAATCATTGCTGACCGGATCTTCGGAAGAGCCGGAAGAAGATTTCTCTTCAATACTGGCATATATGCTGGCACTTTTGAAGGTCGTAGCAGCTTTGCCTGACTTTGTTTTGGTGGCAAGCATAAAGCCGGTAGCACCACTCTGGGGATCTGTTGTTGCATACGAATCCGGAATTACATAAAAATCCTTTGTGACAATAGATGACAGTGGAATTTTCAGGCCAGTGGATGTATTTGTCACAAGTTCTATATCCAGGAAACGGTCAGAAGCATAGCGTATCAGCCCTTTATTGAAATCAATCTGGCCGTATCTTTCTCCATCAATCGTTATAATAGAAAAATCTCCAGTCTGTGTCATATCATCTTTCTGAAATTTTACACGAATGGTGGAGCGGTCTTTTAATTTTTCTGCCTGTTTCTCACTTAGAGGGATCAGAAGACTCCAACGTTCATCTGTGATTATGCTATATACATCATCTCCGGCTTTAACTGAATCAGAAGTTTTCAGATCTGTTTCATGATAGGAATTCTGATCAAAATCTTCTGCTGTTACTGTATCAATTGTTTTTCCCTCATAATTATCTGTTGAATATAAAATAATCCCATCAGATTCGGCACGGCTGATATTTTCATTTCCATAGCTGACTGAAGCAGCTGTGGCAGAGGTATTTTCAGAACTGCTTTCATCTTCGGTATTTTCGTCAGAAGTCAGCGGCGCTGTTGTGCCGGTGGCAGATTCAGAATACTGAAGAATATTTCCTTTCAGTTCATATTTAAAGCTGTATGTATTGTTAAATTTACTTGAATTAAAACTTTTCGAAAAACTCATCATATCATTTCTGATACGGGAAAGTTCCTCCGGTGTAAGACTGACAGAGGAAGAACCGGACTTCGTACTGCTCAGACCATAAACAGCGCCTGATGCATTGATCTTGCTTCCCTCCCTTGCATAATAGGTAATGTAACCGGAAGAAGCAGCTTTACACACTGACTCTTCACGTATTGCCAGTCCTGTATATGTTTCATTCCTTGACAAAGGACCGGAAGTTACCTGGTAGGACTCAATATGAGGAGTAGTAAGATACAATATAGCACTAAATGCCATATAGATAAATAAAACGCCAAACATGACAGTTCCGATATTCAGTCCGAAAATCTTTCGAAGCCTGGCCAGAATACCCGGCATCTGTCTGCTTTTTTTATGATTAGCGGGCAAATGAAATGCCTCCTTTTGATTAGTGAAAGAATTCGATTACAGACAGGTACTGAAACAAAAAGCCCAATATCTGTCCGATATCCCAAATATTGTAACATTTTATAGCTCTAAAAACAAGCGAAACATAAATTCTTCACATATACCTTCACATATAAGGATTCTTCATATATAAGAAAAGCGGAGTATTTTTCTGTAATATATCATATAAGAAAAAGGATAAACGAGAACGTATTTTCCGAATATCTGTTTGCGTTTCTGATATAAATATGATATGATAGAACTATTAAATCAGGAGGTACAACCTATGGCATATGGAAGAATTACGCAGAAACAGCAGGAAATCCTTGACTATATTAAGAATGAGATCCTGAACAGAGGCTTTCCTCCGGCAGTTCGTGAAATTTGTGAGGCAGTAAATCTGAAATCCACATCTTCTGTGCATGCGCATCTGGAAGCACTGGAGAAGAACGGATATATCCGGAGAGATGCGACGAAACCCAGAGCGATTGAAATTATTGATGATAATTTTAATTTGGTCCGTCGAGAAGTAGTAAATGTTCCCATTGTTGGAACTGTAGCAGCCGGACAGCCTGTTCTTGCAGTAGAGAATATCGAAGGTTATTTCCCTATTCCGGCAGAATTTATGCCTAATGAGCAGAGTTTTATGCTTAAAGTAAAAGGGGAAAGTATGGTAAATGCAGGAATTTTCGATGGAGATCAGGTACTTGTAAAGCAGCAGTCTACTGCTTCTGACGGAGACATAGTAGTAGCATTGGTCGATGAGGGGGCTACTGTTAAGACTTTTTACAAAGAAAAAGGATACTATCGTCTTCAGCCGGAAAATGACAGTATGGATCCTATTATTATTCGTGGTGATCTTCAGATACTCGGAAAAGTATTTGGCGTATTCCGTCTGTATCAGTAAATACAGACAACGAGATGATTGGGGCAAACGTAGAAAGGGAGCAGTGACTGCTCCCTTTTGTTATCAATTATTTCTCGAGAAATTCATTAATATCAAGAACTTTTCCATCTCTCCAGATTCTTTCCAGATCATAGAAAAGACGGTTTTCTTCATCAAATACATGAACGATCATATCGCCGTAGTCCATCAGAACCCAGCTTGAATTTCTGGTTCCCTCGATCTGTTTGGCTTCGTATCCTGCTCTTCCCAGTGTTTCGTCTACATTATCAACCATAGCCTGTACCTGGTTCTGGTTGGATGCACTTGCGATTACGAAATAATCAGCGATCACAGATACTTCATGGATATCGATCACTTTAATGTCTTTACCTTTTTTGTCATCAAGGGCGCGGCAGGCAAGTTTTGCCATTTCAAGTTCTTTACTCATGAAAATAGTCCTTTCTTTCTATAATAAATAGGTCATTTTGTTTCACTATGATATATTTGTACAGCAGTCTGATATGAAACTGCCTAAGACTGTCTTTTTATATGTAAGTCTTTGTAATATAAAAAGGCATCTTTTGTAGCATTATCAATATCTTTCGGATTCTCCTCAAGATAAGCCAATGTATCTGCCAAAATCTTATACATACATTCATCCAGATCCTCAAAAGCCAGCTTGCGGACAACTGCAAGGTTAGGGGCTTTATCGCGTTTTGGCTCAATATAGTCAGCAATATAGACGATTTTTTCCAGTAATGTCATCTCAGGCTTTCCGGTGGTATGCCAGGTGATGGCAGAAAGAATCTCTTCATCAGTGACATCATATTTAGCTCTGGCTACATAAGCACCGAGCTTGGCGTGAAGTAAAAATGGATGTGTCTGTTCAAATTCAGATACAGGAATGTTATGCTGGCTGCACATTTTCAGTTTCTTTTTATTCGGAATACATTTTGCGCAGTCGTGAAGCAGCCCGGCTGTCTGAGCTACGATCAGATCGCAGTCATGTACCATGGCAAGTGCTGCGCAGGTGTACATAACTCCCAGTGTATGAGCATAACGATCCTCATCCAGATACTTGGCTAATTTTTTCTGCATTTTTATAAAATCATACTCTGCCATTGGGAAAAATCATCCTTTCTTTTCAGTCAGACTGTAAATCTGGTTTTCTTCAATATATGTGATCACCGGATCTGGAATATAGTAACGAACACTTTTGTCTTCACTGATCCAGTTTCTGAGCATTTTGCTGGATACATCAATGTTTGTGGTATTCAGAGTCAGAAATGTACCGTCATATTTGAGTGAAAGACGATTCATTTCTGTTTCAAGTTCTGCAATTGTGGAATGGTTTCTTACAGCAGTTACCAGAATACAGTTTCTGCAGATACGTCCCGGTTCTCTCCAGGTATCGAAATCATACAGGGAATCTGCACCGATTATGAAATAATAATCCGTATCAGGATTCTCTGTTTTTAGTGTTTCCAGTGTATGATATGTGTAAGTGTAACCATTTTCGTGCATTTCAGCCAGCGACAACTCGAAATGAGGATTATCAGAGATAGCTCTGCGAACCATCTCTACTCTCTGTTCATCTGTGGCGCGTCCCTGACGGTTCTTTTTATGAGGTGGGTTGCCGGAGGGCATAAACAGTACCTTATCCAGTTGAAACTGTTCGTATGCTTTTTCTCCAAGAATCAGATGGCCCATATGAATGGGATCAAATGTACCGCCCATGATACCAATTCTTTTTCTGATGTCAGCCATAAAAACTCCGTACTTGTTTGTTTAATTTAATTATTTTCTTGGTAATTCGATCTTCTTTTTCTCGTTTTTGCCTTCGCGGTACAAAACAATCTTCTTGCCGATAACCTGAACGATCTGGGAATGGGTACGCTCTGCCAGAACTTCAGCCATCTGACGCGGATCTTCCAGACAGTTCTGGAGCACACTGATCTTAATTAATTCTCTGGCTGCAAGTGCCTCATCTACAGCGGCTGTGTTCTCAGGAGTAAGTCCGCCCTTTCCAAGCTGCAGGATCGGATCCATTGTCATTGCAAGGCCTTTTAAATAAGCTCTCTGTTTACTTGTCATTTCTTTTTCCTCTATTATTTTCTGCTATGTAAAGCGGGCAGGAGCGTCCGCTTTACGATTTGTATGATTCATACCTTGTTGTTTAATTTAATTTTCACTATTTATAATAATCGAAGTCAAATCCGTACATACGTACAGTATCACCTTCCTGAATGCCGGCTTTCTCAAGTTCTGCCAGGATACCGCCCTCTTTCAGGAATTTCTGGAAGAATGCAAAACCTTTCTCAGAATCAAGGTTTGTATAACCGAGCATTTTTTCAATCTTCGGTCCTTCGACTACAAAGATTGTCGGATCTTCAGGGAGCTGCTCTACTGTATATGGAAGATTCTCTCCAATCAGCATATCTTCAGGGAAGAATTCCTGTTCAAATACTACAGGTTCCTGTGGGCAGTTATCAAGAAGTTCTTTTACATGGAATAAAAGTTCTCTTACACCCTGACCGCTGACTGCGGAAATCGGATATACCTGAATTCCTTTTGGCTCAAATTCTGCTTTAAGTTTGTCTACCGGATTCTCTTCACCGTCTTCTGTATAGATACAGTCAATCTTGTTTGCTGCGATTACCTGTGGTCTTGCGGCAATTTCCGGATTATAGGCTTCCAGTTCTTTATTGATCTTATAAATATCATCGATTGGGTCACGTCCCTCAGTAGATGCTGCATCTACGATATGGATGATGACTCTGGTACGTTCGATGTGGCGGAGGAACTCATGTCCAAGTCCTACACCCTCTGATGCACCTTCAATCAGTCCGGGAATATCAGCGATTACGAAACCACCATTCTCAGTATCTACAACACCGAGATTCGGACTCAGGGTTGTAAAGTGATAATTGGCAATCTTTGGCTGCGCGTTGGTAACACGGGAAAGGAATGTAGATTTTCCAACATTCGGGAACCCAACCAGACCGACATCCGCGATCACTTTCAGTTCAAGAAGAACTTCCAGTTCCTGCGCAGGCTGTCCCGGCTGTGCGTATTTCGGAACCTGCATGGTAGCAGTTGCATAATGCTGGTTTCCTTTGCCACCTCGTCCGCCTTTTAATACGATCTGGCGTTTGTTTTCGCCGGACATATCAGCGATTACTTTGCCGGATTCTGCATCCATGATGACTGTTCCTTCCGGAACTTTTAATACAACATCTTTTCCATCGGCACCGTGGCAGCGTTTCTTGCCGCCTTCCTGTCCATCTTCTGCTTTATATTTTCTTCTGTGTCGGTAGTCGCCAAGGGTGTTCTGGCCTTCATCTACCTCAAATATCACGTCTCCTCCACGACCGCCGTCGCCGCCGTCAGGACCGCCATTCGGAACATATAATTCTCTGCGGAAACTTACATGGCCGTCGCCGCCTTTACCGGAGCGGATATAGATTTTCGCTCTGTCTGCAAACATATGACACACCTCTGTCCTTTACTTATGATTATTTATTTCTTAGTTTCTTCTATTATAATACTGTTTTAATCTAAAAGAAAGGCTCCAAACCCTGTCAGATTTGAAGCCTTCCGCTTAACCAGATTATTCTGCTTCTACTGGAACGATAGAAACCTGTTTCTTATCGCGTCCTTTTCTGGTAAATCTTACGACACCATCTTTCAGTGCAAATAAAGTATAATCTTTACCGCAACCTACGTTCTCACCAGCATGGATCTTAGTTCCGCGCTGTCTGTAAAGAATATTTCCAGCTTTAACAAACTGTCCGTCTGCTCTCTTCGCACCTAATCTCTTGGATTCGGAATCACGACCGTTCTTTGTAGAACCAACTCCTTTTTTATGTGCGAATAACTGAAGGTTCATTTTCATCATGTTGTTACACCTCCTTGACTTTTACTGTCAAATATCGATTGTTATAACTATGTTCAATTTCTGTTAATCCGAGAACCAGCGAATCCATGAGAAGTATTCCCCTCTCAGTAACCGGAGCTGTGAAATGGAAAGATACATAACCGTCATCTTCCTGTACTTCAAACTGATCGTCTGTAAATGCTTCAAGAGAATTTACAGTATTAATCACCAGTACAGAAACAGCAGCGCAGACAATATCCTGTCCCTCTTCTGCATATCCGGCATGACCTTTCGAAACAAATTCCAGATAATTTCCATTTCTCTTCTTAACTGTAATTG
>OLNC01000342.1_pt1 | contig 51057 bp, 48 predicted proteins | sample 1672011 | NCBI WGS metagenome assembly OLNC01 (sample SAMEA3136636, study PRJEB25190) | human gut metagenome | biome: human gut; feature: human-associated habitat; material: faeces | place: Austria | collected 2013
GAAAACCTATGTCAATGAGGTTAAAAAGAATTACGATTATGTGCTTATTGATTGTATGCCGAGCTTAGGTATGATAACCATCAATGCTCTGGCGGCGGCTGACAGCGTGATTATCCCTACACAGCCCCACTATCTCTCGGCTAAAGGTCTGGAGCTTTTACTTCGCTCCGTATCAATGGTCAAGCGGCAAATCAACCCCAAGCTGCGGATAGACGGTATCTTAATGACTATGGTAATGCCCCGTACCAACATTTCTAAGGAAATTACGGCAACGGTCAAAAGTGCATACGGTAAGAAAATCAAGGTATTTGATACCGAGATACCTCATTCTATCCGTGCGGTGGAAGCTACCGCAGAAGGCAAAAGTATCTTTGCCTACGACAAAAGCGGCAAGGTTGCCGCAGCCTATGAGCAGTTCGGAAAGGAGGTGGCAGAGATTGGCGAGAAGCAGAGAAACCAAAATCGAGCTGACCGCATACGATGACCTTTTCCAAACGGACGAAAGCCGTGAGGAAGAAAAGCTCTCTAAGATAAGGGATATTCCCATATCGGAGATTGACGAGTTTCCAGACCACCCGTTCAAGGTTTTAATGGACGAAGATATGGAACAGCTTGTCGAGAGTATCAAGCGAAACGGTGTAATGACCCCTGCGACAGTTCGCTTAAAAGAGGACGGACGGTATGAGCTTATCAGCGGTCACAGGCGAAAAAAGGCTTGTGAACTTGCGGGGCTTGAAACGCTGAAATGCGAGGTTAAAGAGCTTACCCGTGACGAAGCCATTATTGTGATGGTGGAAAGTAATCTCCAACGCTCTGTTATTCTACCGAGTGAAAAAGCCTTTGCGTATAAAATGCGGTTGGAAGCTATGAACAGGCAAGCAGGCAGACCGAGCAAAGATAATTTGACACCAATGGTGTCAGATTTAGATACTACTCGAACAAATGAGAAACTGGGTAAAGAGGTTGGAGAAAGCCGTGAGCAAATCCGCCGCTATATCCGTCTAACGGAGCTTGTACCCGAAATCCTGCAAATGGTAGATGAAAGGCAGATTGCATTCCGTCCTGCGGTTGAAATTTCCTATCTGACCGAGGAACAGCAATACACCCTGCTTGAAGCAATGGAGTACAACGATGCTACCCCGTCATTGGCACAGGCTATTAAAATGAAGAAGTTTAACCAAGACGGTAAGCTCACTTCCGAGGTTATCCAGTCCATTATGGAGGAAGAAAAGCCCAACCAGAAGGAAAAACCTGCTTTCCGTGACGAGAGGATAACCAAGCTCATTCCCAAGACTGTTCCCAGAGGGCAGGAAACGGATTTTGTTGTCAAGGCGTTGGAGTTTTATAACCGACACTTACAGCGGAACAAGGCTCACGAGAGATAGCCACACATCGAGGGCGAGGTCTGCCCATTTGAGTGGATAGCCATTATTTTTGCTTCCCCCTCTCCACACCTCACCCCCTAACTACTGCCAGTAACTATCCGAGAAAAGAAATACTTTAAGCTGTCCATAACGGGCAGCTTTTTCGGTCAGTAAGGCAAAGTATTCAATCCAAATTACAGGAGGTAACTATGAAAATCCCTAAATTATTCAAAAAGGCTGCGGCTTTTGTAATGGCTGCGGTCACGGCATTATCCATAATGCCAGCGACGGCGTTTGCTGCGGGTGACATCGGGACGATTTCCTTTTCCCACACCTATGACAGCAACGGTAATGCGATGAGGTACAATTCCAGTGCGAATATCGGCGGCTATACCGCAGGCGGAACGGGAAATTACAAGTACCGTATGTTTGTGGACGGTGAGAATGCGTTTTGTATTCAGCCGGGAGTACCGCTGAAAACAGGAAACACCTTGAAAAAGGCTTCCTCCGATACTTGGAACGCCCTTTCAGCCAACCAGAAAAAGGCGGTTGGGCTTGCCCTGCTCTATGGGTATCAGGGCAACCGAAATAATCTGTCGGGAAGTGATGATGAAAAATGGCTTGCCACGCAGACCCTCGTATGGGAGTTTGTCACAGGCTGCCGTGAAGCCACAGGCTCATATAACCAGACAAGCACTACTGTTTACAGCCTGCACTTCGGTTCAAATTATGCCAACAGCGGAGCAAGGGCAGTGTATGACCAGATTGTTGCGATGCTGCGTGAGCATAACACCATTCCGAGCTTTATGTCGGGTGGTAAGAATGACATCACAAAGGAGCTTGCATACAAGGACGGAAAGTACAGCATCACATTGACAGACAGCAACGGCGTCCTTTCTGATTACAGCTTTTCAAGCTCTGACAGCAATGTGAGTGTATCGAAGTCTGGAAATAAGCTGACAATCAGCTCCACCGTAGCTATCAGCGGTTCTGTCCGCATTACGGCAAAGAGGAACAATGTGCCGACGGTCAGCAGCAGTGCAAAGCTCATTGCCTATGGCGACCCGAACTTGCAGGACTTGGTAACAGGTGTGGAGAATGCTGATACCGTGTCTGCATATATCAATATCGAAACGCCGACAGGCACGATTGCCCTCAAAAAGACTTCAGAAGACGGAGTTGTGGAAGGCATTTCTTTTACAATCAAAGGCGATAACTTCAACAAAACAGTTAAGACAGGAAAGGACGGCTCTGTCTCCGTGGAGGGATTATTCCCTGGCACTTATACGGTCACAGAACAGTCCATTGACCGTTATGAGCCGCAGAAAACCCAGACCGTAACCCTTATCGGAGGGAAAACCTCTACTGTGACCTTCAGCAACTCTTTGAAGCGTGGCAGTCTGGAAATCGTCAAGACTTCCGAGGACAATCTGGTGGAGGGAATGAAATTCCACCTTTATGGCATATCTTTAAGCGGCTTGCCTGTTGACGAGTATGCCGTGACTGATAAAAACGGACTGGCTAAGTTTGAAAATGTCCTTATCAGCGGCGATACCCCGTATGTGGTTGAGGAAGTGGATACCGCAGTCCGCTATGTCGTTCCTGCTTCCCAGACAGCTCCGATTGAATGGAACAAGGTCACAAAACGCAGCTTTGATAATGTATTGAAGAAATTCCAAGTGACTGTGACAAAGACCGATGCAGAAACAGGTTCTCCACAGGGTGATGCTTCCCTTGCAGGTGCGGTTTACGGCATCTATAAGGGTGAGGAACTGATTGACACCTACACGACTGATGAAAACGGTCAGTTCACGACAAAGTATTATATCTGTGACAATGATTGGATTGTCCGTGAAATCAGCCCGTCCGAGGGGTATCTTCTGGATACCGCAATCCACAAGGTAGGGGCAGAACCAGAGCTATACACGGTTGAGCTGAACAGTACCGCAAACGCTGTGAATGAACAGGTCATCAAGGGTAATATCGCAATCATCAAGCATACGGATAACGGGGAAACCCAGATTGAAACACCCGAAGAAGGTGCGGTATTTGAAGTGTTCCTCAAATCCGCAGGTAGCTATGAAAATGCAAAGGAAACCGAGCGTGATGTGCTGACCTGTGACGAGAACGGCTTTGCCCAGACAAAGGATATGCCATATGGCATTTATACCGTCCGTCAGACCTCTGGTTGGGAGGGGCGTGAGCTGATGAAAGACTTTGATGTGTTTATCAGCAAGGACGGTCAGACCTACCGCTACCTTATCAACAACGCTAACTTTGAGAGCTATATCAAAATTGTAAAGAAAGATGCAGAAACAGGCAATACAATCCCGTATGCAGGTGCAGGCTTCCAGATTTACGACCCGAATGGAAATCTTGTGACTATGACTTTCACTTATCCCGAAGTGACGACCATTGACACCTTCTATACTACGGCAGACGGCGACCTTATCACACCGCAGACATTGGAATACGGCAAAGGCTATTCCCTTGTGGAAGTACAAGCCCCGTATGGGTATGTCTTAAATTCCGAGCCTGTTTATTTTGATGTGGTGCAGGAAAACTCTGAGGAAGAAAGCGGCATTACCGTTATTGAGGTAGTACGTTCCAATATGGCACAGAAAGGCACAATTACTGTAGAAAAGTCTGGCGAGGTATTCAGCTCCGTGGCAGGCGATAAGGGGTTGTATCAGCCGATTTTCTCTGTCAGCGGTCTTGAGGGTGCAGTCTATGAGATTACCGCAGCCGAGGATATTGTCACTCTGGACGGAACGGTCAGAGCAAACAAGGGCGAGGTTGTGGATACCGTTACGACAGGAAAGGACGGTACAGCAAAATCCAAAGAACTGTATCTCGGAAAATATGAGGTTAAGGAAATCACAGCTCCGTATGGAATGGTGCTGAATGAGGAAGTCCATTCTGTTGAGCTTGTGTATGTAGGACAGAATGTTGATGTAACGGAAACGGCTACTTCTTTCTATAATGAAAGACAGCGTGTTGAAATCGACCTCATCAAGAGCCTTGCCATTGATGATGCCTACGGCATTGGCAAGAACGGGGAAATCTTTGATGTGACCTTTGGATTGTATGCGGCAGAGGAACTCACAGCCGCAGACGGAAAGACCATTCCTGCGGACGGTCTGATTGAGGTCATTTCCCTTGATGAAAGCGGTCACGGGAAAGCAATCAGCGACCTGCCGATGGGCAGCTATTATGTGCAGGAAATCTCGACCAATTCCGCATATATTGTCAGCGATGTAAAATACCCTGTTATTTTTGAATACGCAGGACAGGATACCGAAATTGTCCGCATCACAGCCAATGAGGGCGAAGCTATCACAAATGACATTATTTACGGCTCTGTAAGCGGTAAGAAATCTGATGAGGATGGAAAGGCTCTGGGAGGTGCAGTTATCGGTATCTTTAAGACAGGAACTACCGAGTTTACAAAGGAAAATGCGATTGCAGCTACCACATCAAAAGATGATGGTAGTTTTTCTTTTGCCAAAGTGCCGTATGGAACTTGGATAATCCGTGAAATCGAAAGCCCGAAGGGATATGCACTCTCCGAGGAAGAAATCGCCGTAACAATCGGCAAGGTGGACGAAGTTGTGGAAATCGAACTTGTCAACTACTTCATTAAGGGCAATATCGCTTTGACAAAGGTTGATGAGGATTATCCCGACAACAAGCTGTCTGGTGCGGTATTTGAGGTTTACTCCGATACCAATGGCGATGGGAAACTGGATAATGACGATACGCTGCTTGGCGAAATGAAAGAACTTGACGGCGGCGTTTATCAGATGAGTGAACTCCGCTACGGCAAATATCTGGTAAAGGAAACCAAAGCTCCGACAGGCTTTGTGTTGGATGAAGATGTTTATGCCGTATCCATCGAGGAGAACGGAAAGACCTACACCGTGGAAAACAAGGCGGGTGTTGGCTTTATCAATGCAGCACAGAAAGGCTCTCTAAAAATCGTAAAGACTTCCTCTGACGGTAAGGTGGAGGGCTTCTCTTTCCGTGTGACAGGCGTGGACTATGACCAGACCTTTAAGACAGATAAGAACGGGGAAATCGTGATTGAGGGCTTGCGGATTGGCGACTATACCGTATCCGAAGTAAGCGACAAGGCTTCCGCAGGATATATCCTTCCTGCCGATAAACAAGTAACGGTAAAGGTGAACGCTACGGCTATCGTGCAGATGCACAATGAGTTTAGGGATACCCCGAAAACAGGCGATGACTTCAATCTGGGCTTATGGGTAAGCCTTGCAGCTTTGTCTGTTGTCGGTGCGGGCGTTCTCGGATTTGTCGGCTATAAGAACAGAAAGAAGAAAAAGGAGGACTAATTGATGGACGCTAAAACTATTATCGCAATCGTGCTTGTCGTGTTCATTGTGGGTGCGGCGGTATGGCTGAATATCCGTAACAGAAAGAATAAGTAAGTGGTTTGGGCGGCTGAAAGATGCCGCCCTTTCCTTTATGGAGGTAAAGATGAGAAACCTAAAAACCATTGAAAAGAAAGTCAGGGCTGTTCTGGAAAAGAATGAAGATGCCAGAAATGACGATATGGTGCTGTATCTTGCACTTTGTAATGCCTGTCTGAAGGATGCAGGGGCAATGCCGCTTGCAGAGATAATGACGCAGCACAAATATCTCGGTCTGCCGAGCTTTGAGAGCGTCAGCAGGACACGCCGCAAGCTGCAGGCACGGTATCCAGAGCTTGCAGGAAGCCGCCCTGTTCAAAAAATGAGAGCTACGGGCGAGAAAGCCTATCGGCGTTATGCCAAAGAATAGAGAGGTGCTTATGGACGAAGAAAAACGCTCCAATCAGAACTATGAAATCATTGAGAGCTGTACTATCGGGAGTACAGAGCTTGTCATCGGTCACAATCCCAACGCACCCAACCCTTATGTGTGTTGGTACTGCAAGGGCGGCTCAAATTTTTTCTGGGGTTATTACACGAATGAGCTTGATGATGCACGGCAAAAGCTGAATGAACGATACCAGTCAGAGTGCCGTATGCCCTATAATCAGCCTGCCCAGAAGCAGAAAAACGGTGATGACCGTGAGCGATAAAATAAAATATGACTGCACGACCTGTCCTTATCCCCGATATAAGGATGGGTCAGTTATTTTCTGCGATGTCTGTATCCGCAAGATTTTAGACGAGCAGAAGGAGAAAAAGGAAAGAAAGGAGCAGCCGAATGAGTAATGAAATAAAGACAAGACCTTTGACCCCGACAGAACAGAAATACACCTATGCCCAGAGCATGCAGCTTGAGGGGCAGACAGGCACTATCGGGCATCTGCGTGGTGACTTTGCCACAACGGGCTATGGCTTTTACACCACTTGGTTTGATACCAGACCCCAATGGAAATCTGACGAATTTAAGGCAGACCTTGATACGGTCATCAATGCTTTACGGGAGGATAAAGGGCTTTTGCATAACCGCTATGATATGAGTGCGTTTGCAAGGCATTTTCCCGAAAGTGTTATTAAGGGCAACTATTGTACTGAGTACGGTTTCCGTGTAGATACGGAGAAACACGCTTTTCTGCTTCGGTGCAATCCCACCAAAGGCGACTATAATTTTTACTGCTATTGTTATGTGAAGGAATGGCTTGATAAGCATATCCAGAAAGCGGAACAAGGTATCCGCTTTATTGACCCTCAATATAAAGAACTGTTCCGTATCCCAGACGGCGGAAAGGTCATTGTCACGACCTCTTGGGGAGAGAAACGGGAGTATCCCTGCCGCTTTATTGATGAATACCATACCGAAGTCGGCAGCAATCTGTACCACATCTGCGAGTTTGCCGAGCGTATGCAGAAAAACGGGGCGACCTATGAGCCGAAACCTGCGGAACAAACGCCGCAGAAAACACCGAAGCACAAGGATTTAGAACGATAAGGAGGATTTAGAATATGGCTGTTAATCAGAAAGCCGTCAAGGTCTTGAATAAGGTCTTGGAAGCAGGATTTACCGATGAAAAAGCGATTGCCGCTATGACTATGGACGATATTCTTTCTATGCAGGGCATCACGGTTGCGGATATTACCCTCATCAATGACCTGCAAAAGAGCATTAAATCGAACAAGGTCATTTCTTTTCTTGGCGGTGGTGCGGAGTGAGCAAACAGGAATATTTGAAACAAAAACGATAAGGAGGTGTAGGTTGAATGGCTGCGAAGTATCAGCTAATCACAGAGCTGTATCGGCGTACAGGCGTTGCGGTTGCAAAAAATCCGCAGGCGTGGCAAGGCTTTCTGTCCTCTGCCTGCCGCAACTATAAATGCCGTTTTGACGAACAGCTTTTAATATACGCCCAACGCCCCGATGCTGTCGCCGTTGCGAAGCTCGAAACTTGGAACAGGCAGTTCAAGCGTTGGGTCAATAAGGACAGCAAGGGTATTGCCGTATTTGACCCGAAAGGTCGCAGGAATACGCTGAAATACTATTTTGATGTGTCCGACACCCACGAGGGCTATTATGGCAGCCGCCCTGTTCCGATATGGCAGATGGATGAGCGATACGAGCAGGCTGTTATGGAAAGGCTCTCGGACAGGTTTGGAGATGTGGAAAGCACTGACCTTGCTTCTGCCTTAATGGAAACGGCAAAGAACGCCGTGGAGGACAATCTGCAAGACTATTTTTCTCAGTTAAAGGACTGCACGAAAGACAGCTTTTTGGAAGAACTGGACGACTTTAATATAGAAGTCATTTACAGGCGGCTGGCAGCAAACAGCGTTGCTTTTATGCTGATCAGCCGCTGCGGTCTGGATACGAATGAGTTTTTTGACCGAGAGGATTTTGCGGATATTGTAAATTTCAATACCCCTGCAACGATAAACGCCATCGGCATTGCCACGAGCGATATTGCGGAAATGGCGTTACGGGAAATCTCACAGTCTATCCGAAATGTGCAAATGGCGGAAAAAGACCAGAATCGCACCTTTGCACAAAGAACGCAGGCTCAGTATGATAAAGGCAGACAACAACCCGAAAGGAGCGAATACAATGAGCAAAATCACTTACAGCAGACATGGGGATTATCTTATTCCCGACCTAACATTACCGACAGAGCCAGAACTTCCGCTTGGCAGGTACGCTTTGATGCACAGGGATTATCTGGAGAATCACAAGCGAGTGACCTATCTCAACCTGCTGACATCGGGCAGGCTGAACGGGCATCTGCACGAGGTAGAGCAGACAGCACTCCAGAGGTTGGAACTTCTGACGAAGCAGCTCTCAGCCGAGCAGGGCGTGACAGAGGAATTGAAAGAGAAAGCACCGATGCAGTGGGTCGGACTGATGAACAACATCCGCAGCCAAGCGGAGGAAGTGATACTGACCGAACTGATTTACAAGTAAGCGTTGCCAAAGATGATGAGGTTAGGGTCAATCTTCCAACAGTAGATGAACAAATCGAAATGATAGCCGAAGCAGAGGACGAAAAAGCCTCTGCTTTTGCTATTTCCAAAGAAGATATTGACTCCGTGCTTCAGAAAGGCAGTGGCGTTGCGGACGGTAAATACCGCATCTACCGCCAATTCCAAAAGGGCGAGGACAGACAGAAAAATATTGAGTTCCTTAAAAATGAGTATGGAACGGGCGGCGGTACGCACATCTTCCCCGATGGTTTCAGCGGTCATTCTTGGCATGACAGCAAAGGTCTTGCCATTGACCGAAACGGCACTTATACCAATCACGACCTTGTGTTGAAATGGTCACAGGTTGAAAAGCGTCTGCGTGAGTTGATTAAGGATAACCGCTATCTCAATCCGAAAGAAAAAGACCATTATGCCGATTATCTGGAGAGCGTGTCAGCTCCCCAATATGAGATTGACACCCAGAGGAAAATAGCAAGGCAGCGTTTTATCGACGCCCACCGTGACCTGCCGCCTGCCGACAAACGGGATACCCTTGCTTTGAGGCTCTCCGATTTTATCCGTGATTTAAGCGGATATGAGAAAGATTTACTATCCGAAGTAGAGCGTACCGACCTTGCCAATGTGACCGCAGAGGAAATGGAAAAGCAGCTTTCCGACCCTGTCACAGTTCAACAACTCCTTGATTTTCTCTCTAAGGTACAATGGAAAACCTCTGACACCTACAGCCGCAGTAATGCGTGGAAATTTACCGAGGAATTAAGGGAACTGCACCCACTCCGCTACCTCTACAATGAGGGCGATGTGGTGTATATCGGTGCGGATAAATATGAGATTGCAACACTTACCGAGGAAAAGGTCTACCTGCAAAATGCCGAGTTCCCTATCTTGGGGCAGGAATACAGCCGAGCCGACTTTGAAGAAAAGCTAACGGAAAATCCTGCAAACGACCATCTGAAAGTGGTCGTAACCGAGAAACAGAGGACAGAAACACCGTCCGAGAAAAAGCAGGACGGAATACAGTTTTCTATCGGTTTTTCTGAACACCCTGCCTTTTATGACAGACAGCTTAATGACCGCTATACGGATTTGAGCTTTGCTCTGGGTAATAAGCTGCTTGGTATTTTGGACGAGAAACAGCACCGTGAACGTGAGGGCGATAAAAATATCGGGTGGTATCACAAGACAGATTTTGTTATCAAGGCTGTTATCGGCGGCGAGGAATTTAACTATGAAGGGCGGTTCGATATTGGCGATGGTGAGGGCGATTTAATTGCCCACATTAAGAATTTTTACGATTATGCCTTATCGCCAAAGGGCGAACAGCTATATGGAGATGACCGAGAAAGCCTGCTACGTGGCAGAGATGAGTTTATCCCATTCTTGGAACAGCACACCGAGCTGACCCCAGAGGATGAAAAGCTGCTTGATGAGATTATGGCTACCGAAAATGATTGGTACAGGACAGCCGAGGAAACCGAAGAAAAACAACAGGCGTATGCCGATAAACTGAATGGCTCTGAAGCACCTGCCATTGAAATGGACCAATCCACAGACGACCTCATAGGCAGGGAAATCATCATAGATAACCATAAATATCTCATTGAGAGCATTGGGGAAATCAGCGGCGATGTGTCCTTGCGTGACATCACATTCCAGAACAATGTGGGTTTTCCGATAAGCCGAGTGGAGAAAATCGACTATATCCAAAAGCTATTGGAACAGGAAAAAACCGAATTACCGCCCGAAGAAAAAACGGAAGTTCCTGCTACTGACCGTCATAATTTCCGTATTACCGATGACGCCATCGGTGTCGGCGGGGCAAAAGAAAAGTTCCGTAACAATATGGCGGCAATCAACCTGCTGCACGAGCTTGAAATCGAAAACCGCCTTGCCACACCTGAAGAACAGGAAGTCCTATCTCGGTATGTCGGTTGGGGCGGTCTTTCTATGGCATTTGATGAACACAATGCGGCGTGGGCGGAAGAATTTAAGGAGCTATATGCCAGCCTTTCCCCAGAGGAATACCGTGCCGCTATGGAGTCAACGCTGACCGCTTTTTATACGCCGCCTGTTGTTATCAAGGCGATGTATGACGCACTTGACCGCCTGGGCTTTTCACAGGGCAATATCTTGGAGCCGTCCTGCGGTACAGGCAATTTCTTTGGTCTGCTTCCTGAAAGTATGCAAAACAGCAAGCTCCACGGTGTGGAAATCGACTCTCTAACAGGCAGAATTGCAAAGCAGCTCTACCAAAAAGCGAACGTTGCCATTGAGGGCTTTGAAAAAACGAATCTCCCAGACAACCATTTTGATGTAGTCCTCGGCAATGTGCCTTTTGGGGAGATAAGGGTCAATGACAGCCGATACAACGCCCAGAAGTTTCTCATACACGACTACTTTTTCGCAAAGGCTCTGGATAAAGTCCGTGCCGGCGGCGTTGTGATGTTCATTACCTCAAAGGGTACGATGGATAAAGCAAGCCCAGAGGTACGCAAGTATATTGCTCAGAGAGCCGAGCTTTTAGGTGCTATCCGTCTGCCAGACAATACCTTTAAGGCAAACGCAGGCACGGAGGTCACGAGCGATATTCTTATCCTGCAAAAGCGTGACCGAGTGACGGATATAGAGCCAGACTGGGTACACCTTGATACGGACGAAAACGGTGTTACGATGAACAGATATTTTGTCGAACACCCCGAAATGGTGTTGGGCGAGATAAAGATGGAAAGCACACGCTTTGGTACTTTTGAACCTGTCTGTAAAGCCCGTAAGGATATACCACTTTCCGAGCTTCTGTCCAATGCAGTTCAGAGGATAAACGGCGAAATCCCAGAGCTTGATAATGGGGTTGATGAAATCTCTGATGAGCAGGAGCTTTCCGTTCCTGCTGACCCGAATGTGCGTAACTTCTCTTTTACTCTGGTGGACGGCAGGGTTTATTTCCGAGAGAATGACCGTATGCACCCTGCTTCTGTGTCGATGACCGCAGAAAACCGTATTAAGGGACTTATCCAAATCCGTGATTGTGTGCGTAAGCTCATTGAGTATCAGACCGAGGATTACCCAGAGAAAATGATATGCACCGAGCAGGAAAACCTCAACCGTCTGTATGATGCCTATACCGCAAAATACGGTCTAATCAACAGCCGAGGAAACTATCTTGCTTTTGCTTCAGACGAGAGCTACTTCCTTTTATGTTCTCTGGAGGTGCTTGATGATGAGGGCAACTTCAAACGGAAGGCAGATATGTTCACGAAGCGGACTATCAAGCCCCACCGAGAAGTAACTTCGGTTGAAACCGCAAGCGAAGCCCTTGCCCTCTCTATCGGGGAGAAAGCCCGTGTTGATTTGCCTTATATGGAGCAGCTCACAGGCAAAACGCAGACTGAGCTTGTGCAGGATTTACAAGGTGTTATCTTCAAAGTACCGAACTCCGAGCCTGTTTCCTATGTAGCCGCAGACGAGTATCTGTCGGGAAATGTCCGAAACAAGCTGACGGTTGCGGAGCTTGCTGCGAAGAATGACCCAGAGCTTGCAGTTAATGTGGAAGCCTTGAAAAAGGTCATTCCTAAAGACCTCTCAGCGGCGGAAATCTCTGTCCGTCTGGGTGCGACTTGGATACTGCAGGAAGATATACAGCGGTTTGTGATGGAGCTTTTAACTCCGTCAAGCTATGCCGCGGGCAGATTAAAGGTACGATACACCCCGATAAACGGAGACTGGTTCATAGAGAATAAAAGCTCCGATATGGGGAATGTAAAGGCGGACAGCACCTATGGTACGAAAAGGGCTTCCGCCTATCGTATTATTGAGGACACCTTAAACCTGCGTGACACCCGTATCTTTGATTATGTGTATGACGAACACGGCAATAAAAAAGCGGTGTTCAATGCAAAGGAAACCACGGCGGCACAGGCGAAGCAGGAAGCCATCAAGCAGGCGTTTCAGGATTGGATATGGAAAGACCCAGAACGGCGAAACCGCCTTGTCCGTTATTACAACGATACTTTTAACTCTGTGCGACCCCGTGAGTATGACGGAAGCCATATCACTTTCGGAGGTATCAGTCCAGAAATCACACTAAGACCCCATCAAGTCAACGCCATCGCCCATATCCTTTATGGCGGCAATACGCTCCTTGCCCATAAGGTGGGAGCAGGCAAAACCTTTGAAATGGTAGCCGCCGCACAGGAAAGCAAACGGCTCGGTTTATGTCAGAAATCTATGTTTGTTGTGCCGAATCATCTTGTCGGTCAGTGGGCTTCCGAATATCTGCGGCTCTATCCGAGTGCAAATATCCTTGTTACAACAAAGCAGGATTTTGAAACGGGAAACCGCAAGAAGTTCTGCGGCAGGATTGCCACGGGCGACTATGACGCAGTCATTATCGGGCATTCGCAGTTTGAAAAAATCCCGATGAGCATAGAACGCCAGAGGGAGCAGTTGGAAAAGCAGCTTGATGATATTGAGCGTGGCATTGACGATGTGCAGGCTTCCAAAGGCGAGCAGTTCACTGTCAAACAGCTAATGAAAACCCGAAAGGCAATCAAGACGAAGCTCGAAAAGCTCAACGACACCAAGCGTAAGGATACGGTTATCGACTTTGAACAGCTCGGCGTTGACAGGCTTTTCATTGATGAGAGCCATTTTTACAAGAATTTGTACCTCTACACCAAGATGCGGAATGTAGGCGGTATCGCCCAGACCGAAGCCCAGAAATCAAGCGACCTCTTTATGAAATGCCGCTATCTGGACGAAATCACGGGCAACCGTGGCACGGTTTTCGCAACGGGTACGCCTGTCAGCAATTCGATGGTTGAACTGTACTCCGTTCAGAGGTACTTGCAGTATGATACCCTTGCACAGAACGGTTTGCAGCATTTTGACAGTTGGGCTTCTACCTTTGGAGAAACGGTTACAGCTCTGGAATTAGCACCCGAAGGCACGAATTACCGAGCCAAGACGAGGTTTGCCAAGTTCTATAACCTGCCAGAGCTGATGCAGATGTTCCGTGAGGTGGCGGATATTCAGACCGCCGATATGCTAAAGCTCCCCGTGCCAAAGGTAAATTATCACAATATTAAGACCAAGCCGAGCGAGATACAGACCGAGATGGTAGCTTCCCTTGCGAAGCGGGCTGAGAAAGTCAGGGCAAGGCTTGTCGAGCCGAACATCGACAATATGCTCAAGATAACCAATGACGGGCGGAAACTGGCTCTTGACCAGAGAATGATTGACCCGATGCTGCCAGACGACCCAGACAGTAAAGTCAATGCCTGCGTGGATAATGTGTACCGTATTTGGGAGGAACACGCCGATACCAAAGCGACGCAGCTTGTGTTCTGCGACCTGTCCACCCCGAAAAATGACGGTACTTTCAATGTTTATGACGATATGAGGGAGCAGCTGATAGCCCTTGGTATTCCTGCGGAGCAGATACGCTTTATTCATGAAGCGACCACCGATGCACAGAAAAAAGAGTTGTTCGGCAAGGTCAGAAGCGGCGAAGTCCGTGTGCTGTTCGGCTCTACTCCGAAGATGGGAGCAGGTACGAATGTGCAGGACAGGCTCATAGCAATCCATAACCTTGATTGTCCGTGGCGTCCTTCCGACCTTGAACAAAGGCAGGGGCGTATTGAACGGCAGGGAAATATGTTCCCAGAGGTGGAGGTTTACCGCTATGTGACCGAGCAGACTTTTGACGCCTATCTCTATCAGTTGGTGGAGAGCAAGCAGAAATTTATCAGCCAGATAATGACGAGCAAAAGCCCTGTCCGTTCTGCCGAAGATGTGGACGAGGTTGCCCTGTCCTTTGCGGAGGTTAAAATGCTTGCTACAGGCGATGCCCGTTTTAAGGAAAAGATGGATTTGGATATACAGGTTTCCAAGCTCCGAGTGTTAAAGCAGAGTTATCTTTCCGAGCATTACGACCTTGAGGACAGGGTGCTGAAATACTATCCCCAGACCATTAAGGAGTATGAGGAACGCATTGCAGGCTATGAAAATGATGCAGCTCTTGCCGAGCAGCACAAGCCGCAGGGCGAGGATAAGTTCTGCCCGATGACCCTAAAAGGCGTGACCTACACCGAAAAGGCAGACGCAGGCGAGATGCTCCTTGCAATCTGTAAAGAGTATCCGATGTCCGCACCTACCGAAATCGGCAGCTACCGAGGTTTCCGAATGGAGATTTATTATGATACGGTCAACGCCCATTACTGTATGAACCTTTGCGGAAAAGCAAAGCATAAGGTTGATTTAGGTGCTGATGCCCTCGGAAATCTGACCCGAATTGAAAACGAGCTGTCAAAGCTCCCCGCCAGACTGGAAGCTGCCAAGACCAAAAAGGCGGAAACTATCGCACAGCTTGAAACCGCAAAGGAGGAAATCAAGAAGCCGTTTACCTTTGAAGATGAGCTGAAAGAAAAAACAGAACGGCTGAACGCTCTTAACATTGAACTGAATCTGAATGAAAAAGATACCTCCGTTATGGATGCCGAGCCAGAGCAGACAGAAGAACAGCCCGAAAGAAAATGTGCAAGTCGGGAGAGATAATGTGATTTGCATATTTGTATTGCTGATTTCTGGGAAGTATAATAGGTGTAGATTAGTAAATGTCGGAGGTGAAAGGTGTGCTTGATAATTTCAGATTTGAAACCTTTGTTGATGTGCATAGCAACATCTTTGCTGAATATCTAAGCTCCGTTATCGCAAAGCTGCCCAAAGAAAATCCAGAATACCGTTCCACAGAGGAAAGGATAGAGGAACTCTACAAGGAGTATCCCAAAGTGATGGCAGTTTTGGATACGGAAAAGCCGAGTGATTTATCCGAGCAGGAGTGTAAGGCTTTGATAGAAGTTTTGGAGCTTCGGAACAGGCTCAGCGATATGCAGCAGGAAGCAATCTATTTCAGAGGGTGCTATGACAGCGTTGGGTATCTCAAAAAGGCAGGAATTTTATAACCGAGAACGGCGGCATTGGCGTGGAGCTGATGCCGCTTTTACATAGCCGCAGAGGTGGAAAAATTCATACCTTTGTGGTACAATTAGAACAATAAAGTAAGCAAGAAGGTTGGTTTAGATATGGATATTAGATTTAGCACATATAATGATTTTCTAACTGAATATCAAACATACAAATTAGATAAATGCAGTAATTGTGAAGGAGTGCGAGAGTTAATTGACGATGATGTAACAGTCGTTATAGAAAATAGAACGCTCCATTTTCCAGAGTTACTTGTTCTTTGTTGTAATAAATGTGGAGATAAATGTCTGCCCGAATATTCCAAACAAATTATAGATGGTGCATATAAGTCTATGATAGAACAAGAACAGTTTGTAGGAGAGTTTGTTTCAAAAAGCTACAAAAAGAAATTTGAATATTGTAAAGAAACAGATTATAAATACGACCATAAAGATTATTATAATATCCCTGGTCTTTGTTATGATGAGGAACATTCAACAGAAGGTTTTTTGACGCCTGTTTATTTCGATAGAAAAGCACTTATATATTTTATTTCTGTTCCCGATTTTGAAGTGGATATTTTCTCAGAAACCTATGGACACATAGGTAAGAAAGACCCAGAGGGAGTATATATATATGATTGGGATGTGCCATTTGGTTTTAACAGTAATGGAAAGTTAGTATTTTGGTTGGGCGATTTGAATTATATGGATACTCAGAGCCAAGCGATTTTAAAAGGATTTAATGTTGACTCAGACCATTTAATCGTTGATTCAGAGTTCTTTCAAGCACAAATGAACTGTACTTTTAGTAAGCCTATTATAGAGAAACAAATTCTAATGAATAAGGACAGCTTCATTTCAAACATTAAGAAAAAATACAACATTGATTTAGCCCATTTAGACGAAGAATGTTCGGAACACGCTAAAAATATCAAGCGTCCGCTTGTTTTCACAGAGCAAAGTGTTTCTGGTGTAATAAATGCTTTTGACAAGGTGTTAGTAGAGGGCTTTAATGTTGGACGGTTGAGAGAATTGTATGAGGCATTATATTCTGAAAATGAAAGAGATGCTCAATACGGAAAGTGGCAGTCAATTCGTCTTATCAAAGAAATATTGCTGAAATTCTGCAATGGAATTGGAAATACGATTGATGTTGAAAAATTGATTTCGCCGTTGTATATTCTTCACGATTATCGAATATATTTTGACCATTTACTTTCAATGGATAAACAAGAAAGCACCAAAGCCCATATAGTTGCGACATTAGGTGTTCAAAATTTTAGTGAGCAAGAAGCAATTTATTTAGAGGAAATAGACCGTCTTAATAAACTGTTTCAGTATTTGGCGTTGTTATCAAAATAACATATCGTTTACATAGCCGAGAGGTTTTCATTTAACGAAAGCCCCTCGGCTTTTTCTATTTCTGGAGGTGATTTTATCCATTGAGAACTAACCGACCCTATGTGCAGATTGACCCAGATGTGCTTGAACGGGTGCGGCAGATTGATTTGTTATCCTATCTGCGTGAGTTTGAGCCGAGCAATCTCGTTAAGGTCAAAGGCACAAGCAATGTGTACTGTACCGCAGAACACGACAGCTTAAAGATTTCCAACGGCAAATGGTATTGGTGGTCGAGAGGTTTCGGCGGCTATTCTGCCCTCGATTATCTCATCAAGGTCAAGGAATATGACTTTGTGGAAGCCGTGGAAATTCTCACGGGACAGACGATGGCGGACTGGAAGCCACCCCCTGCTCCCAAGAAAGATGAACCGAAAGTCCTGCTCCTGCCGCCAAAAAATAAGGATTGTAACAGAGTGATACAGTATCTTTTCGGGCGTGGTATTGACTATCAGCTCATACAGGAGTGTATCTCAGACGGCACGCTTTATGAGAGTGCCGATTATCACAATGCTGTTTTTATCGGCAAAGACGAAAGCGGAACACCGAAATATGCCGCCTTGCGAAGCACTCTCGGCAGCACTTTCAAGCAGGACGCATCGGGCAGCGACAAGCGGTATTCGTTTCGACTTCTGGCAAGAGAGCCGACGGATACCGTGCATTTATTTGAAGCCGCCATTGATTTACTGTCCTATGCCACTTATCTGAAATGCGAGGGCAAGGACTACAAATCGGAAAGTCTGCTTTCTCTTTCGGGCGTGTATCAGCCAAAGAAAGAGATGAAGGACAGCAAAATCCCCATAGCTCTCACAACTTTTTTGAGTGCCAATCCACAAATTAAGACCATCGTTCTGCATCTGGATAATGACAAGGTAGGCAGGCTTTGTACCGCTACTTTGAAAGAACTGTTGCAGAAAGACTGCAAAATCGTTGATGATCCACCGCCTGTCGGCAAGGACTTCAACGATTTTTTGTTGTCCTATCTGGGAATTGCAAGACCTATGCCCAAGCGTGAAAGGAGTGATGCCCGTTGATTGTGTAGTAGATTCCCACCAGAAAGACACCGAAACCAAATCAAAATTTAATGCTGAAAGCGAGGATTGAACCATTGAAAAAGTATGATGTAACCCTTACTGCCCATTACCGAAAGACCGTTTCCGTCTATGCGGAAAGCCCCGAACAGGCAAAGGAAAAGACAAAAATTATCCTGTTCGATACCGACCTTATCAACTTTACCGATGATGATTTTGTCTGCGGCGAAGCCGATATTACCGAGCAGAGCGAGGACGGTCTTGACAGTGCGGGCGAGAATACACTACAGGAAAATGAGGATTGTTCGGACTGTCCGTACTTCTGCCCCGTGTGCGGTGAGTGTATGTATGAGGAGGACTGCGAAGAATGAGATGTCTTACCAAGCACTGAATTTGGTTAGCCAAATTCGCTTGTTAGGGGTCAGCCCCCTAATACCCCGTGAGAACAGAAAGGAGTTCAAGAATGAGTGAGTTCTTATTTTTCATTATCGGCACAATGCTCGGCGGTCTGTTTGGCGTTGCGTGTATGTGCTGCTTGCAGATAAACAGACTTTCCGAGAGAAAGGAAGTGGACAATGCGAAAAAGAAATGTGCAGATACTTTTCCGTCTGACTGAGGAGGAAGCCGAACACCTTAATGAGCTTGTGCGGAAATCGGGTCGCTCAAAAGAAGCCTTTTTAAGAGAAATGGTAAGGGGCTATCAGCTCTGCGAAAAGCCCGACCCAGAGTTCTATAAAATGATGCGTGAGCTGTCCGCCATTGGAAATCGTATCAATCAGCTTGCGGTTAAGGCAAACGCCCTCGGCTTTGTGGATACCCCGATGCTCCGTGAGGAAGCAAGGAAGTGGCACGAGTTTCAGATTGACATTCGCAAAAGGTATCTGCTTCCACGCAGGTCATTGTAATGGCGGTCTGCGAGATATGGGATGTGCGTGGCAGGCTCGACCACCCAATCGACTATGCCGAAAATCCCGAAAAGACCGCCAACCCTAAATACACCGAAGCTGACCTGCAGGCGATGGTCGATGTAATGGAGTACGCTACCAATAAAGAAAAGACCGAGCAGCGTTTCTTTGTCACAGGCGTAAACTGTGACCCGACCACCGCCAGAGATGAAATGATGATTACCAAAGCGGGATGGAGCGACACGAGTGAGATTGTCTGCTATCACGGCTTCCAGAGCTTCAAGCACGGTGAGGTTACGCCAGAGCAGGCACACGAGGTCGGCGTTAAACTTGCCGAGCGAATGTGGGGCGACAGGTTTCAGGTCATTGTCGCCACCCACCTAAATACCGACTGCCTGCATAATCACTTTGTCGTGAACTCTGTTTCTTTTGCGGACGGTATGCACTACCACGACAACAAATCAAATCTGCGGCTGCTCCGTCAGCGTTCCGATGAACTTTGCCGTGAGTATGCCCTGTCTGTCATTGAACACCCAAGCGGCAAGAAAAAGCCCTACGCCCTTTACCAAGCCGAAAAGCAGGGGCGACCCACGAGGGATAATGTTGCCAGACAAGCGGTGGATGAAGCTATCAGCAAATCATTTACGCTGAAAGACTTTGACCGCCAGTTGGCAGAAATGGGCTACCGCATAAACTTTGACCCCAACCGCAAGTATTGGACGATTATCGGCAAGGGCTGGCAAAGACCCAAGCGGCTTTATAAGCTCGGAGAGGAATACACCAATGACAGGATTATGGAGCGTATCAGCGAAAATTCCTATGCGGTCAAATTCCAGAGCTTCTCAGAGCCGCAGCCGCAGGTCAAGGTCTATCGGGTCAAAGGCTCATTGAAGAACGCCAAGAAAATCGGCGGCTTGCGTGGGCTATATCTCCATTACTGCTACAAGCTCGGTATCCTGCCCAAAGGCAGAAAACAGAATTATGCACGGCTTCATTATCTCTTAAAGGACGACCTTATGAAGATGGAAGCCATCACACTGGAAACAAGGTTGCTTTGCCGCAATCACATTGATACGGCGGAGCAGCTTTGTTCATATAAAGGCTCTCTGGAAACGGAGATGTCTGCCCTGCTTCAGAAGCGAAAGGAGCTTTACTCCAAATCCCGCAGGATAAGCGGCGAAGAAAAGGAAGCAGTCAAGGCAGAGCTTTCCGTCATTTCGGGGCGGCTGAAAGTTATCCGAAAGGAGGTCAGACTGTGCGAGGGCATTTCCGCCCGTAGTGATACCCTCAAGGAAAAATTGCAGACGATACGGGCAGACGAAAACGAACAGCAAAGAAAGGAGCTGATGAAGAATGAACACAGGCGGCGAAGCGGCAGAACAAATCGTCCGAATGAGCTTGGAGGGCTTTGAGGTCGCTGCCAAAATCACAGGTGCAGGTGCGAAGAACATCGCTATCCTGTTGTATTCCATTCTCAAAGAAGAAAAGAAAACCAAAGGCAAAGCAAGGCTGACGAGTATGCTCCGTTCTGGCAAGGAGCTGAAAGTCTTTACCGTCAAAAGCGGCGACTTGAAAAAGTTCACTCAGGAAGCAAAAAAATACGGTGTGCTTTACTGCGTCCTCACAGACAGGAAAAACAAAGACCCCAATGCAGAGGTCGATGTCATCGCCCGTGCCGAGGACGCATCGAAAATCAGCCGTATCGTGGAACGCTTTAATCTTGCTTCGGTGGATACCGCTTCTATTGTGACGGAAGCCGAGAAATCCAAAGATGCAAAGGACGGTCAGCCAGAACCAGATATTGGTGTGCAGGAAAAGGCGGAGAAAGATAAGCTACTTGGCGAGCTTATGCGCAAGCCTGTCCAGAAGGAGGAAAACGCCCCAAACCCCTCGGTGGCAAAGACAGAAAAATCCCCTCAGTCCGAGCCTACCTCAGAGCAGCCAAAGAAGTCCGCAGAGGGGGCTACTATGACTAAGGAGAAACCTTCTGTCAGAGAGGAACTGCGGAAAATCAAGGAGAGCCGCAAGGAGCAGGAAGCAGAGATTGGCACTTCCGCCATGGACAAAAGCGGAGCTTCCGACAGGGCGAAAAGTGCTAACGGGAAAACGGAGCATAAACAGCCCCAGAGAAAGAAAAAGAAACCAAAATCCAAAGAAACGAGGTAAACAGCTATGAGTATTTACGATGTATTCAGCGGCGGCAACAGACCTTTTGATAAAGAGGAATGGGCTGCCGCAAAGCAGGCACAGCGGAAAGAAGCCTATGAGCTGATTGACAATACCTGCTCTGAAATGATGGCAAGCGGCGACAGCTTCCGTCAGTATCTTGATGTGCAGGGTCGCTTTGAACGCTACTCCGTGGCTAACGCTATCCTGGTATCAGCACAGATGCCCGAAGCAACGCAGCTTAAAGAGTACAGCAAATGGAAAGCGAGCCGTGTCTATGTGAACAAGGACGCACAGAAAATCATTATCCTTGAGCCGAGCAAGGAATACACCCGTGAGGACGGGACAAAGGGCGTCTCCTACAATGCCAAAGTGGTTTATGACATTTCCGAAACCTCGGCAAAGGACAGGCAGCAGGAACAGGAGCCGAAATCCATGCGTGAGCTTGTATCGGCTCTGATTGATGCAAGCCCTGTACCCTGTGTTCCTGTCGCTGAGCTTGAACTGCCTGCCTATTACGACAGCTCTCAGCAGACCATTTTTGTAAAAAAGGGACTTTCTGAGGAAGTGCTGTTCGTGAGTATGGCAAAAGAAGTATCGGCAGCAGTCTATGACTTTAAGTATAACGAGAGCCGTGATGCTTCCGATTTCAAATCTTTCTGCGTTGCCTATATGGTAAGCTCCCGTTATGGCGTGGATACCAGAGGTTTTGACTTTTCCAGACTCCCCAGAGAGTATACGGAAATGGATACGCAGGCGTTCAAGGGAGAGCTTGGCACGATGCGTGATGTTCTGGGCGAAATCCAGAGCGATATGTATAAGAGTATGGAGAAGAACAAGCCAGCAAAGAACAAAGAGCAGGAACGCTAATCGGAGGTGCAGACTATGAGAGAGGAACGATACCATATCGCACTTGACAAGTATGATAAGAATATCGTCATCAACGCCTTAAACACCCTGCGTACACGGCAGCTACAGGAGGAACGCCCCACCGAGCCTGTTGACGAGCTGATAAGCAAGGTGGCACACGCTCCGACAAAAAAGGTTAAGGTCGTGCATTGCAGGTGCAATGAGGAACGATGACCAGAAAACGAGCCTAATCCTTTGTGTCTGCGGCATACTTCCTGTCGTATGGCTTGCCCTGCTGACAGCACCCTATGTCAGCGGCGGTCTTGTAGAGATTATCCGAGGTCTGCCCGTGGCGATGGGCAATCCGTTTGAAATAATGGTGTGTGAGGACAGCATAAAAACTGTCCTTATTTTTTTACTTGCCTACGCTATGGGCATCGGCGTTTATTTCTCTACACGCAGGAATTACCGCAGGCGTGAGGAACACGGCTCTGCGAAATGGGGCAACGCAGGTGCTTTGAATAAGAAGTACCGAGATAAAGACCCGTCAGCCAATAAGCTCTTGACCCAGAATGTCCGTATCGGGTTGGACGGGAAAAAGCACCGCAGAAATTTGAACATTTTAGTCTGCGGAGGCTCTGGTGCGGGTAAAACGAGGTTTTTCTGCAAGCCAAATGCTATGCAGTGCAACACATCTTTTGTAATACTCGACCCAAAAGGCGAAATTGTCCGTGACATCGGCGGTCTGTTGGAAAATAAAGGTTATGAGGTGCGTGTGCTTGACCTTATCAATATGCACCGCAGCCATTGTTACAATCCCTTTGTCTATCTGCGGAACGATAACGATGTTCAGCGTTTGGTAACAAACTTGTTTAAGGCGACCACACCGAAAGGCTCACAGTCGCAAGACCCGTTCTGGGATACGGCGGCGAGTATGCTGCTTCTGGCTCTGGTGTTCTATCTGAAATATGAAGCACCGCCAGACGAGCAGAATTTCCCGATGGTTATGGAGCTGCTCCGTGCAGGCGAAGTTCGAGAGGACGATGACAGCTATGTAAGCCCTCTGGACGAGCTGTTTGACCGTCTGGAAATGGTAAACCCAGAGCATATTGCCCTCAAGTATTACAGAGATTATCACTCTGGCTCAGCTAAGACCCTAAAAAGTATCCAGATAACCCTTGCCGCAAGGCTTGAAAAATTCAATCTGGAGAGCCTTGCAGGGCTTACCGCCACCGATGAGCTTGACCTGCCAAGTCTGGGAGAAAAGAAGGTCGCTCTGTTCGCTCTGATACCAGACAACGACACGAGCTTTAATTTCCTTGTCAGTATCCTTTATACCCAGCTCTTTCAGCAGCTTTTTTATCTTGCAGACCACAAGTACGGCGGAAGCCTGCCTGTGCATTGCCATTTTATAATGGACGAATTTGCGAATGTTTCATTGCCTGATGACTTTGATAAAATCCTGTCTGTTATGCGTTCCAGAGGGGTATCGGTATCCATTATCCTGCAAAATCTGGCACAGCTCAAAGCCCTTTTTGAAAAGCAATGGGAAAGCATTGTCGGCAACTGCGATGAGTTTCTGTATTTGGGCGGCAACGAGCAAAGCACCCACAAATATGTGTCAGAACTTTTGGGCAAGGAAACCATTGATACTAACACCTACGGGAAAAGCTCTGGGCGGAGTGGGAACTATTCAACAAATTATCAGATTTCGGGGCGTGAGCTGATGACCCCAGACGAAGTGCGTATGCTTGATAACCGATACGCACTTCTTTTTGTGCGTGGAGAACGCCCCGTTATGGACTTCAAGTATGACATCTTGAAGCACCCGAATGTGAAGCTGACGGCTGACGGAGGGCAACCGCCGTATATCCACGGAGAGCCTACGCAGGCTGTCGCAACTCTTGTGTTTGACAGTGATATTCCAGATAACGCCGTGAGCGTGACAGCTGTCAGCACTTCCTATGAGCTTCTGTCCGATGAGGACTTGGAAGAAATATTCAATTTATAAGGAGGATTTACCCTATGAAACTTTTTAAGAAGAATGAGAACAAGAAAACCACGAAGCTGCCGATGACTGGAAAGGTTAAGAAAGGCTTCCGCTATTACTGTATGGCTGTTATGGCAATGACATTTGTGCTTGGTACTTCCGTAACCGCCTTTGCTGCCAATGACCCCATTCAGGTAGTCAACAATCTGTCCGATTTCATTTTCGGTCTGGTGAGGGCTGTTGGTATGATTATGCTCGGCTTTGGTATCGTGCAGATTGGTCTTTCCCTCAAATCCCACGACCCGTCCCAGAGGGCTAACGGCTTTTTGACCCTTGCAGGCGGCGTTGTCATTACCTTCGCAAAGGAAATCTTGACTCTTATCACAGGCTAAGATAACAGACTGACACAAAAAGATAACGGGAGCAGATCCGCCGAGTGCGGAACTCGCTCCCGTTATCTAATATCATCAAGGAGGTGGTCAAATGTCTGATAACTGGGTGGTACAGAATTTAGAGAACGCCCTAAACACTTGGAATGAGAAATTAGCCGAGATATGGCAGCTCATTACTCAATCCCCAGAGAATTTTAAGGGCGGCACGATATGGAATGTCATCGTGGATATTCACGGTGCAGTGCAGGCTATCGGACTTGCCCTGCTCGTGCTGTTCTTTGTTGTGGGTGTAATGAGAACCTGTGGAAATTTTGCAGAAGTCAAGCGACCAGAGCAGGCGTTGAAACTGTTTATCCGCTTTGCCATTGCCAAAGGTGCAGTGACCTATGGATTAGAACTGATGATGGCACTGTTTAAGATTGTGCAAGGTATGATTTCCACGATTATGAATGCTGCAGGATTTGGCTCGGCACAGCAGACGGTGTTGCCGCAGGAAATCGTGACAGCCGTTGAAGACTGCGGATTTTTTGAGAGTATCCCGCTATGGGCGGTCACGCTGATAGGCGGGCTGTTTATCACGGTGCTGTCATTCATTATGATTATGTCGGTATACGGCAGGTTTTTCAAGCTGTATATCTATACTGCCATTGCACCCGTACCCCTTTCCGCTTTTGCGGGAGAGCCGAGCCAGAGCGTTGGCAAGAGCTTCATTAAGAGCTATGCCGCCGTGTGTCTTGAAGGTGCGGTTATCGTGCTTGCCTGCATTATCTTTTCCCTGTTTGCTTCTTCTCCGCCTGTGGTCAATCCTGATGCTGCGGCGGTTACAATGGTATGGAGCTATATCGGGGAGCTTGTGTTCAATATGCTCGTCCTTGTCGGTGCGGTCAAAATGGCAGACCGTGTTGTAAGAGAAATGATGGGCTTGTAAGGGAGGTGCTATGATTGGAAGTAAAGATAAATAAGGAAATCCGTAATTATACGGAGAGTATGTTTTTTGGACTGTCCCTCAGACAGTTCATTTTTTCTGTCCTTGCCTGCGGCGTGGCGGTGGGTTTGTATTTCCTTCTTCGTCCACGGTTTGGTACGGAAACCCTCAGTTGGGTTTGTATCTTAGGTGCATTCCCCTTTGCGGCTATGGGCTTTATCAAATACAACGGTATGACCGCAGAGCAGTTTGTCTGGGCGTGGATTAAATCGGAATTTCTGATGCCGAAAAAGCTGATGTTCCTGCCAGATAATCTCTATTACGAAACGATGAAGCCGACCATTGAAGCTCATGAAAAAGGGTTGCCGACAGTACGGAAAAAGCAGAAAGGCAGGACACCGAAACCAAAGAAAACGAAAAAGAAAAAAGCGAAACGCAGCAAGGAGGTAAACAATGCTGAGAACTCTTAAAAATCTGTTCAAGCAGGACAGGGAAAAGTTTGTTGTGCCGAAGTCGGTACAGAATGTTATCCCGATTAAGACAATCTGGGATGACGGCATATTCCTTGTCGGCAGGAACAAGTACGCAAAGACCTTTAAATTTGAGGATATAAACTATGCCGTGGCAAGCCGTGAGGATAAGGAAGCAATGTTCCTTGAATACTCGGAGCTTCTTAATTCCCTTGACAGCGGTGCGACCACGAAAATCACTATCAACAACCGTCGCTTGAACAAAGCTGATTTTGAACAGACTATTTTAATCCCAATGGCTGATGACGGTCTGGATAAGTACCGTAAGGAATATAACAAAATGCTTCTGGATAAGGCGACAGGGGCTAATTCCATCGTACAGGATAAGTATGTAACCGTATCCGTCTGCAAGAAGAATATTGAGGAAGCCCGAAACTACTTCGCCCGTGTGGGTGCTGACCTTATCGCCCACTTTAACCGTCTGGGGTCGAAATGTGTGGAACTGGACGCAGGCGACAAGCTGCGTATCTTCCACGACTTCTACCGTACAGGAGAAGAAACAGCGTTCCACTTCGATATTACCCAGACGATGCGGAAAGGTCACGATTTCAAGGATTTTATCTGTCCCGATACCTTTGAATTTGAGAGCGACTGCTTCAGAATGGGTGACAGATATGGGCGTGTGATTTTTCTCAGAGAGTATGCGGCATATATCAAGGACAGTATGGTGGCGGAGCTTTGTGAGCTGAACAGGAATATGATGCTGTCCGTTGACATTATCCCTGTTCCCACAGATGAAGCCGTGCGGGAGGTGGAAAACCGTCTGCTTGGTGTGGAAACCAATATCACGAATTGGCAGAGGAAGCAGAACCAGAACAACAATTTTTCTGCCGTTATTCCTTATGACTTGGAACAGCAGCGAAAGGAAAGCAAGGAATTTCTGGACGATTTGACGACCCGTGACCAGAGAATGATGTTTGCTGTGCTGACGATGGTGCATACGGCAGATACCAAAGAGCAGCTCGACAATGATACAGAAGCTCTCTTGACTACCGCAAGAAAGCATTTGTGCCAGTTTGCGGTGCTGAAATATCAGCAGATGGACGGATTGAATACAGCTCTGCCATTTGGTGTACGGAAGATAGATGCCCTGCGTACCCTCACAACAGAGAGCCTTGCAGTGTTTATCCCGTTCCGAGTGCAGGAAATCTACCACGAAAATGGTGTGTATTACGGTCAGAATGTCATCAGCAAAAATATGATTATCGCCAACCGCAGGCAGCTCCTTAACGGCAATTCCTTTATTCTCGGTGTGTCGGGTGCAGGAAAATCCTTTACTGCAAAGGAAGAAATGACGAATATCATTCTGACCGACCCTAATGCCGATATAATCATCATTGACCCAGAGCGTGAATATTCCCCGCTTGTTAAAGCAATGCAGGGAGAGGTTATTCATATCTCTGCGACAAGTGAAAATCACATCAATGCTATGGATATGAACTCCGATTACGGTGACGGTGCAAACCCTGTCATTCTGAAATCGGAGTTTATTTTATCCCTTTGCGAACAGCTCATCGGCGGCACGAACTTGGGAGCAAAGCAGAAATCCATTATTGACCGATGTACGGCAAGCGTGTACCGCTACTATCAGCAGGGCAACTATATGGGAACGCCGCCAACCTTGCAGGACTTCCGTGAGGAACTTCTTAAACAGAACGAACCAGAAGCACAGGAAATCGCCCTTGCTATCGAATTATTTACAGATGGCTCTCTCAACACCTTTGCCAAGCATACCAATGTGGATACCCACAGCCGCCTTATCTGCTATGACATTCTGGATTTGGGTAAGCAGTTACAGCCTATCGGTATGCTTGTGGTGCTTGACAGTATCTTAAACCGTATCACGCAGAACAGAGCCAAAGGCAGAAATACCTTTATTTTCATTGATGAAATCTATTTGCTCTTTCAGCACGAATACTCTGCAAACTTCCTCTTTACCCTCTGGAAGCGTGTGCGTAAATACGGTGCGTACTGTACGGGTATTACGCAGAATGTAGACGACCTTTTGCAGAGCCATACGGCAAGGACGATGCTTGCTAACAGCGAATTTATCATTATGCTTAACCAAGCATCTACGGACAGACTTGAGCTTGCCAAGCTCCTTAATATCTCCGACCTTCAGATGAGTTATATCACGAATGTCGGTGCAGGACAGGGATTACTCAAAGTTGGCAGCTCCCTTGTGCCGTTTGTAAACAAGTTCCCACGCAATACCGAGCTTTACAAGTTGATGACGACCAAGTTCGGTGAGGTCTAAGAAAGGAGGTCTTTTATGGCTGATATTAAATTCCGTGATACGGCTCACCGTGATTTCTTTCTGGAAAATATGATGAAATGCAGAGTGAACGACTGTTATCACAGGGCATTTTTCTATGTGATGGGTATCGCTTCGGAAACGAGGGCGAACATCAACCAGATGTTCAATTTCAAGGAGGACTGCATCGAGCCAGAGGGTATGCACGGCGGCTGGCAGACAAGCGGAACAGTCAAGGTCTGCCATCTTGCTTTTAACCTTTGGAACGGGTATGCAGAGGAAGGGCGGGAACGGTATTTCACGCCAGAGGAGTTGTTTTGCTGTGAGTTTGCTCCCTACTTTATGGAGGGTATCAAGGTCAGATACCCCGAATATTGCAGGGAGCTTCCTGCTCCCAGAAAACAGACGGAAATTTCAAGATAAGAAAGGAAAAGCCTATGAAGAATTATAAATCTATTATCTGTGTTGTAGCCGCCGTGTGCCTGTTAGGTACGGCGGCTTTTTGCGGCTTCCGCATTTATCATTACTATGCAGAGGTGGACGAGCAGACGGAAGCCTTTGAGGAGATTGCCGAGATGGTAGAGCAGGCTCCCACGGATGAAACCGTGCCAGACGATGCCCCTGTCAGCGAGGGGGAAGATGTGCTTGCCAAGTATCAGGAATTGTATTTACAGAATGAGGATATGGTCGGTTGGATTTCCATTGCCGGCACGACAATCAATTATCCTGTGATGCAGAGCAGGAACAATCCGAATTTTTATCTGAAGCACAATTTTGAAAAAGAGTACAGCGATTTAGGAACGCCTTATGTGCAGGAGAATTGCGATATTGCTGAAAGTGACAATCTGGTTATCTACGGTCATCACATTAAGGGCGGCAAGATGTTTGGAGCGTTGGAGGATTACAAGTCCAAGAGCTTTTATGAGGAACACAAGAATATTCAGTTTGATACCCTCACAGAGCAGGCAGAGTATGAAATCGTCGCTGTATTTAAGACTGTGGCGTACAGCTCTGAGGGCTTCCGATACTACGACTTTGTTGATGCGGAGAATGAGGAAGATTTTAATTCCTATATCGGGAAGTGCAAGGAGCTTGCTTTGTATGATACAGGTGTGACCGCTGGATACGGCGACAGGCTCATTACCCTTTCCACCTGCGAATACTCCGCACAGAACGGCAGGCTCGTTGTAGTGGCAAAAAAGGTCGGCTGATTTGAACGCAAATTCTCTGGGAAAGGAGGTTTTCTATGGCTGATATAAAAACCAGAGATGCGGTCAAAGGTACGATAAAGACCATAGATAAAGCCGCCATAGCCAGTGAGCGTATGAAGTCTGCCTATGTGGGGATAAAGGAAAAAGCGGAACAGGGATATTACGCTGATGAAAACTCTGCCACAGAATATGCTGCGGACAGGATTTCTTTTGCGGCAGACCGTGCAAAGGACGAAGGTGTCCACCAGTTCAATAAGCAGGGGCAAAAGGCAGTCAAGACAACGCAGGAGAATATCGGTAAGGCAAAAGATAAAATAACCGATTTCAAGCAAAGTCGGGCTGTCAAAGCCGCAGAACAGAAAGCAGCACAGAATATGTCAGAACAACACGGCTTGCAGATCCGTCACGGGGCTGCAAGCCGTTCCTCTGCCCCCGATGTTTCTCAGACAGCAAAATCGCAGTTGATAAAGACCCGACAGCAGGGGCAAAAAATGATTAAGAGCACAGCCCGAAATGCAGAAAAAGCGGTGAAAACAACTGCTAAGGGAACAGTCAAGACTACCGAAAAGGGAATTAAAACCGCACAGGCAACTTCTAAGGCGGCAATCAAAACGACGGAAACCTCGGTAAAAACGGCACATGCAGCGGCAAAGGCTTCTGCGAAAACTGCCCAAAAGGCAGCACAGGCGGCAAAAGCCACCGCAAAGGCAACCGCTGAAGCAACAAAAGCTACGGTCAGAGCCACTATAGTTGCGGTCAAGGCGATTATTGCAGGAACAAAGGCTCTGATTTCCGCTTTAATCGCAGGCGGCTGGATTGCCGTCGTGATTATCTTGATTGTTGTCCTACTCGGATGTGCCGTGTCCTTATTTGGGGGAGGAAGCGAAAGCACTTCCTATACCCCCGTCAGTGCGGAGGTGGAAGCCTACACGCCGTTGATACAGAAATACGCTAAGCAGTACGGCATCCCCGAATATGTGGAGCTTATCAAGGCGGTGATGATGCAGGAGTCTGGCGGGCGTGGGCTTGACCCCATGCAGGCGGCGGAGGGCAGCTTTAACACAAGGTATCCCCATGAGCCGAACGGGATACAAGACCCAGAGTATTCCATCCAGTGCGGCGTGCAGGAGCTGAAAGCCGCCCTTATCTCTGCCGAGGTGGAAAACCCGATTGACATGGAGCGTATCAAGCTCGCCTTGCAGGGCTATAACTTCGGCAATGGGTATATCTCATGGGCGAAAACCAACTACGGCGGTTATTCCTACGCCAATGCGGTAGAGTTTTCCACCATGCAGGCACAGCGGTTAGGGTGGGAAAAATACGGCGACACACAGTACCCCGCCCATGTGTTACGCTATTATCCGTATGGACGGGCGTTCACAAGCGGCAGCAACCAAGCCATTGTAGAGGTCGCTTTGACACAGCTCGGAAATGAGGGCGGTCAGCCTTATTGGAGTTGGTATGGCTTTGATGGGCGTGTAGAATGGTGTGCCTGCTTCGTATCGTGGTGTGCCGACCAGTGTGGTTATATCGAAAGCGGGATTATCCCGAAATTCGCAGGCTGCGTGGACGGCTCAAATTGGTTTAAGGGTAACGGACAATGGCAAGACAGAAACTACGAGCCGCAGGCAGGCGATATTATTTTCTTTGATTGGGAAGGCGACGGAGAAACCGACCATGTAGGCATTGTGGAGAAATGCGAAAACGGTGTCGTTTACACCGTGGAGGGTAATTCTGGCGATGCTTGCAGACAAAAGCAATATACGGTTGGAAGCAGCTCCATCTATGGTTACGGTGTTCCTGCCTATTAAAAATGGGCAAAAGAAAAACCAGAGGTTTATTCCTCTGGCTCTTTTGCCTTACATAGTCCGCTGACAGTTGCTTCAACTATGGACAGCTCTTTATCGTTTAGTTTGTCGAGTTCTGCGTCTAAGCGTCTGCGGACGGAACTTCTTTTGACCTCATTATCTGGGAATATGTATTCATCAACCGATACACCGAACATTGTCACAAGCTGAATGAGCAGCTCCAGACTTGGCTTTTGTCCCTCATTTTCAATCGCTTGAAGATGTCTTGGGTCATAATCTACAATACGAGCAAGCTGCTCTCTGGTCATACCTTTTGCTGTCCTTGCTTTCTTGATTGCCTGTCCTATCGGTGTAAAATCGAAGTCAAAATCATTGTTTCTTGTGTCCATAAACTCACCACCTTGTATCTGCAAAATGCTACTATTATATTTTACAGAAATGTGAGTTCTTATAGAACGATTTGAAATCTCTGATATTAGGATATAAAATCTCTTATTACAAGCGGTCAAAGTTCATAATTGCACACTTGATACTGTTCGTTCAAACGGCTATAATATATACAGTACACCTTAGGAGGTCAGATATGTTTGAATATATGACAGCACAGGAAGCCGCTGAAAAGTGGAACGTATCGTTAAGATGGGTACAAAGACTTTGTAAAGGAAACCGTATTGAGGGGGTTATGAATATTAACCGTGTGTGGCTTATTCCGAAAAATGCTGAAAAGCCTGCTGATGCAAGAAAAAAGTTGATGAAAAATTGAAAATTTTTCGTTAGTGTTTATTATGGAGGTGTTATATGTGAGGTACAGGATTTTAATTTCCGATGATGAAGTTGATATAGTTGAAATGCTTACAGGATTTTTTAGAAGCAAGGGCTATGAGGTCTTTTCTGCTTATAATGGAGTAGAAACCCTCAAATTAGCAGAATTACAACCAGATATAATCTTATTAGATATAAATATGCCGAAGCTTGATGGGATGGAAGTCTGCAAGAAAATTAGGGATTATGTTTCTTGCCCTATACTCTTTTTAACTGCCCGTATTGAAGAAAATGATAAGGTACAAGGATTTTCCGTAGGTGGTGATGATTATATTGTTAAGCCGTTTTCTCTTGTTGAACTTGAAGCCAGAGTGCAAGCACATTTAAGAAGAGAAGAACGACATCAAACGAATACAAAAGTTAAGTTTTCAGGAGAACTTTTAATTGACTACTCTGAAAGAACTGTTTATATACAGAACCAACCTATTGGTCTTGTAAAAAAAGAATTTGACATTGTTGAGTTATTATCTCAAAACGCAGGACAAGTTTTTGATAAAGAGAGAATTTATGAAAGAGTTTGGGGATATGACAGTGAGGGAGATAGTAGTGTTGTTGCCGAGCATATTCGCAGAATACGAACAAAAATTGCAGCATACACAAATAAATCTTATATTGAAACAGTTTGGGGGTGTGGATATAAGTGGATAAGATAAAGAAAATGTGGTGTAACCTGTCATTGCGAAAAAGTATAATACTTTATATCTCAGCGTTTGTAATTCTTGCCATTCTATTAAGTGCAGGAACAGCTACTTTGTGCAATAATGCTACAAAAACGATTGAAAGCAAATATCCCCCAACAGGAGAAAAATATTATTTAACAAATGAAAATGGAGAAAGACTCGGTGATGGCAATTATATTGGAGTTGCACCTGTTGCAATGTCTGAAAAAGACCAACGGTTACTTTCAATATGTGAAGTTGCCCCAATAATTGCAACTCCGATTTATTCAGCGTTATGTATTATTACGGCGACCTTGTTATTCTATAGAAACAAGTTAAAAAAACCGCTTACAGAATTAAAAGCCGCTTCTGAAATGATTTCTAATAATAATTTAAACTTCTCAATTAAATATGACAGCAAAGATGAATTAGGAGAATTGTGTTCATCATTTGAAACAATGCGTTTTACCCTTGCTAATAATTTCTCTGAAATGTGGCGGCAAATGGAAGAACGAAAACAACTTAATGCTGCTTTTGCTCACGATTTACGTACTCCACTTACCGTATTAAAAGGGTATAATGAAATTTTACAGTCCAACCATGACCCAATAACCAAAAGCACCGCTGTAACAATGGGAAAACATATTTTCCGTTTGGAAAGATATGTTGATAGTATGAGCCACTTGCGTCGTTTAGAAGATGCTCAACCCATAAGTGACAAGTCTAATATAAGCGGTTATGTGACCGCAATAGCTGATAGTGCAAGAATTTTGTGTGAGCAAAGTGGAAAAACTCTTTCTATTCAAAATAACATTTCCGATATTCCTATTGGCATTGATTATACTTTTGTTTCACAAGTTAATAATAATTTGATTTCAAATGCAATCCGATACGCAACATCAAAGGTAAACATCACTTACACAAGTAATAATGATGGCTTTTATCTCTCTGTTTCAGACAATGGATGTGGCTTTTCAAAAAATATTTTAAGCAAAGCAACCAATCCATATTTTACGGAAGAAGAAAATCACTCTGAGCATTTCGGACTTGGGCTGTATATCTGTAAAATTTTATGTGAACATCACGGTGGTTATCTGAAAATTGAAAATTGCTCAATCGGAGCAAAAGTGACTGCTTTTTTCAAATCTCTCGATTAGTAGATAAAAAGTAGAAAATTGCATTCTATACTCTCTATGTAAACACATGGAGAGTATTTTTTTGCTCCCTAAGACGAAAGGAGTTTTTGATATGGAACTTAAAGCAATTCAACTAACAAAGCAATATGGCTCAAAAACAGCCGTAAACCATTTGAACCTCTCATTATCAAATGGCGTTTACGGTTTGCTTGGTGCAAATGGTGCGGGAAAAACTACCCTTATGCGGTTACTCTGCGATATTCAGACACCGACCTCTGGGAAAATTACTTTGGATGGGAAAAACATATCTGTACTCGGAGAGAAGTACCGTAATTTATTGGGATATTTACCGCAACAGTTTGGATATTATCCAGACTTTACAGCTTGGGATTTCCTTATGTATGTTGCGGCATTAAAAGGACTGAGTGAAAAACAAGCTCATAAGAAAGCAACAGAATTGTTGGAAGCTGTTGACTTAGCAGAGAAAAGAAACCTCAAAATCAAAACTTTCTCTGGTGGTATGAAACAACGTTTAGGTATTGCACAGGCGATGTTGAATAATCCACGCATCTTAATTTTAGATGAGCCGACAGCAGGTCTTGACCCAAAAGAGCGTGTCCGTTTTCGTAATCTGATTAGTGCATTTTCTAAAGATAGAATAGTTATTCTCTCTACGCACATTGTTTCTGATGTCGAGTTTATTGCTGAGGACATTATTATGATGAAAGACGGTCAGATTCTCCATTTTGGAAAAACGCAGGAAATTACCACAGAAATTGACGGACAGGTATGGGAATGTACAGTTCCGACCAGTCGTGCGGAGCAATATTCTGAAACTCTGAATATAAGCAATTTGCGAAACATTGAAAATAATTGTACGGTTCTGCGTGTGATTTCTGAACAGTCGCCTATGGAAAATGCGATAAAGGTAGAACCTACATTAGAGGATTTGTATCTATTCTATTTTAAAGGAGTGAACGAATAATGAAAAATCTAATCAAGTTTGAATTACGAAAAATATTGACAAAACGCTTTGCGGTTATTTCTGTTGCTGCCGTATTACTATTGTCCTTGATACTGTCTTTTTCCACGCTTCACAGTATGTACGCATTTGACGGAAACGGTGCAGAGGAAACTGGAAAAGCTGCGGTAGAAATTGATAAGCAAATTGCATTGAAGTATGAGGGAAAGTTAACTGACAATAAAGTACAGCAGATGATGTCTGAGTTTAAGCCTACTCAAGATTTACATGGAATGAACGCAAAATACATTTATCAAAATGCTTTGCAGTCTTCTGTATTCTCCCATTTTGCTGATATAGATGGAAATTGGAACGGGTTAAGCGTAGCAGATGTATTTGGCGATAAAGAAATAAAAGTTGGGTATGTAAACGGTTGGCTTAGTACAAGCCAAAATATGGCGAAGATTTTTATTGTCCTTTCATTAGTAATTATTTTGCTAATTGCTCCTGTTTTCTCTGGCGAGTATGGTGGAGTGGATAACATTATTTTGACAAGTAAATACGGAAAGACAAAATGTGCCACAGCAAAAGTATTAGCAAGTTTACTTTCAGCCGTTTTCATAACGACTTTGGTTGTTATTTTCAATTTGCTTATTGCGGTTGCTATTTATGGAACAGAGGGGCTGGACTGCTCTATCCTTTTTGCTCCAATAGATTTTTTAGAAGGGTATATTCCGTTTAATATTACTTGCGGAACAGTATTAAAGTATCAAATCCTGTTGGCGTTTATGAGTGCAATCAGTGTAACAGGAATAGTTTTAATTCTGTCTGCTGTTTGTAAAAGTCAAATGATAGCGTTTGTAATTTCAGCAGCTATTCATGTGATACCGATAATGCTTCCTATCTCTGAAACAAGTGCATTATATCGAATTATTGTGCTGATGCCCCTTTTCTATTCACAGTATATTTCCATAATGTCTGTTGAACAAATGCACAATGGTATGCTTTATGCAGTATGGTCTATTCCTGTTGCGATTGCTTTAGTAGTAATAGGTTCAATCATTTCCCATAAGGCATTTTCAAAACATCAAGTAAGATAAGCTTTAAAATCAATATGAAGCAAGCCCACCAAATAAAAAAAACGGTGCTTTGGTGGGCAGTATAAACACGCCCAGACGAAAATTCAACTTCCCTCCGAACCCGTTTTCGAGTTTGGAGGAATTTTTTTATGCGATGGTCGAATATGACCGCAATGCTGCTCATCAGAAGCAGCTACTATTTACGGAGTGTCACAGTGGAGTGAAGATTATCTTTTAGAAAAAATCATCACTCACTCGTGGCACTCTTACATTTTACAAGTAGAGATTACATCTCTTAATTATAGATATGCTTACGCTTATTGCCGTAGAGGTCTTAGTACCTTTGCGGCTTTTTGCTTTTCTGTCGGTTGCCGTTCACCGCCTGCCAATCTGGATTTTTTAAAAATTCAGATTGGAGGAAACGATATGGCATACAACAAAGCCAAAGAAGAAAAGAAATGGCGGCTCTGGAAAGAAGCCGAGGAAAAGCAGTTGCGGAACTTAGGCGTTACTGAGGACGATATAGAACAGCTCCGTATTCACGATTGGGCGATTTTTAATTCAGACAGACGGTATTATCAGCGAGTGCAGGAAACAGGTACATATCTTGACGAGCTTGCTGAAGATACTACACAGCCCGAAGTCAAAACGGTTGAGGATTTTCTGGACAGCATCGAAAATCAGCACCTCTATCAAGTTTTGATTAAGGTGGACAGGCTTACATTGCAGATTGCTTTGATGAAGATACAAGGATATTCAACCCGTGAAATTGCGGTGTATCTGGATATTACTGAAAAAGCTGTTTACAGAAGAATGGATAGGCTCAAAGAAAAATTAAAAAAGTTTTTTGAGTAGAGGGGAAAATTGAATATTCCCACGGGCTACAGGGTGAGAGGACAAAAAACTCTTGCCCTGTTTTCCTTTGTGTGGCGAAAACGGGATTGCCCCTTGACAAATGAATACCCATTCGCCAAATACTTTCTCTTTGTGATTGTGATGAGCATAAGCGTGTGCAGCGGTACGCCACGACCTGCCAAGCGGCAGCGAGCGATTGAAAGGTGGTGAGCCTATCTTTACCGACTCAAAATATCGGGCAGCTCCCGATTTCGCCATAACCCACAAAGAGGATAATGATACTCCCGTCCAGTCACAGCCCGAGCGTGAAAAAAACGTCGCAGGCAATGAGGGCGGCTCTGTCAGAACGACAGTTGGGGTGGAACTCCCGTGGTGTCAGTTCGCTGCTGACCATTTGGCGACTTCCCATAGCATTTCGGGGTGTCGAGGACAAATTGAAATGCTCCTATCATATCAGCCAAACGAAAGGCGGTCATAAGAACAGAGATTTTGTTTATATTCTCCCGACCTTAAATACTTCCTTACGTTTGGCTGCCTACATAGGCAGAACATACCTGCCTAAATAAAATTGGGAGGTCAAACATAATGGAAAGAAAATTCAAGCGTGGAGATATTTACTACGCAAACTTAAATCCCGTTATCGGCTCGGAGCAAGGCGGAACAAGACCTGTACTTATCATTTCAAACGATGTCGGTAATAAGCACAGTCCTACGGTCATTGTCGCACCCATCACAAGCCGAATACACACCAAAGCAAAATTGCCGACGCATACTTTAATCAATGATTTTGAAGGTTTGGATAAGAACTCAATCATTTTGCTTGAACAGGTAAGAACGATTGATAAGCAGCGACTAAGGCAGTATTTGGGAATGATACCAGACGATATAGTGGCAAGGGTTGATAAGGCTCTTGCCATTAGTGTTGCATTGGAGAAAATGAAGACAACAGATGTGTAAAAGGGACGAGAACGATAAATTTGCACATTGGTAAAAATGCGGCTGTATTTCTATAATTTAGAGTACAGCCGCTTGTTTTATAGCGGAGGTACTCATTATGGGAAATGAAAACTATATCCAAAATCCAAAATTGCAAAATGAACAGATGAAAGATGAAAACGAAGTATTTAATTCATTTATCAATGTTATGGTGCAGATAGTTGAAAAATACGGAAAGACAGTTTTGCAAGAATTGGATTGTGCTGCGTAAGTTACGCAGCCTTACATATCACATTTCCCTATAAAATTATGGAGGTGGTACGATGAACAGAGAAGGAAAGAAATGTGTCCTGTATCCGAGAGTAAGTACCGAAATGCAGGTAGACGGATATAGCCTTGAAGGACAAAAAAACGGATTAAAACGATTTGCTGACCGAGAAGAAATGGAAATTGTCGGTATCTATGAGGATGCAGGTAAATCAGGAAAATCTATTGAAGGACGACCTGCATTTAAGAAAATGCTTTCCGATATAAAAAACGGATTGGAGATAGACTATATTCTGGTTTATAAACTTTCCCGTTTCGGAAGAAATGCAGCGGATATTCTAAATTCATTAGAGTTTGTACAATCTTATGGAATAAATCTTATTTGTATTGAAGAAGGAATTGACTCGTCACAGACAAGTGGAAAACTTTTAATCTCTGTTTTGTCTGCGGTTGCAGAAATAGAAAGAGAAAATATCATTGAACAGACAATGAATGGACGGAGAGAAAAAGCACGACAAGGTGGGTGGAATGGTGGATTTGCACCATACGGATATTATCTGAAAGACAATCAGCTCTTGATAGAAGAAACGGAAGCTGAAGCAATCAGAATTATATTTGATAAATTTGCTAATTCTGATATAGGACTTGGCGGAGTAGCAAAATATCTTAATCTTCAAGGTATAAAGAAGATACCTCGTCAGAACGGCACATTGGAAACTTGGAGCAGTCATTTTATACGGTTGATATTAGACAATCCTGTTTATTGTGGAAAGATTGCTTATGGCAGAAGAACACGAGAAAAGGTAAAAGGTACAAAAAATGAATATAAGCAGGTTCATGCAGAGGATTACATTCTGGAAGATGGACAACATGAAGGAATTATCAGCGAGGAATTGTGGCAAAAGGTTCACGCAAAGCGTATGGCAACAGGAATTAAACAGCCATCCAAAATCGGTAAGGATAGGTCACACCTTTTGACGGGGATATTAAAGTGTCCCCTTTGTGGAAGTTCAATGTATACGAACAAACACGCTTGGACAAATAAAGATGGCACATACAAAGAGGTTTACTATTATATTTGCGGCAGAAATAAGCAGGAACGAGGACATCATTGTGACTATAAGGCATCTCTGAGAAAAACAGATATTGAGCCACTTGTAATTGAAGCTGTTAAGGAATTGGTAAGCGATAAGTATTTTGCAAAAGAGATTGAAAAGCGTATTGGCGTACAGACCGATACAACAGCTATTGATAAGGAACTTGCCAATTACGAGAGTAAACTGAAAGAAGTTGATTTGAACAAAGCACGTCTGGAGAGAGAAATTGATAATCTGCCTGTTGATACCCGCTTCAGAGAAAGAAAAATTCACGATATGACTTTAAGACTTGATGCCTTGTATGATACGATTGTAGAGTTGGAAGAACGGATTGAAGATGCAAAGCTGAGAAAAAGTTCTATCGAAATGGAAACAATCACTCTGGACAATATTTACAAGCTTATGCTGAATTTCGGAAAGCTCTATGATATAATAAGTGACGAGGAAAAGAAAAGCCTTATTACTTATCTTATAAAAGAAATTCAGATATATCCAAATGGGGAGTCAGAGCAGCCTTTGAAGTCGATAGAGTTTAATTTCCCAATATATCGGGATGGTCAAGAGGTAAGGCGGCTCTTGTGGGAAAAAGGTAATACCGTTGAGACGGTCTGTTTGCTGTCAAGAAAAGATAAATAAAGGCTGAAAAGTGGCGTATTTCCGGGCTTTTTGCAAGGTTAGCATTATTAGAGAAGCCTTGCAGAAAGCTCGGTTTTCTTGTCGGAAATTATAAATCCTCAAGGTTGATTCCTTTCGGCCGTTCCATATGAGCAATTGTGATTTCGTAAATATGTTCAGAATCACCGGATTCCAGAGCATGCAGTATCGCCATATGTTCAATATAAGTATTTTCCATTCGTCCCTTATGAGAGAGAGAAAGTTTGGCGAGTGCTTTCATACGGTACATAAAGGTGGAAAATATGGAAGAAAACTGTTCATTCTCAAGGTAAGTAATAATCTTGGTGTGAAACTGAAAATCATATTCGCAGAATTCATCAATGGAATGGGTGGTATCCATAATTTCTTTCATATCGTCCATGATAATATGAAGTTCTTTGAACAATCTTTGTGCTTTTCGGCACTCAAAATCCTTACAGATCTGAAACGTGCAGTAGCTCTCCAACGCAGAGCGTACCTGAAAAGTTTCGTTTACATCCTGCTTGGTAAGCTGGTGCAGCATAAATCCCTTATTTGGAATAATATCAATATATCCTTCCTGGGCCAGTCGATGAATCGCATCCCGAAATGGAGTTCGTGAGATGCCGATTTCCTTTGATAATTTTGTCTCAGAGTATATTTCATGATAGGAAAGCTGATTTTCCAGAATTAATTTCTGAAGGTGCTTATAAGCCTGTTCGTTTAATGGTATCATACAAAAACTCCTTAAAAAACTAAAAATTTTCTGTGAAAAACGTGTATTTTTCTTGAAAATATCATACCGTAATCTAAAAAACAGGTCAATATAAAATAGAAAAAAGTCATCAAAAATGCATTAATCTGTCAAAAATATAACAAAACAAAAACCGGAAATTGGAGAGTTTGTACAAAAACAAAGGATTAAAAATGTTAAAAAGAGAGAAAGCAAATTAGAGCATTGACCGGTATACCGGTATACGATATAATGAAGCCACAAACAAAGAAAATGAACAGAAAACAAAAGCAATAAAAGACAAAACAGGATATCCGGAGTAACCAGAACAACTACAAATTTCAACAGATCAAAAAGGAGAATACAAAATGAAAACAGGATTTATCGGACTTGGAATCATGGGAAGACCAATGGCAAAGAACTTATTAAAAGCAGGCAAAGAACTTCTTGTATCAGATCTCAACAAAGAAGCAGTAGCAGATGTAGTAAAAGCAGGTGCACAGGAAGCGACTTATGCAGAGATCGGTGAACAGTGCGACAGAATCATCATCATGGTTCCGAGCGGTGCAATTTCAAAATCTATTATGTTTGGAGAGAACGGAGTCGCATCTACTATTAAAGAGGGTGCGGTCGTATGTGATATGAGCTCTGTGACACCAGTTGAATCCAAAGAATGCTACGATGGACTTAAGGCAAAAGGAGTTGGTTTCCTGGATGCACCGGTATCTGGTGGAGAGCCTGGAGCAGTGAACGGAACACTGGCAATCATGGCAGGTGGAGATGAAGAGCATTTTGAAGCGATGCAGGAATATTTTGATATTCTTGGTTCATCTGCACTTCTGATCGGTGAATCTGGAAGCGGAAGCGTAACTAAACTGGCAAATCAGGTTATTGTAAATAATACAATCGCAGTTGTTTCTGAAGCATTTGTTCTTGCTGCAAAAGCAGGAGCTGATCCGAAGAAAGTATATGAGGCAATCCGCGGCGGGCTTGCAGGAAGTGCAGTCATGGATGCCAAGATCCCGATGATCATCGAGCGTAACTTTAAACCGGGCGGACCGATCCGAATCAACCACAAAGACATCAAGAATGTTGTAAATACTGCACATTCTATTGATGTACCGATTCCTTACACTGCACAGCTGTATGAGATTCTGCAGACACTGAAGATTCATGGACATATGGAGGATGACCACGGCGGAATCGTACAGTATTTTGAGAAATTGGCAGGTATTGAAGTAAAGAAATTTGATTAAAGCAGATTCAGGAGGGAATAACGATGGCATTAAATGCACAGGTTTTAAGTTCTTACAAAAAAATTGACGAATCATGTATAGATACTCTTTTAAATAAAGAAATTGCCCGGAACCAGAAGAAGATAGTTGTTCTGGACGATGACCCGACAGGTGTTCAGACAGTTCATGATATTTCTGTCTACACAAACTGGGAAAAGGATACCATCCGTCAGGGTTTTAAAGAAGCTAATAATCTGTTCTACATACTTACCAATTCCAGAGGATTTACGACTGAGCAGACAACTGAAGCACACAATGCGATTGCTGAAGTCGTAGATGAAGTTGCAAAGGAAACTGGCAGAGAATACATTTTTATCAGCCGAAGCGATTCCACTCTGCGAGGCCATTATCCGCTGGAAACAGAACTTCTGAAGGCAAATTATGAGAAAAATACAGGAAAAACTATTGACGGAGAAATTCTTTGTCCATTCTTCAAGGAAGGAGGTCGTTTTACTGTTGATAATGTTCACTATGTCAAATATGGGGAAGAACTGATTCCGGCAAATGAGACAGAGTTTGCAAAAGATAAAACTTTTGGTTACACCGCAGCGACCATGCCGGAATATGTGGAAGAAAAGACAAAGGGTGAATACAAAGCTTCTGATGTTACCTGTATTTCTCTTGAAGAAATTCACAATATGGACATTGACGGTATCCAGAAGAAACTTATGGAAGTCAGAGATTTTAACAAGATTATTGTGAATGCAGTTGATTATGCTGATGTCAAAGTATTTTGCATTGCCATTTATCGTGCAATGGCAGCTGGTAAAGTATTTATGTTCCGTACAGCAGCGGCAATTATCAAAGTTATGGGTGGTGTTACAGATCAGCCGCTTCTTAGCAGAGAAAAAATGATAGTAAACGAAACAGAGAATGGTGGAATCATTGTAGTCGGCTCCCATACAGACAAGACAACCAGACAGGTGGAAGAACTCAGGAAACTGACAGATGTAGAATTTATTGAACTGGATGCAACTTTAGTAAAAGATGATGCAGCGTTTGAAGCAGAAGTGCAGAGATGTCTCGACAGAGAAGAAGCATGCATCCGTGCAGGCAAAACTGTCTGCTGTTATACAACGAGAGCACTGATCACAGCAGATACCGGGGACAAAGAAGATGAACTCAGACTTTCAGTGAAAATTTCCGATGCTGTTCAGTCTCTTGTTGGACGACTGAAAATCACGCCAGGATTTGTTATTGCAAAAGGTGGAATCACATCCAGCGATGTCGGAACTAAAGCACTTGCAGTTAAGAAAGCAAATGTACTTGGACAGGTCAAACCGGGAATTCCGGTATGGCAGACGGGAGAAGAGAGCAGATTTCCATTGACACCATATGTGATCTTTCCGGGAAATGTAGGCGAAGATACAACACTGCGTGAAGCAGTTGAAGTCCTGATTCAGAAATAAAATATGAGGTGGCGGATATGGATATTACGATTACGACGATTGGTGCGCTTATCGGTCTGGCAGTTGCCATTATTCTTATTATTAAAAAAAATAGAACCTGCGTACAGTATGATAGCCGGTGCTTTTGTAGGTGGAGTGATTGGCGGGGCAGGACTTGCGGGAACTGTTATAATCTGTACTCTTCTGTCAGAAAAAGGCCGTAAAAAATGACACACAGGAAGAGCAATCTATAAAAGTCAATACACAGCCAATGGGACTTCCATCTATCGGCTCAGCAATTATCGGACCTCTTGTAGCAGTTGTACTTTTGATGCTTCGACCGATTTGCGGCATAACGGTAGATCCGTTGATCGCTCTTCCGGCAGGAGCAACCGCTTCTTCCTCTGCGGGCGCAACAATCGCATCAGCTACTTTTTCTGAAACGATCACGCAGATTGTACCGGCATTATATGGAGCGGCTATGCTTCATGCAGGAACCATTGTTCTGGATTCTCTTCCCCATGGATCTATTTTCCATGCATCTGCAGGAGCAATGGGAATGCCGATCAATGAAAGAATGAAACTTCTTCCAATTGATATTCTGGAAGGGTTTATCATTGTATTAGCATCTACGATTGTTTATGGAATCATTCTTTAGACTACATTTGAACTATCCCATCCGACGTCAGGCGGTTGGGGTAGTTCAAGAATAAAAAAGCTTACGATACAGATACCTTTGAGATCGTAACAGTCAACTGGTTTGCAATTGCCGGAGTTATTCTTGGTGCGATTGTGGCAAACGTAGTGACATGGGGCGTTGCATCCATCAATGGTATGTATGATCGTTGCAACTCTGTGCTATGCGATTGGAGAAATGTACAAGAGAGAAAAATAAACAAAAATTGTAATTATTGAGAGAAATGAAAAAGGGGATGTCGATTAATACCACATTTCGGCATCTCCAGTAGTAATTGAAAGGATCCCAGCAAGGACGAGGGTTGTTAGCCTTTTACTTTGAGAGGGAGCCTTTTTTACATAAAAAATAAAAGGCTATTATTACCGTGTACGATCTTATGCAATCGGTAATAATGGTCAGAAAGTTTACAGCAGCTGGTCTGGTGTGAAAGGTAAGAAGTGTAGATAAGGTTAATGTCGTTTGAGAATAGTGCGGTAGACAGAAGATCATCCACAAGATCGGATGCTTTTTCGCGGAGAATGCCATTCTCCTTCAGCCGAATCACATAGCTTGTGCCGTTTTTCTCACACTGTTTATAAAGATCAGGCGTGGCGAAACCGCTGTCATCACGAAGCAGAATACGAATTGACGGATAATCATTCAGGTATTCATCAAGTACCGTCTGCAGAATAGCCGACATTATTTCAGTATTTATTTTGGGCATAAATAAGAACAATCAGGGTTACAAAATATCTTCAGAGTATGCTATAATAGATTCACCAAACGGGAAAAAATTTTCAACATATACAGGGAGGTTATATTATGAAAAAAGCGAAAGCACTGGGTGCATTACTCTGCAGCGCATGTCTGGCAGTTGCCGGAACTTCACTGCCGACGATGGCAGATTCCATGAAGGTTGTTACACTGGGGGCAGACCTGACAGATGCACAGAAGAATACAATGATGAAATATTTTAACGTAGACAGCAGCCAGGTACAGATCCTGACCATCACCAATCAGGATGAGAGAGATCATTTAAGTGCCTATGTTCCTATTGAACAGATCGGAACCAGAACTGTAAGCTGTGCTTACGTAAAGCCAACGCAGTCCGGTGGCATTAAGGTACGTACTGCCAACCTGAACTGGGTAACCTGCAATATGATTGCCACTTCACTTTCCACCTCAGGTGTTAAGAACTGTGAAGTAGTAGCTGCCTGCCCGTTCGAAGTTTCCGGTACAGGAGCCCTGACTGGTATCCAGATGGCATATGAGACAGCTACAGGGGAAGAACTTGACAGCGCGAAGAAGGAACTGGCCACAGAGGAAATGGTAGTAACCGGAAATCTGGCTGATGAGGTGGGTAAGAATGATGCCACCACAGTTATGAACAATTCCAAGATGCAGGTGATCAGGGATAATGTCCAGAATGCAGATGACATCTATAATATTGTAGTAAATGTGGCACAGCAGAACAATGTAAACCTGGATTCTGACCAGATTGATAAGATCGTGTCACTTCTTCAGCAGATCGCACAGCAGGATTATAATTATGATGATGTAAAGGCGACTCTGGAGCAGGTAGACCAGAATACATCAGGAAGCAGTGATGACATTGGAGATGTGGCAGACGAGGAAGACGATACTGTGAATGCAGGAGATTCTGCAGATGACATTTTAAACAGTGTGGATAACAGTGCACTGGGCGGAGATGTAGTGGAGAGTTCTACAGAGAATCCGTCTCTGGAACAGGATACAGGAATGGACACAGACACTTCAGACGCTGACAGCGAAACAACAGACGACAGTACTGACGGAGATACAGAAGACAGCTCAGATGCCAGCCTGGATGAGAATACAGAAGATGGATCTGATGATACACAGGATGCTGACTCCTCATCTTCAGAGGAACTGGATACTGCTTCCCTGACAGACGATCAGATGCTGCTGTTCAATCAGGCAGAGACATTCTGCAAGGGTGAATATGAAGGTGATGTGGATTCTCTTCATACTGCAATGGGAGATGATACAGCAGAGAATTCCGTAGTTCTTGATGCAGAGAACGGTGCAGCCCTTACGAAGGAAGTGGAGAAAGCATATCTGAAGATCCTCACTGACGGCACAGATTCCTATGAAGCAGACGGAACAGAAATGTATATGACCACAGAGCTGAACATGCTTGACAGATCCATGAAAGAGATCTTCGGAATCTCGGAAGGATCCCAGGCAGGACCGGAACTGTCCGAACTGACAGATGATGAGAGACAGAGCCTGTATAAAGATACCATGAAGTTCTTCGAGAAACTCTACAATGAGAGCACAGAGACTTATGACACAGAAGATGCATCAGGTGAAGAGTAAAGTCGGAAATGCGCGGGATATTTTCCTGATCAGGCAGGCCACGCAGGAGGATGTTCCTGGGATCATGGATATTATGGCAGAAGCGGCAGCAGACCAGGAACATCCGGACTGGTTCGTTTCTGATGATGAAGCTTATGTAAGGGAACATATTTCAGAACACGGATATACGATCGTAGCTCAGACTGTTGATGGACAGACCGCAGGATTTTTTATCGTGAAATATCCTGAGGGAGAAGACAATCTGGGACGTTATCTGGATATGGAAGAAGAAGCACTTGGCCAGGTGGCTGTGATGGATTCGGCTGTAGTAGGCAGTGACTATCGTGGGGCAGGACTGCAGGGAAGGATGCTGCAAGCAGCAGAAGCACGGATAGATAAAGAAAAATTTCATTATCTCATGTGCACCATCCATCCGGATAATCAGTTCAGCAGACAGAATATGGAGAGCCAGGGCTACGAAGTGAAAAAGATTACCCAATGTTATGGCGGCCTGGACAGATGCATTCTTGTAAAATACATTTAACCAAATCAAGTAAGTCCCCTGCTTCAGACAGCCAGGTGCGGTTTATCTAAACAGATGCTGAAAAAAGAATAAAGAAATCAGAAACAGCCTGTGAAATTTCCGTGATTTCACAGGCTGCTTTGCGTAACCGGTAGAAAAATAAAAACAGATGTGTTAAAATGTATCGTAAATTATTTCTGATAAAAAAGAAACAACAGATGTAAATCGTAACAGGGAGGAATAAGGATAAATATGGGAATGGCAGTGGTAACGCTGAAAAAAGGAGAAGGAAGACTTCTGAAATCCGGCGGAATGTGGATTTTTGATAATGAGATAGATACGATCATGGGAAGCTTTAGCAACGGAGATCTGGTTCTGATACATGACTTCGATGGATATCCGCTGGGAAAGGGATTTATAAATACCAATTCCAAGATTACAGTACGTCTTCTCACAAGAGATGAACATGTGGAGATTGATGAAGCATTTCTGGAGAAGAGGGTGCGGGATGCATGGGAATACCGTAAGAAAGTTGTAGATACCGGAAGCTGCAGACTGATTTTCGCAGAGGCAGATTTCCTTCCCGGGATCGTGGTGGATAAGTTCTCTGATGTGCTGGTTGTACAGTCACTGGCTCTGGGAATCGACCGTTTTAAAGAAACAATTATAGAACTTCTGAAGAAAGTTCTGGCTGAGGACGGCATCCAGATCCGTGGTGTTTATGAGAGAAGCGATGTGAAAGTCAGAAAGCAGGAAGGCATGGATCTGGTGAAGGGCTTTATCGGACCGGAGTTCCCTACACTGGTACAGATCGAAGAGAACGGTGTCAAATATGAAGTAGATGTAAAAGACGGACAGAAAACAGGATTTTTCCTGGATCAGAAATATAACAGACTGGCGATCCAGAAATTATGTAAGGGAGCCAGAGTGCTGGACTGCTTCACCCATACCGGATCTTTTGCACTGAATGCAGGGATTGCAGGTGCTGCAAGTGTTACAGGTGTGGATGCTTCCCAGCTTGCAGTGGATCAGGCTACAGCCAATGCTGCACTGAATGGTTTATCCGACACTGTGAAATTTATCTGTGAGGATGTATTTGAACTTCTCCCTGAACTGGAAGAAAAGGGAGAGAAATTCGATGTGGTCATCCTGGATCCCCCTGCATTTACCAAGTCCAGAAATTCCATAAAAAATGCAGTAAAGGGTTACCGTGAGATTAATCTCCGTGCCATGAAACTGGTGAAGGACGGCGGTTATCTGGCAACCTGTTCCTGCTCTCATTTCATGGATTATGAACTTTTTACCAGAACCATCGGACAGGCTGCGAAGAATGTACACAAACGCCTTCGTCAGGTGGAATACAGAACCCAGGCACCGGATCATCCGATCCTGTGGGCAGCAGATGAATCTTACTATCTGAAATTCTATATTTTCCAGGTATGTAATGATAAATAGGAAAGTGAGGAATAAAAATGAGTTTTAAAGAAGTGAATCCATCAGAACTGAATATGAATCCGTTTACAACTATCGGAAAGGACTGGCTGCTGATCACAGCAGGTAATGAAGAAAAATGCAACACCATGACAGCAAGCTGGGGAGCCATGGGTGTAATGTGGGGAAAAAATGCAGTAACTGTATACATTCGTCCACAGAGATATACCAAGGAATTTGTAGACAGAGAGGATACATTTACAATCTCTGTTCTTGGTAAGGATTACAGAAAAGCATTGAATTACTGCGGAACTGTATCAGGAAAAGGATCAGATAAGATCAAAGATGCAGGGCTGACTCCGTATTATACAGACGGAACAGCAGGAATCGAAGAAGCAGATATGATCATGGTATGCAGAAAAATGTATCATGACGAGATCAAACCGGAGTGTTTTGACGCACCGGAAAACGACGGAAAATGGTATCCTGAGAAAGATTATCATACCATGTATATTGCAGAAGTTCTGAAAGTTCTTGTAAGAGAGTAAGACAGGAAAGGTCAGAAAAGAGGAAATAATGAGAGATAAAATAAACAAATTTATGCAGGGACGTTACGGTGTGGACCAGTTTGCAAGGTTCACACTGGGTGTTGCGCTTTTTCTGGTAGTAATAGGATCTTTTATGAGACGAAGTGCCGTCGGTGGAATTCTGGACATGCTGGGATTTATACTGATCATTTACACATACTACCGTATCCTTTCCAGAAATGTTTCTGCACGTTACAGTGAAAATCAGAAATACCTGGCACAGACACAGAAACTGCGCAGCAGATTTAACAGGGAAAAGAGTATGATGGAGCAGAGAAAAACACATCACATCTATATCTGTCCGGGCTGCGGACAGAAGATCCGTATTCCCAGGGGAAAAGGTCAGAAAGTAGAGATCGAATGTCCCAAGTGTCATGAGAAATTCATAAAGAGGAGATAAAATGTTTGGTTATGTGGTGATGAACAAACCGGAGATCCGTTTTAAGGATTTTGACCTGTACAGATCCTTTTACTGCGGATTGTGCAGAGAACTGAGAGAGAAATACGGAATATCCGGTCAGATATCCCTGACCTATGACATGACATTTGTGGTTATTCTGCTCAGTGCCCTTTATGAGCTGCCCACACAGAAGGGAACTACCCGCTGCGTGATCCACCCGGTACAGAAACAGCAGGTAAGAAAGAATGCCGCTACAGAATACGGCGCTGATATGAACATCCTTCTTACTTATTATAAATGCAGAGACGACTGGGAAGATGAGAAAAAGGCTGCAGCACTGGGATATGCGAAGATCCTTCAGAGCAAAAATATAAAACTGAGCCGGCGTTATCCGGAAAAGGCAGCGAAGATCCGGCAGCTTCTTCATGAACTGTCGGCAATGGAGCAGGCAGGGGAAAAGGATATAGACAGGATGTCCGGCTGCTTTGGCAGGATCATGGAAGAAATTCTGGCATGGAAACCGGATGTCTGGGAGAATACCCTGAGACGGATGGGTTTTTATCTGGGAAAATTTATCTATCTTCTGGATGCCTATGATGATGTGGAAAAAGATGTGAAAAGTGGAAATTACAATCCCTTTTCAGAGAAATATAAAATGAAAGGGTTTGACGGGCAGGTACAGCAGCTTCTGATCATGATGATGGCACAGACCTGCAGAGAATTTGAGAAGCTTCCTATTGTACAATATACGGATATTCTGAGAAATATTCTTTACTCCGGTGTGTGGTGCCGTTTTGAAGCCATCCGGAAACAGCGGAAGGAAGCAGGGGAGAGAGAACATGATTGATCCGTACAGTATACTGGGAGTGGACAGAAATGCATCAGATGATGAGATAAAAAAGGCCTACCGTAAGTTAAGCCGTAAGTATCATCCGGATGCCAATATCAATAATCCGAATAAAGAGCAGGCAGAAGAAAAATTTAAACAGGTACAGCAGGCATATGAGCAGATCATGCGTGAAAAAGAGCAGGGCAGCGGATATGGCAGCTATGGCGGCGGATTTGGTGGATTCAGTGGTTTTTCCGGACAGACAGAAAACAGCTATCAGGATGAAGAAGCCATACGCAGACAGGCAGCAGCCAATTATATCCAGAGCGGTCATTACAGGGAAGCTATGAATGTACTGCAGTCTCTGAAACAGCGTAATGGACAATGGTATTATCTGTCCTCCATGGCGAATATGGGCCTGGGAAACAATGTAAATGCCTTGAACGATATCCGGGAAGCCGTGCGCCAGGAACCGGATAATGCACAGTACCAGATGCTTCTTCAGCAGATGGAGGGCGGAGGAACCTGGTATCAGGAAATGCAGAATCCTTTTGGCGGCATGCCCACTGGAGGGGATGATTACTGTATGAAACTCTGTCTGGCGAACCTTGCCTGCAGTCTGTGCTGCCCGGGAGGTGGCGTGTTCTGCTGTTGACAGGATTTTGAAGGAAAATATAAGTTTGTAATTGACAACTCTCTTTTGAAAGACTACTATATTAAAGTGGTGATTGAATAAAGACCAGAGGAGGAAAATATAATGAGTATTCGTATTGGTATTTTAGGCTATGGCAACCTTGGCCGTGGTGTAGAGTGTGCCATCAAACATAATCCGGATCTGGAGCTTGTGGCAGTGTTCACACGCCGTGATCCTCAGACAGTAAAGGTTCTTACAGAAACAGCTTCTGTATATTCTGTAAATGACGCAGAGAAAATGAAAGACAAGATCGATGTTCTGATCATCTGCGGAGGAAGTGCTACAGATCTTCCGAAACAGACCCCTGAATATGTAAAATATTTCAATGTTATTGACAGTTTTGACACTCATGCAAAGATCCCGCAGCATTTCGATGCAGTAGATAAAGCTGCCAAAGAGAGCGGACATGTAGGAATCATCTCTGTTGGCTGGGATCCGGGAATGTTCTCCCTGAACCGTCTTTATGCAAATGCGATCCTGACAAACGGAAAAGATTATACATTCTGGGGCAAAGGTGTCAGCCAGGGACATTCTG
>OLNC01000354.1_pt1 | contig 50345 bp, 42 predicted proteins | sample 1672011 | NCBI WGS metagenome assembly OLNC01 (sample SAMEA3136636, study PRJEB25190) | human gut metagenome | biome: human gut; feature: human-associated habitat; material: faeces | place: Austria | collected 2013
GCATTGTGCCGTATGTGCGCGGCCGGGAAAAGAGCCGCCACCCGGATGCCATCGTCGCCGAGTGCCGCGAGCTCATTGAGCAGGGCTACAAAGAAATTACGCTGCTTGGACAGAACGTGAATTCCTACGGCAAGGGCTTGCCGGAGAAAGTGAATTTTTCGGAGCTTCTGCGCCGCATTGACGCGATTGACGGCGACTACCGTTTGCGTTTTATGACCTCGCACCCGAAGGACGCGACGCACGAGCTGTTCGACACGATTGCGGAGAGCCGGCACATCTGCCACTACATCCACCTGCCGTGCCAGTCCGGCAGCAGCCGTGTGTTAAAGGCGATGAACCGCCACTACGACCGCGAAAAATACCTTGATCTCATCCGCTATGCGAAAGAGAAAATGCCGGATCTGTCGCTGACCTCCGATATTATCGTCGGCTTTCCGGGCGAGACGTATGAGGAGTTCTGCGAGACGCTGAGCCTCATCCGTGAGGTGGAGTTCACGTCGCTCTTTACGTTTATTTTCTCGCCGCGCCCCGGCACGAGAGCCGCCGAAATGGAAGACCCTGTCACGTACAAGGAGAAAACGCAGTGGTTCTCGGAGCTTTTGAAGACGCAGGAGGAGATTGCGGCAAAGCGCTGCGCTTCCATGGTGGGCAGCACGGAGCGTGTGCTCATTGAAGAGCGCAACGAGAAAAACGGTTTGCTCAGCGGTCGCACCGCAAGCAGCATCATTGTGGAATTCCCGGGCGAAGACGAATGGATCGGCGAATTCAAAAATGTAAAAGTGACCGAAGCGCGCAACTGGATTTTGCGCGGCGAATGTGTAGACTAAGCAAAACGGGTTTTGACCCATTGCTTTTTCAAAATACAATAAAATTTATAATTTATTTTAAGGAGCTATTACTATGGATATCATGAAACTGACAAGAGAACTCGGCCGCGCTTTGCAGCAGGACCAGACCTACATCAACATGAGCGTTGCGGAGCAGCAGTGCAACGAGGACGAAGCTTTGCAGAACGCCATCGGCGAATTCAACTTAAAGCGCATGGCCATCAACAACGAGGCGGGAAAGGAAGACCGCAGCGAGGAACTTATCGAGCAGTACAACAAAGAACTGCGCGAGATTTACGGCAGAGTGATGCAGAACGAACACATGGCGGCGTATCAGGCGGCAAAGAACGAGTTCGATGCGCTGATGCAGCGCGTGACGGGTGTGCTTTCCATGTGCGCGGAGGGTCAGGACCCGGATGGCTGTGATCCCGATGCCTGCGGCTGCACCGGCAGCTGTGCGACCTGCGGCGGTGGCTGCCACTAAGGCAGAATTTTGCAAAGTTTGTACGTGATCTGCTTGCATCTTTTCCGCCATACAGGTCGTAAAGTCCTTGACAGGCGCCAGCCTGCCTGCGGAATTTACTACGCAAGGCGTATACGCTCATGACGAAAAATCTGACGGCGCATCTCGCGCACCTACTTTACAAAAATCTGCCTTTGGTAGTAATTCACTTGTTGACTGAATCTTAACGATATGGAGGCCGGGCATGGCTGATTATTCCCCGATGATGAAACAGTACTTTGAAGTGAAGGAAAAGTACCCGAACACGCTCCTTTTCTTTCGCCTTGGGGACTTTTACGAGATGTTCTTTAACGATGCGAAAATCGCGTCGCGTGAGCTGGAGCTGACGCTGACAGGCCGTGACTGCGGCCAGGAGGAGCGCGCGCCGATGTGCGGCGTGCCGTTCCACAGCGCGGAGACGTATATCGCGCGGCTTGTGGCAAAGGGCTACAAGGTTGCCATCTGCGAGCAGATGGAAGACCCGGCGCTTGCAAAGGGCATCGTAAAGCGCAGCGTTATCCGCGTCATCACGCCCGGCACCGTTATGGAAAGCAGCATGCTCGACGAGGCGAAGAACAACTACATCGCTTCCGCGTATTATCAGGGTGATAAGGTGGGCATCTGCTTTGCGGATATTTCAACGGGAGAGCTGGAGGCGACGACGCTGACGGCGGAGAAGGGCGAGACGCTCTCCCGCGCGGTCATCGACGCGCTGTCGCGATTTACGCCGCGCGAAATCCTCATCAACCCGGAATTTACCGATTTGACGGACGTGGCGAAATTCACTTCCGATAAGCTTTCGGCGTCACTCGAGTGCATGGATTTTGCGGTTTACGAACCGCTGCACGCGGAAGAAACGGTGAAGGCGCAGTTTCACCCCGAGGTTTTGGAACGCTCCGACGTTTTGAATTTCCCGGAGATCACGGCGGCGCTGAGCGCTTTGCTCGAGTATCTCAGCCGCACGCAAATCACGGGTTTGGAGCGCATGGAGGAAATTCGCATATATTCGCAGGCGAAGACGATGCGGCTTGATTTAAACACGCGCCGAAACCTTGAATTACTCGAGACGATGCGCAGCAAGGAGCGCCGCGGCTCGCTTTTGTGGGTGCTTGACAAGACCAAAACGGCGATGGGCAAGCGGCTTATCCGCACATGGCTCGAGCAGCCGCTTTTGAGCCCGGCGGGCATTACGCTGCGGCAAAACGCGGTGGAGGAGCTGTTTGAGAACCGCCCGCTTTTAGACGATGTGACCGAGGCGCTGACGGGCATTTTTGACCTGGAGCGCATTATGACGCGCGTGGTGTACGGCTCTGTAAACGGCAAAGACCTGCGTGCGCTGTGGTCGGCGCTGACGCGCTTGCCGCAGCTGAAAGCGCTTTCTGCGACGTTTAAAGCGACGATGCTGCGCGACATCGACAGCCGCATGGATGTGCTCTCCGATGTTTGCGAACTCATCGACCGCGCCGTTGTGGAGGAGCCGCCGCACACGATCCGTGAGGGCGGCATTATCCGCGAGGGCTTCAACGCGGAGCTTGACGAAGTGAAAAGTGACATGACGAACGGCAAGCAGCTCATCGCCGAGCTGGAGGCGCGCGAGCGCGAAGCGACGGGCATTCCGAAACTGCGCGTGGGGTATAACCGCGTGTTCGGGTATTACCTTGAAGTCTCGAACGCGTTTAAGGACAAGACGCCGGAGCACTACGTGCGCAAGCAGACGCTTGCAAACGGCGAGCGGTACATCACGCAGGAATTAAAAGAGCTTGAAAACCGCATCTTAGGTGCGCACGACCGTTCTATTGCACTTGAGGGCAAGCTGTTTGAAGAAGTGCGCAGGACGATTGCGGAGCAGCTGACCCGCGTGCAGGAGACGGCGAAGGCGATTGCGGAGCTGGATGTTTTGGCATCGTTTGCGGCGGTATCTGTGCGGAACGACTACACGCGCCCGACCATTACGGCGAACGGCAGGCTGTATTTAAAGGACAGCCGGCACCCGGTGGTGGAGGCGCTGCTGACGGGCAGCGCGCCGTTTGTGCCGAACGACCTTGAGATGGACCCGAATCAGAACCGTGTGTCTATCATTACGGGCCCGAACATGGCGGGTAAATCTACATATATGCGGCAGGTGGCGGTCATTGTCATCATGGCGCAGATCGGCTGCTTTGTGCCGGCCTCCGCTGCGGAGATCGGCATTGTGGACGGCATCTACACGCGCGTGGGCGCTTCTGACGACCTTGCGGCGGGGCAGTCCACGTTCATGGTGGAAATGGCCGAGGTGGCGGAAATTTTGAAGAGCGCCACGAAGGACAGCTTGCTGATTTTAGATGAGATCGGCCGCGGCACCTCGACGTTTGACGGCATGAGCATTGCGCGGGCGGTCATCGAATACGTACACGACAAAAAGCTGTGCGGTGCGAAGACGCTGTTTGCGACGCATTACCACGAGCTGACGGAGCTGGAAGACCTTTTGCCCGGTGTGCAGAACTTCAGTATTGCGGTGAAAAAGCGCGGGGACGACATCACGTTCCTGCGGCGTATCGTGCGCGGCGGCGCGGACGACAGCTTCGGTATTGAGGTCGCGAAGCTCGCGGGTGTGCCGGACAAGGTGGTGCGGCGTGCGAAAGAGGTGTTAAAGAGCCTTGAGAGCGGCGAGATGGTGAAAAAACCGAAAAACGCCGTGAAAGTGCAGCAGGAGGAACCGATACAGCTGACGATGCTGACAAAGGACACGGAGGTTTTAAACCGCCTAAAAAGCCTGGACGTCAACACGCTGACGCCGATCGAATCCATGAACATTTTGTTTGAACTTGCAAATATGCTGAAATAAATTTAACACGAAAGGAAGGAGCAGAAAATGCCGAAAATTCACGTTTTGGAAAAGCAGGTCGCGGAGCTGATCGCTGCCGGTGAGGTGGTGGAGCGCCCGTCTTCCGTCATTAAGGAGCTTGTGGAAAACTCCATTGACTCCGGCGCGTCGATTGTCACGGTGGAAATTCGCCGCGGCGGCGTGACGTATATCCGTGTGACGGACAATGGCTGCGGCATTGCGCGCGAGGACGTGGCGACGGCATTTCTGCGCCATGCAACGAGCAAGGTGCGCGAAAAGGACGACTTAGACGCGATTTTGACGCTCGGCTTCCGCGGTGAGGCGCTGGCGTCCATTTCGGCTGTGTCGCGCGTTGACCTCATCACGCGCACGGCGGACAGTTCAATCGGCACGCACTATTCCTCCGAAGGCGGCAGCGACGTGGAGATCGAAGACGCGGGCTGCCCACTTGGCACGACCATTACGGCGCGCGACCTGTTTTTTAACGTGCCGGCGCGTATGAAGTTTCTGAAGAAAGACACCGCAGAGGGCAACTCCGTGGCGGGGCTGATGGACAAAATTGCGCTTTCGCATCCGGAAATCTCGTTCCGCCTCATTCGCGAGGGCAAGGAAGTGCTGCACACGCCGGGCGACGGCAAGCTGAGCTCGGCGATCTATGCGGTGTTCGGCAAGGAGTTTTCCGGCGCTTTGCTGCCGGTGGATTATACCTTGGGCGGCATTCGCGTGCACGGGTATATCTCGTCGCCGATTGCGAGCCGACCGAACCGCAGCATGCAGAATTTCTTCATCAATGGGCGTTTTGTGCGCAGCCGCACGGCGTGTGTGGCGCTGGAGGAAGCGTACAAGGGCGCGATTATGGTGGGTAAATTCCCGGCGTGCGTGCTGCATATCGAGCTGCCGTCGTCGGTCGTCGACGTGAACGTGCATCCGGCGAAGCTGGAGGTGCGCTTTGTGAACGAACGTCCGGTGTTTGATGCGGTGTACCACGGGGTGAAATCCGCCGTGACAGCAAGCCGCGACATGAAGTCCGTTGACCTTGCGCAGCACGCAAGGCGGCCCGTCGATCCGTATAAGCCGGATGTGGCCGTAAAGCCGCAGCAAATGGTGCTGAATCAGCCGCCGAAAACGGAGACGGTGAAGCCGATGCCTGCGCCGGTCGTGAAGTCTGCGCCCGTTATCAACACGAGCAAAAATGAGGCGGAAGCGCCGTATGAGCCGCCCGTCGATATGCCGCCGATGCCGCATACGTTCTCGGACAGCGCAGAGCGGGAGGAAAAGCCGCAACTTGAAAGTATTCGTACGTCGATCGAGCGCGTTTTGGAGGCAGAGCCGCAGCCGGTGACAAAGCCGGAAGTGATAACGGAAGAACCGCCCTTACCGCAGCCGCCCGAGACGGAGCCCGTGCCGCCGGCGTGGGAGGAAACACCCGTGCAGACGGAAGCGATGCAGGAAAATCCGGAAAGCGACACACAGCCGGAAACATACATTGTGCCGGAGACGGAGCGGGATTTACCCCGCATGGCGCATAAGGTGATCGGCGAGGTGTTTGACACGTATATCATCCTTGAATACGACGCGCAGACGCTGATGTTTATCGACAAGCACGCGGCGCACGAGCGTTTGCTGTACGAAAAGCTCAAACGGCGCGAAGAAGCTGCTATGGCGCAGACGCTGCTTGTGCCCGTGACGGTGACGATGGACAAAAACGAGTACACGGCGGTTTTGCAGAATTTGAGTGTTTTTGAGCAGGCGGGCTTTGACGTGGAGGATTTCGGCAGCGGTACCGTTTTGGTGCGCAGCGCGCCGCTTAATTTGAACGGTGCGGACATCAAGGACTCCGTGCTCGAAATGGCGGGATACCTTGAAGAAAACAAGACCGACGCGACGACGGAGCACATGGACTGGCTGTACCACAACATTGCGTGCCGCGCAGCCATTAAGGGTGGAAACGCCTCGAAAAAAGAGGAGCTCATTGCACTTGCGGAGGAGCTGGAAGCGAATCCCGATGTGCGCTATTGCCCACACGGCAGACCGATCTACGTGATGCTGAAAAAGCGAACGCTGGAAAAAGAATTCGGCAGAGTTTAACGGTTTGCTCACAAACACGGGCGAAAGTCGTGTTATTATAAAGTTATGTAAACAAAGGGAGGCGCCGGAATGACGGAAGTACAAGAGAAAATCAAGGTATTCGCGGTGTGCGGGCCGACGGCCTCCGGCAAGACCTCGCTTTCCGTAACGCTTGCGAAAAAGCTCCATGCGGAGGTGGTTTCGTGTGACTCGATGCAGATTTATAGGGGCATGGAGATCGGCACGGCAAAGCCGACCGCGGACGAGATGCAGGGTGTGCCGCACCACCTGATGGGTTTTCAGGATCCCGCGGAGCCGTTCAGCGTGAGCGACTATGTGGCGCTTGCGGGAAAGGTGATCGAAGACATACATGCGCGTGGCAAAAACGTGTTGCTTGTCGGTGGCACGGGCTTATATGCGCGCTCGCTTTTAAAGGCGGTGCCGTTTACGGAAAACAGCCGCGACGATGAAATCCGCGGTAATTTGGAAGCGGAATTTGCGGCAGACGGCATTGAACCGCTTTATGCACGTTTAAAGGCGCTTGACCCCGAGGGGGCCGAGGGTATCCATCCGAATAATACGCGTAGGGTCATCCGCGCGCTTGAATACTGCATGGTGACAGGCGAGCCGTTCTCGAAGCAGGCGAAGGACTCGAAAGCGGTGGAATCGCCGTATGACGGGAAAATGTTGGTGCTGTCTTTCAGAGACCGCGAGACGCTTTACGGGCGTATCAACCTGCGCGTAGAGCAGATGTTTGCAGACGGCCTATTAAAAGAAGCCGAAGATTATTTTAAACGGTATGGCACGCCGGGGCAGACCTCCGTGCAGGCCATCGGCTACAAGGAGCTGTTTCCGTATTTTGAGGGGCAGTGCTCTTTAGACGAAGCAAAGGAAAATATAAAAAGGGAAACACGGCGCTATGCCAAGCGCCAATTGACGTGGTTCCGCCGGGAGGAAGATGCCGTGTGGCTTTTTGCGGATGATTTTGATGCCCCGGCAGACCTGATAAGCGCGGCAGAGGACATAGCCCGCGCGCATTTTGAAGACTGAAAGGAAGCCCCGCTATGGGAAGCAACACATTATTTCGTAAAATCAGTTCAATCGCCGTGGCGATTTTGCTTTTGATATATGTAGGCTACCAGATTTACAGAAGCCAATACACCGGATTTAAAACGGAAACGGCCATGTACGCTGACCTTTCCGCATCCATCGACACCACGGGTTTTATTATCCGCAATGAGGAGCTTGTGTACTCGCGGTACGACGGCGTTTTGAACTACACGCTCGACGACGGAGAGAAAACGGCGTTCGGCGGCACGGTAGCAGAGCTGTACCCCGCGGAAGAGGACGCCGCCGCACACAACCGCATGCTGCGCATCGACGAGGAGCTTACGCGGCTAGCCGTGCTGGAGAACCCCACGGAGGTCGCGTCCTCGAACCCGAAGAACATCGGCAGCCAGATCAATAAAACGGTCACAGGGTTGCTTTCCGATTTGAAATCCGGCGCGTTTTCATCGATCTCGAACGATAAAAACGACCTGTACCTCTTGATGGGCCAAAAGCAGATCGTAACGGGCGCGGAGGATTCCGCGAGCTATGTGGCGCATATTGAGAATTTGAAATCGGAGCGTGCAACGCTGGAGACGACGACCTCTTCAAGCACCGGCACGGTAACGTCGCCGGCTTCCGGTTATTTTATCCATACGGTGGACGGCTACGAAAACGCGGTGGACATCGACGATGTGGAGCAGCTGACCGTAAGCGATGTGCGTGCGCTGGAAGAAGGCGAAGCGGGCAGCAATGCGGACAGCACGGTCATCGGCAAGGTGGCAAAGGAATTCAACTGGTATATTGCGTGCATCATCGATGAAAACGACCTTGTGCGGCTTGACCGCACGACGAATGTGAAGGTGGAGATGCCGTTTGCGACGGCGGAGACAATCCCGGCCGAGGTCGTGAAAATCAATAAGGACGAAGCAAGCGGGGACGCAGTGGTCATTTTGAAGTGCTCTTACATGAACACAGACCTTGCCGCCGCGCGCAAAGAGCCGCTGCGCATCGATTTACAGTCGTATGCCGGTGTGCTCGTGAACGAAAAGGCCATCCACTTTGCGGATGTGACCGTGACGGATACGGACACGGACGGCAATGTGACGGAGCATGTGGAACAGAACGTGAAGGGTGTTTACATCAAGTCCGGCAGCCGCGTGCGCTTTGTGCAGGTATTCTCCGATGCGACGATCGACGGCTATGCCGTGTGTAAGCTGAACCTTTCCTCCTCGGAAAAAGAGCAGCTCGTCACCTCGAGAACGATACAGCTTTACGATGAAGTCATTGTGGAAGGGACGGATCTTTATGACGGAAAAATGCTTTGAGGAGCGTTTTAGAGACGTAGAGGAAAACTATAAGGTCATCACGAACCGCATTGCGGAGGCAGCGGTGCGCTCCGGCAGAAAGCCCGAGGACATCACGTTTCTTGCGGCGACGAAGACCGTGCCGGCGGAGGTCATCAACCACGCCATCGGCTGCGGCCTGCGCTTCATCGGCGAAAACCGCGTGCAGGAATTCATGGACAAATATGAAAAGATCGATTGGGACAAGGGCGTTTCCGGCCAGATCATCGGGCGCTTGCAGACGAACAAGGTGAAATATATCATCGATAAGGTCGACTGCATCCAGTCGGTGGATTCCGTAAAGCTTGCAAAGGAAATTTCCCGCCTTGTGGAGAAAATAGGCCGCAAAATGCCGGTACTCATTGAAGTGAATATCGGCGGGGAAGAAAGCAAGGGCGGCATCGAAAAAGCTGCGCTGCCCGCGTTATTGGAAGAAATTGCCGTGCTGCCGGGCATTCAGGTGAACGGATTGATGGCAATTCCACCAATTTGTGCGGAAAAATCCGCGCTATGCAATTATTTTTCCCAAATGCATCAATCTTTTATTGACATCCGCGCCAAAAAAATAGATAATGTATTTATGAATTGCCTTTCGATGGGTATGTCTTCCGATTACGCGGAGGCCATCGAGTGCGGCGCCACTATGGTGCGCATCGGCTCTTCGCTTTTCGGTCCGCGCGACTACACGCGCTGACCGACCCTGTTATGCAGAAAATGGAGGTATAATATATGGCAGGCATTGTAGAGAAGCTTCAGAAAATGTGGAACCCGCCCGACGACGAGTATGATGAATACTACGAGGACGAGGTCACGGAGCCCATGGCAGACAGCCGCGAGGAGCAGCCTTCCGCACGCCGTTCGTTCTCCTCTTCAAGCTCGAACCGCGTTGTGAACATTAACCACGCGCGCGCAGGCGCACAGGTGGTTGTGTTTAAGCCGAACTCTTTCCGTGACGACACAAATAGCATTGCGGATGAGATCAACCAGGGCCATACGGTCGTTGTGAATTTTGAAGAGACGAACGCGAGCGAGGCGCGCTATATTCTGGCGTTCCTCAGCGGCGCTTCTTACGCGAACCACGGCGAGGTGAGACCCATCGCCGCGAAGACGTATATTTTCACGCCTGCGGGCGTTAGCCTGAGCGGTGCGGAGATTCGCGATGATCTTGCACAGAACGGCGTAACGTTCTGATATGGCCGCACAGGAAGACAAGCTTTTTGAGGCGAAAATAGAGGATTGCCTGCGCCTTGGCGAAAAAAGGCCGGCGTTTTTGGGCTTTTTGGATCTTTCCGAGCGCGCGTACGCAGAAGAATATTTGCGCCGTGCACATGCGGAAAATTACCGGTTTTTCGGTGGCTTTCCCGAAGCGGAGCGAACGGTTTTGGGCGTGTTTCCGGATTATACGGAACCTTTAGATGAGGAGTTTCCGGTGATGGGGCTTACGGTGAAGTTTCGTCGGCAGGATGCGCTTTCACACCGCGATTTTATGGGTTCATTTCTGGCACAGGGCGTGGTGCGTGCATCGCTCGGCGATATTCTGGCCGAAGAAGGGCGCGCCGTGCTGTTTGTGAAAACAGAGCTTGCGCCGCACTTTCTTTCGCAGATCGATAAGATCGGTCGGGTGGGGGTGCAGATTACAAAGGGCTTTACAGATCCGCTGCCGCAGGCGCACAGCTTTCAGCCGATGGGCGGCGTAGTCGCTTCGGAACGCTTAGACTGCTTGGTTGCCTTTTTGGCGGGCACCGGCAGGGAAAAAGCCGCGCAGATGGTGCACGCGGGTTTGGTTTCCGTCAACCATAGGGAGACGGATTCCGTTTCGCACCGTGTAAATGAAGGAGACATCATCTCCATACGCCGCTGCGGGCGATTTATTGTTGATATGCTCGGCCCGGTCACGAAAAAGGGCCGTTTATCTGTGAAATGCAGAAAATACATATAGGAGGCTTACACACATGTTATCGATTAAAGACATCAATGAAGTCAGCTTCAGAAAATCAAATTTTTCCGGTTACAATTCTGATGATGTCGATCAGTTTATTGATGAAGTTTTGGAGACCGTAACGGCGCTCACAAAGGAAAACGCAGAGATTAAAACGCGCAAGACGGATGATTCCGCCGCTGTGCAGCAGTTACAGGCGAAAAACGCCGAGCTGCAGGAGAAGCTTTCTATTTTGGCTGCAAAAATTGAGTCTTACCGTGCAGAGGAAGACGGTATTAAGGACGCCATCCTCAGCGCACAGCGCCTTGGCAATGCTTCCATCCGTGAGGCAAAGGCGAAGGCCGAGAAGATTGTGAACGACGCAAACGCGAAGGCGGACGCTCTTGTAAAAGATGCGAAGGGCCGCTCCGAAACGTTTGTGAAGTCCTATGAAAAGCAGATCGCCGCAAAAGAGAAAGAGCTGGAGAACATGAAGCGCGAGGTGACAAACTTCCGCGCATCGCTCTACGGCATCTATAAAGAACACCTTGCCGTGATTGAGAAGATCCCGACGTTTGACCTGCCGGAGGAAGAGCAGAAAGAAAAAGCGCCCGCCGAGGAACCAACGCCGGTATATACCGAGCCCGAAGTGATTGAGGAGCCGGAAGAAGAAATCCCGGTGCCTGCAGCACAGCAGGTCGAAGAGGAACCCGCACCGGCCCCTGCAGAGCCGAAGCCCGCTCCCGCACCTGTCCCGGAGCCGATCCCCGCACCGGCGCCGGTACAGCCGCAGCCTGTTTACGACAAGGACTCTTATATTAAGGAGCAGTTCAGCGGCATCGGCCTTGATCTGAACGCTTACGCCGACATCCCGGAATCTTTGCAGAAAGAAAAGGAGGCCCTTTTCAGCACGCTGGAGTTCGGCGTTGAAGACGAAGGCGACAAGAAAAAGGGTAAATTTAAGAGAAGATAAAACCAGCAGAAAGGCACGGATCAATATATGGATTACAAAAGCACATTGAACCTCCCAAAGACCGACTTTGCCATGCAGGCCGGCCTACCGAAGCGCGAGCCGGTAATGCTCGAAAAGTGGTATGAAGACAAGGTTTACGAGACCGTTCTCGAAAAGAACGACGGTAAGCCGCTTTATGTTCTGCACGACGGCCCTCCGTATGCAAACGGCGATATCCACCTCGGCACGGCGCTGAATAAGACGCTGAAGGACTTTATCGTTCGCTACAAGAATATGTCCGGCTTTAAGGCACCGTACGTTCCCGGCTGGGATACCCACGGCTTGCCGACCGAGCTGAAGGCCAGAAAGAAAGCGGGCGTTTCGAATTCCACTGCAATCTCCGACATCGAGCTGCGCAAGCTCTGCCGCGAGTTTGCCCTCGGCTACCTCGATGAGCAGCGCAACTCCTTCAAGCGTCTTGGCGGCATCGGTGAATGGGACAACCCGTATATCACCCTGCGCAAGGAATTTGAAGCAAAGCAGATCGAGATCTTCTCCGAAATGGCGACGAAGGGCCTCATCTATAAGGGCTTAAAGCCGGTTTACTGGTGCCCGGAGTGCGAGACTGCACTGGCGGAAGCCGAGATTGAATACGCAGAGGATCCCTGCCACTCCATCTATGTGAAGTTCCGCGTGACGGACGACAAGGGTCTTTTGACCCCGATGGGCGCAGACCTGAGTAAGACCTACTTCGTAATCTGGACGACGACGACCTGGACGCTCCCCGCGAACGTCGCGATTTGCGTCGGCCCGGAATTTGAATATGCACTTGTAAAGTCCGGCGACGAATACTATGTGATGGCAACGGCCCTGACCGAATCTGCCATGCAGGCGGCGGGCAAGACCGATTACGAGATCCTTGGCACCTTAAAGGGCAGCGATCTTGAGTATATGAAGACGGCGCACCCGTTCATCGACCGCACATCTCTCGTCATCGTGGGCGACCACGTTACGCTGGAAAGCGGTACCGGCTGCGTTCACACGGCTCCGGGCCACGGCGTCGAAGACTATGACGTCTGCCACAATCACTATCCCGAAATTCCGATTGTTGTGCCGGTGGACAGCCATGGCAAGATGACCGAGGAAGCGGGCCAGTTTGCAGGCCTGACGACCGAGGAAGCGAACAAGGCGATTGCACAGCACCTTGAGGATACAGGCGCACTGTTCGCTTTACAGAAGATCATCCACCAGTATCCGCACTGCTGGCGCTGCAAGAAGCCGGTTCTGTTCCGTGCGACCGAGCAGTGGTTCTGCTCCGTGGACGCTATCAAGGATCAGGCGATTGAAGCCATCAAGGGCGTAAAGTGGATCCCGGGCTGGGGCGAAGACCGCATCTCCTCCATGGTTCGTGACCGCAACGACTGGTGTATCTCCCGTCAGCGTCGCTGGGGTGTGCCGATTCCGATTTTCTACTGCAAGGACTGCGGCGAGCCGCTCATCGAGAAGGACGCGATGCACGCAGTTTCCGAGCTGTTCCGCGCAGAGGGCTCCGATGCTTGGTACATCAAGGAAGCGGAAGAAATTCTGCCCGCAGGCACAAAGTGCAAGAAGTGCGGCTGCACCTCCTTTACAAAAGAGCGCGACATCATGGACGTTTGGTTTGATTCCGGCGTGACCCATGCTGCCGTTTGCGATACACGCGATTATCTCCATTGGCCGGCTGACCTGTACCTTGAGGGTGCAGACCAGTACCGCGGCTGGTTCCAGTCTTCGCTGCTCACGTCCATTGCATGGCGCGGCAAAGCGCCATACAAGGCTGTCGTCACACACGGCTGGGTCGTGGACGGTCAGGGCAGAAAGATGAGTAAGTCCCTCGGCAACGGCATTCTGCCGCAGGAGATTGTGGATAAGTACGGCGCAGATATCTTGCGTCTGTGGGTCGCTTCTTCCGACTACCATGCCGATATCCGCATCTCCCCGGAAATCCTCAAACAGCTTTCCGATGCATACAGAAAGATCCGCAACACAGCACGCTATATGCTCGGCAACCTTTCCGATTTTAATCCGGATACCGACAGTGTAGCGGTCTCTGAGATGCTTTCCATCGATAAGTGGGCGCTGAACCGTTTGGATCGGCTGATGGTGAAGGTGCGCGAGGGCTATGAGTCCTTCGAGTTCCACCAGGCTTACCACGCCATCCATAACTTCTGCGTTGTGGATATGTCGAACTTCTATCTCGACGTCATCAAGGATCGTCTGTACACCGAGAAGAAGGACTCCGCTGCACGCCGCGCCGCGCAGACTGCGATGTATATCATCCTCGATGCGATGACCCGTCTGGTCGCGCCGATCTTGGCGTTCACCTCCGACGAAATCTGGCAGAGCATGCCGCATGCTTCCGATTGCGATGCACGCCACGTTGTTTACAACGAGATGCCGAAGCCGACGAGCGAAAAGTACGGCATCGACGTGACGGAAGAATTCATCGCACGCTGGGATAGAATCCATGCAATCCGCGATGTTGTGAAGAAGGCGCTTGAAAACGCACGTGCAGAGAAGACGATCGGTGCATCGCTCGATGCAAAGGTCACGCTGTACTGCACCGGCGAGCTGTATGCGTTCCTCAAGTCTGTGGAAGACGAGCTTGCAACCGTGTTCATCGTATCTCAGGTCGAGATCGTGGACGGCGAGGGCGGCACACTTTCCGACGATGCACTGGGCCTCTCCGTGCAGGTCGATAAGGCAGAAGGCTGCAAGTGCATGCGCTGCTGGACATATTCCTCCACGGTCGGCAAAAACCCGGCATACGTGGATCTGTGCGAGCGCTGCGCAAAAGCACTTTCCGAATAATTTCGGACACATTGAATTTGTTTTAAACGGTACGTGCTTAATGACGCCGTGCTGTTGAATAATTGAACCGAACCAAGGTGCAAACCGGTTTTGCCCGGCTTGCGCCTTTTTCGGGTTATAAGGGGATATTTCTTTTGTCCATTCTCATTCTTTTGCTGATCGCCGTGCTGACGGCTGTCGATCAGTTTATAAAAATGACGGTTATCACAAACTTAAAGCCCATCGGCAGCGTGACGTGCATTCCGGGCCTTTTGGAGTTCCGTTACCTTGAAAACAACGGCGCGGCATTCGGCTTTTTTGCCGGGCTTTCATGGCTTTTGATCATACTGACGATAGGGCTTATGGCAGCGTTGCTCGTGTTTTTGTTCCGCTATAAGCACCACACATGGATGTCGCGCACGTCGTGCGTGCTTATCATCGCGGGCGGCATCGGCAACCTCATTGACCGTTTTATTTTCGGCTATGTGGTCGATTACATCCATGTGCTGTTTTTTCCGTATGTGTTCAACTTTGCAGACTGCTGCGTGGTGGTCGGTGCGATTCTGTTTGCCGTGTGGTACTTATTCTTTAAAGACAAAAAAGAAGCGGCAGATAAAAAAGTGAACGAGCCGACGGAAACGACTGCCAACGGGGTCGGGAAATAAGTATGGCGGAGCTGCATGAGATTGAGGTCACAGCGGCGGGCTGGCGCGCCGATAAGCTGATTGCGGAGGCGTTGCCGGAGCTTTCCCGCTCTGCGGTGCAGAATTTGATCCGCGACGGGCATGTGACCTGCGATAATAAGATTGTGCAGAAAAGCACGAAGCTTGCGCCGGGGAGCGTTCTGTGCGTGGAGATTCCCGAAGCACGCCCGCTCGACGTGAAGGCGGAGAACATTCCGCTTGACATCGTATATGAAGATGACGACCTACTTGTGGTGAACAAGCCGAAGGGTATGGTGGTGCACCCGGCAGCGGGCAATTATGACGGCACACTTGTGAACGCGCTGCTGTACCACTGCGGCGATTCGCTTTCGGGCATCAACGGCGTGATTCGCCCGGGCATTGTGCACCGCATTGACAAGGACACGAGCGGGCTGCTTATCGTCGCGAAAAACGACACCGCGCACCGGCACTTGGCGGAGCAGATCAAGGCGCACAGCTTTACGCGCGAATACCGCGCCGTGGTGTACGGGAAAATTCGCGAGGACGGCACGGTGGATGCGCCCATCGCACGTCATCCGCAGGACAGAAAGCGCATGGCGGTACAAAACACGCCGAACGCGAGAAACGCCGTGACGCACTATTTTGTCACAAAAAATTTTACGGGATTTACGCAGCTGCGCCTGCGCCTTGAGACCGGACGCACGCACCAGATCCGTGTGCACATGGCGTATATCGGGCACCCTGTCGCGGGCGACCCGGTCTACGGACCGAAAAAAGTCATCACGCAGCTGCATGGGCAGTGCCTGCACGCGGGGCTCATCGGGTTCATCCACCCGCGCACGGGCGAATATATGGAGTTTGAAGCGCCGCTGCCGCCATATTTTACGGATTTTGTGAAGACGCTGCACGCGGAGGACGAGTAAGGGGGAGCGCTTGTGCGCGCAGGAAGTCAACGGACAATTTTACTGTTCGCGCTGTTTTTAATGGCGTGTGCGGCGGTGCTGTTCTGCGTTTCCTTTGAGAATACACCGCTTGAACCGTACAGGGTGACATCGACAGGGCAGAGCGAAGCAGCATCGAGCGCGCCGGCTGCATCCGCTTTAAGCGAAGAAAAAGTCAACATCAACACCGCGTCGAAGGAAGAGTTGATTGGCCTGAACGGCATCGGAGAAGTACTCGCCGACAGAATCATCGAATACCGCGAAGCAAACGGTGGATACAAAGATGTGCGCGAGCTCACGAATGTAAAAGGCATCGGCGAAAAGCTGCTTGAGAAACTGCTGCCGTATGTGACGGTGTAAACAAAAAAGGCATACGTTCCTGAAAACGGAGCGTATGCCTTTTGCTATACTTTTTTACTTACTTCAAAACGACCTTATGGAAGACCTTTTTACCTTTTTTGATGATGACATGGCCTTTTTCAAAGTCGGCCGCGGTGCAGGTCTTGGCGATATCGGTGACCTTTACGTCGTCGACGGAAACGCCGCCCTGCTGCACGAGGCGGCGGCCCTCGCCCTTAGATGCGATGAGTCCGGCTTTCTGCATGAGGTCGAGAATGTTGATTGCGCCGTCGGTGAGGTCGGCTGCGGTGATCTCGGTGGTCGGCATGTTCTCGGAGTTTGCGCCGCTGCCGAACAGTGCGCGTGCGGCTTCCTGTGCCTTCCGGGCTTCCTCAGCGCCATGTACCATCTGGGTGAGCTCAAAGGCGAGGATCTCCTTTGCGCGGTTCAGCTGGCTGCCTTCCCAGCTTTCCATCTTTTCAATCTCGTCAAGCGGCAGGAACGTCAGCATCTTGATGCACTTCAAAACGTCGCTGTCGTCTACGTTTCTCCAGTACTGGTAGAAATCGAACGGGGAGGTTTTGTTCGGGTCAAGCCACACGGCGTTGCCGGCGGTTTTGCCCATCTTCTTGCCCTGAGAATCGGTGAGCAGGGTGATGGTCATGGCTGCGGCGTCCTTGCCGAGCTTTCTGCGGATGAGCTCCGTGCCGCCGAGCATGTTGCTCCACTGGTCGTCGCCGCCGAACTGTAAATTGCAGCCGTACTTCTGGAACAAGGCGTAGAAGTCGTAGCTTTGCATGATCATGTAGTTGAACTCAAGGAAAGAGAGACCCTTTTCCATACGCTGCTTATAGCACTCGGCGCGCAGCATGTTGTTGACAGAGAAGCATGCGCCCACTTCACGCAGGAGCTCGACGTAATTGAGCTTTAAGAGCCAATCGGCATTGTTGACCATGAGGGCCTTGCCGTCGGAGAAATCGATGAAGTTTTCCATCTGGCGCTTGAAGCAGGCGGCGTTGTGCTCGATGTCTTCCATCGTGAGCATCTTGCGCATGTCGGTGCGGCCGCTCGGGTCGCCGATCATCGTGGTGCCGCCGCCGATGAGGGCAATCGGCTTGTTGCCCGCCATCTGCAGGCGCTTCATTAAGGTCAGCGCCATGAAGTGACCGGCCGTAAGGCTGTCTGCGGTGCAGTCAAAGCCGATGTAGAACGTGGCTTCGCCGTTGTTGATAAGGTTGCGGATGCGCTCTTCGTCCGTGACCTGTGCAATGAGGCCGCGGGCCTGCAATTCTTCGTAAATACCCATGTTGTTTCGTTCCTTTCGATTTTCAGGTTTTGGGCTTTTGGGGCAATAAAAAAGCCCCCTTGATCTTCAAGGAGGGGAATTTGAATATAAAAAATCACCCTCACTTGATCTATGAGGGCGAACACGTTTTGTTTTGTGGTTCGCGGTACCACCTCAGTTTATTTCAGGCTCACACCTGAAACCTCAACGGGTACAAACATACCCTTGCGCTGTAACGTGCGCACACGGACTTTTTTACTGGGAACCCGTTCAAAAAGACAGCTCCGGAATGTATTTCGGCGTTTTTTCGCACCTGCTTACACCACCCGCAGGCTCTCTGTGCCGATGAAAACGCGTACTTCTTTCTTTCACAGCCATTGTGCTTATTATAGTCGGCGCTTTTCGGTTTGTCAAGCACCGTTTTTGATTTTTTCTACGGCGGCTAAAAGCTGCGCCTTTTTTTCTTCGCTCGTCACCCAGCGCAGGAGCATTTTGGCCGTGAGGTTTTCGGGGAGATCAAGTGCTTTCAAAACGTCTTGGCGCAGTGTGGCGCTGTTTACGCCGCCGGTGAGACCGAGAGACATGAGATCGGCCGGGGTCAGGGGTTGAAAATCGGTTGTGCTGCCCTCAACGGAAGCGCCGGCTTCTTTTAAAATTTCCAGTAAAATTTCCGAGGAAACGCCCTCCACGCCGAGCTTGCCTTCTTTGGAAGGCACCGCTTTGCGCTTTTCTTTGCCGTAAATATCCGGGATATACGCGTGGCGAATTTGATTTGACGGCACGAAAGACGTGATATACGCGCGGATCTGCCGACCGGCGTTGTCACTGTCCGTCAAAATGACGATGCCGCGCTCTTTGGCGAGCTTGCGGATGAAATCGCGCTTTTCAGCATCCTTGTAGATGCCAAAGCCGTTCGTTGTGACGATGATAGCGTCGGTCAGCGCGGAAAGCTTGCTTTTGTCATACCGACCCTCGACGATGAGGGCTTCGTTCATGTGGATCATAAGAGCTCCTTTAGGCCACGCTGCCGCGGTGCGCGACGTACAAAAGCTGGGCGAAAAGCTTTTCGAGTGCGATTCTGTCCATGTTTTCACCGCCCGAAAGCTTGATGGAAAGATCGCAGTTGAGTAAAAGCGAAAGGCATTCACGCAGCATTTCGATGGAAAGGTCGCGCACGTCGCGCTCGGCATATTTTAATCTAAAATCGCGGCCGCGGTAATCGCCGTATTCCGTCGGCGCCATGGACGTTTTACCGGATTCGATCGCGGCGCGCACGCGGTACATGTCGATATAAGCGCTGCTTAAAACGGCCAGAATCGTGTACGGTTCTTCGCGCTGGGCCATCAGTAGATCAAGCAGCGCATACGCTTTGCTGTAATCGCCGCGCACGAGGGCATTGCTCAAGAGAAACACGGTTGTTTCCATGTTTTTCGTAACCGTTTTTTCCACCTGCTCGGCGGTGATCTCGCCGCCGCCCGCAAAGGCGCAGAGCTTTGTCACTTCGTTTGTGAGGGCGTTTAAGTCGTTGCCGACGTACTGCACGATGCGCTCGGCAAGCTTGCGGGAGAGCAGGCAGTTTGCCTTTTCGGCCTCGCGGCAGACGTATTTTTCAAGCTCGTTGTCTTTCAGGCGCAGCGAGGGCAGGGAAAAGCCGCGCGTGTCGAGCTTCTTTAAAAACGTACGCCACTTGGCGCTCTTTTTCGGGTCGATCTCGAGCGTGGGCAGATAAAGAATAAGCACGGTCGTTTCGGGAATCGTATCGAGCAATTCGTAGAGCTTATCGAGCTCCGCGGTGTTCATGGCTTCCACGTTGAGGTCGGAGACCGTGACGCACTTGCGCTCTGCCATAAACGGCATGGCGACAACGGCGTCCGCAATGCTGTCTACGGGCGCGTCGTGCGGGAATTCCTGAAAGTTGAATTCCGGGAAGTTGCCGTCCAGTTTTTTTAACAGGCGATTTAAATTGCGGCGCACGAGCAGCTTTTCGTCGCCGTACAAAAAGTAAAGGCTGCCGATTTGCTCTTTTGCAATCTGCTCCTTGAGTTTGGTTTCCGTGATCTCGGGCATAGTGTTTTCCTTTCGTTGCGGCTTAGCCGCCGTATACCGTGTACGTGCCGCGCTCGTCAAAATCGAGCCGGATGCTTTCGTGTTCCGTCATAAAGAGGTATGCGCCGGGCGAAAGCGAAGCTTCGGTATCCTCTATTATACCATTTGTTTTTAAAATCGTAAACGGGGCAGAGACAGCACTTTGCGGTTTTTCTGTCACCAAAATATCTGTGTCGTGGGAAAGCGACGTGCTGCGTTTCGTTTCAAGGTAAATTTCCGTGCCGTTTACGGTGAACGTGACGGTCTCGCCGCCGTCCGTGACCGTGAAGCTGCCGGAGGGAAGCACGCCGACATAACTGAAATCGTAAAACGCAGCGTTTTCCGCAGGATAATACACGGTGTCCGGCACGAGAATCTGCTTGACCTCGAAAAGCTGTGCAAGCTTTTCGGCGCAGCGGATGCTTTTTTCATCAGGCTGCACGTGTAAAAGGGTGATCTGCTCCGCACCGTTCGCGCGCAGGGCGGTTTCAACGGAAGCGGCATTTCCGCTGCACCCGAGCACCTCGGCGGAGGTGTTTGTGATAATCGCCGTGCAGGCGGCGTAATCGGTGCGGAAAACGACAAGGCGTGCGGCGCTTTGGTTCAAAAGCGCGTTTGCACCCATGCCGCAAAGCAGGATGCACACCGTTAAAACGCATGGCAGCGCTTTATTTTTGCGGCGGTAGAGAAGCACGGAAAGCGTGAAGAAAATGACGCAGATTACGACGGTTACAGGCAGATATTTGCCAGAGATACGCAGCGTACCGAGAATGTGTTCTGCGATAAGCGTGATGATGAAATTCTGCGCTTTCACGCAAATGCCGCTTAAAAACACGAACGGCGCGGCGCACGGGGAGAGGACGGGGACGGCGAGCAGCAAGGCGGCGATGAGCCCGAACCGCAGCAGCCACGCGGAAATCTCCAACACCAAAAGCGATGTGAGCACCGAAACGAATTGCACCGTGCCGTATAAATATAGCTGCAGCGGCGCAGTGAAAAGCACCGCCGAAAGCGAGACGGAAAATGCAGAAACAAGCTTTGCAAGGTGCGCTTTCCGCTGCGGTTTGCGAATATTTTTCGTGACTGCTTTTGTGATGCGGGGCGCAAGCAGGATGATGCCGAGCGTCGCCGAAAACGAGAACAACAGGGAGACATCGCCCGCGCAGAACGGGTTTAATAAGCTCATGGTCAAAACGGCAACCGCAAGGGAGTTGAGCGGTTCCGCCTGGCGACCGAGAAGAATGCCGAAAAGCAAAATGAGCTGCATAATGCCGCTGCGCACCACAGAGGCCGAAAGCCCCGAGACGAACATGAAAAGCAGCGTAAACACCGCGGAAACGAGCGCGGCCGGGCGGCGTTTCAGCCCGAGCAGACTCAGAAAACCGAGGGTGAACTGCGTCAAAACCGCCATGTGCATGCCGGATATGGCCAAAATGTGCGAAGCACCGGCCTTTTTGTAGGCGGAGACAAGCTCGGTTTCCATATCGTCCCGCAGGCCGAGCAGCATGGCGGAAAGCACAGAGCCTTCGGTTTTGGGGTAGTTTTCCAAAATCAAATTGTGAAAATGCGTGCGGATTTGGTTTACATAATATGGAAACGGGTGCTTTTCGGCAGGCGTGACCTGCACGGATTCGTAATCCGTGACATAGGCGGATAAGACCATGTTATCCGCAAGCCACGAGGTGCGCGGGGAGAGCCCGAGGCTGTCTTCAAACGCGAAGAACTTCGCTTCGCATGTGACCGTGTCGCCAATCTCTGCCGGGAAAGCCTCGCTGTGGGAGAGGCGTACCGAAAAATCGACATCTTGTACAGGCTCGTCGATGTGCGTCACATGCAGCTTGTAATAGAACCGTCCGTTGCTTTTCGTGAGGAACGACTCTACGTTTCCGGTGACGGTATATGTGCCGCCGTCATAGCGCTCCGTGGGCAGCACGAATAGATTCATTGCAACTGCAAACACCGCGAATGCGGCTGCGGTAGCGATGAGGGAAAGCACGAAATTCGGCCGTTGTCGATGCTGCTTAAACAGCAAAAGCAGAAAAACGGCGGCGAACAGCAAAACCGCCGAAACGGCGGCAAACGGCGCGCCGAAGAAAGAGGCGACAAACAGCGCCGCGAAAAAGGGGAAGCCGATGTGCACGGCCGGGCGGTCGATGTCGGGGTTCTCCATAAAAGCTCCTTACAGCAAAATTCTTACGATATCTTCGTAGCTTGCGGCTTCAAAGTTGGGCGGTATGGGAAGGGTGTTTGCTTTGCGATTAGGGTTATACCATAAGCTGTCTAAACCGGCGTTCTGCGCGCCTTTGATGTCTGCCGAAAGCGAATCGCCGATGACGAGACAGTTTTCGGTGCTCGCGCCCGGTATGCGCGCAAGGACATAATCAAAATATTTTTTATCCGGCTTTGCCGCGCCGATCTCATCGGAAATAAAGCAGCCCTTCATAAAGACCGTGACGCCGGAATTCTTGAGACGTCCGGGCTGCGAGATCGGATTTCCGTTTGTGGTGATGTAGAGGTCGTAACGCTCTGAAAGCGCACGTAGCATATCTAAAGCGCCCGGCAGCGGCGTGCCGGTTTTCGCTATGCCGGAGACATACAGGTCTTGCAAAAAATCGATGCTGACCGGTGTGAGCCCCGCGACCTCGAAGAAATCGACGAAACGGTTGCGGTACAGCTCCGCTTTGGTGCAGAGCTTTTGCTCAAAACGCCGCCACCAGCTTTCATTGCAGTCGTTGTAAAGGCGCAGAATCTTTGCACTGTATGGCTTTTGCTTTGCAAGCCCCGATTGCTCGTACATATATTGAAATGCGAGCGGCATGTCCTTTTCAAAATCGATGAGCGTCTGATCGGCATCAAACAGCAGATTTCTATATTTTGTGTTCATTAAAGTCTCCCTCAAAGCAAAAAAATCCGATAGAAAAGGACGATGTGCAGCACGATGAAAACGGGCATGGAGATCACAAATTTCAGGTGTTTTGTTTTGTGGCGGATACACAGCATGGCGATAAATTCGCCGAGTGCGCCGCCTGCCGCACCGAGCAAAAGGAGCGTGCGCTCCGGGACACGCCATTGCTTTTTCTGTGCGCGGCGCTTATCGGTAACGGTCAGGACTACGGCTGTGATATTGATGATACAATAATAGATCAGCAGTGTGAACTGCACGGGTTCCAGTTTAAAATCCATCATATTTTCCTCGCTTGTCTCATACTTATGATTATCTTACCGCAAATCCGTTTGGCGGTCAAGGGAACGCAGAGAGAAAGGAAAAAGCGTATGATCGTAATTAAAAAGTATCATTATGTCATCGCGGTTTTAATTTTGGTTGCGGCCGTATTTCTGGCGATGAAAAGCGCGGCGGGACGGGAGAAAAGCGCAGAGCCGAGTGCGGCGGAAAACTCTGTTGAAGTTGTATTCTCAAGCACTGCGCCGGAGCAGGAGGACAGCAACGCCGCAGAAACGACCGCAAAAGCAGAAGAACCGCTTGTCGGCGTGTGGATTCCGTACATGGCGCTCGATGTGACGGAGAAGACCGAAGAAGCGTTCAAGGAGAATTTTGATGCCAAGCTTGCGGCTGCGAAAGGCGCCGGCGCAAATGCGATGTTTGTGCATGTGCGGCCGTTTGCGGACAGCCTGTATCCCTCGGAGTACGAGTCGTGGTCGCACCTCTTGACGGGCACGCAGGGGGAAGACCCCGGCTATGACCCGATGGAATACATGGTAAACGCCGCGCACGAGCAGAATATGCAGTTTCACGCGTGGATCAACCCGCTGCGCATTGCGAGCACGACAATCCCGCCGGCGCTTGACGAAAATGGATTTTATATGCAAAATTATGTAAATCACCCGGAATATTTTATGGCGTACAATAGCGGCATTTATTATAACCCCGCAAGCGCGTATATCCGCAACCGTATCGCGGACGGCGCAGCGGAGATCGCCGAAAAATACGACGTGGACGGCATTCATTTTGACGACTATTTTTACCCCACGGACGACGAAAGCATCGACGCCGAGCAGTACGCGGCGTATGTAAAAGAAACGGAAGAGCCGCTCACGCTGCACGAGTGGCGCACCGCGAACGTGAACGCGCTCATCGCCGCCGTGTACAGCCGTGTGAAGGAAGCGAATGAAAATGTGCAGTTCGGCATTTCGCCGCAGGGCAATTTAGAAAACAACGAGATGATCAATGCTGACGTGTACACATGGTGTGCGCAGGCGGGGCATATCGATTACATTTGCCCGCAGCTTTATTACAGCTTTGAAAATGAAGCGCTGCCGTTTGAAACGGCGCTCCAAAACTGGTGCGCATTAAAGCGCCTGCCGAGCATCAAATTGTATATCGGGCTTGCGGTGTACAAGGCGGGCACGGATGCGGACAACGGCACATGGCTCAACACGACCGACACGCTCGCAAAGCAGATCGACCGCGCAAAGGAAGCGGGTGCAGACGGCGTGGTGCTGTACGCCGTAGACCACCTGACAGGCGAAAACGCCAAAGCCGAAATGGCGAACGCCGTGCCGGAGCTGGAAAGGTTTAAAGAAGCACAACAGAATTGACAAATTATATAAAATATTCCACAAATTAAGAGAAAATATTGCACCTTGCCATCGCTTTTGATATACTGAAGCTGCGGCTGATTTATGAAAAGCGGTGCAGAATGTGTCCGTCCCGCATTTTGCGCCCGAAACGATTTTGTTTGATAAGGACAGGAGAACTAACATGACGGAAGAAAACAGAAATGCGCTGGTGCAGCGCAACGACCGATTGATTCGGGACGTGATTCAAAAAGCAGAAAAAGAATGCAAAAGCGCCGTGGCGTTAATTGCAATGTACGGCTCGTTTTGCACGGGGCGATACTCGGAAACGTCCGACCTTGACCTGTTTGTTTTAATGCGGAACGAGGACGGCTATAAAGCCTGTGTAACCTTTATACTCGATGGCATCGGCATGGATTTTTACGGCGTGAAATGGGAAGGGCTCGAAGAAGAAGCAAATTACACCACACCGTATCTTGCAAAGCTGCTCGATTCCAAAATCGTCTATTGCCCGGAAAATGCGGACAGGGAACGGTTTGAGGCGTTGCGTGAAAAGGCGCAAAGCATCCTCACAGCGCCGTATACGGAAGACGATCTGCACCGCGCGGAGGCGATGTTCGGCGAAGCGGAGCGCTTATTTGCGAAGCTGATGCGCGAAAGAGCGTTCGCGCAAAGCCGCAAATATGCCGCAGGCCTGCTGAATTGCCTGTTTGGTACGATCTGTGTGCTGAATAAGCAAGTGTTTAAATTAAGCGTGCGCGACCGCTTTACGGAGCTTGAGCAGATGCGGTTCGTGCCGCGAAATTTCAAGGCCGTAACGGAAGAAGTCATCCGCGCGGGCACGGTGAAATCCCTGCGCACGGCGGCGGAAAAGCTGATGCGTGCTGCGGATGACTGCTTTGCAGAAGCGCGGGCAATATATGCGCCGAAAGTAGAGAAGAAGGAACCGACCTCGGACGACCTCAAGGGTACACTGGAAGAAATGGTGAGTAATTGGCAGCACAAAGTACACCGTGCGGCGGAAGAAAAAGACGTGTTTTCCGCGTTTGACGCGACGGCGAATTTGCAGTATATACTCGACGAGATCGGGGAGAACCTCGACATTCCCGTGTTTGACCTGATCGAAAAATTCGATGCAAAAGACCTGTCGGCGGCTGCGGCGCAGTTTGACGGCGCACTCAGCTTATATGCAAAGGAATACGAAAAAGCAGGGCTCAAACCGAATATGTTTGACAGCATAGAGACGTTTGAAAAAATGTACCTCGGTTGAGGTGGATTTCAAAAGGAGAAGGAAAATGAAACGGGCAATACGGGTTTTGACGGTTATATTGGTCGTATTGGAAGCGGTTTTGCCATGCGGAAAATGGGGCTTGCAGCGAATCGGTTACACGCTTGAGCCGTTCAGCTATGTCGGTTACGCGTGGCTTTTAGCGGTCATATCTGCCGTTGTGCTGTTTCTGCGGCTCTTTAAAAAGGACGAATCGGACGGCGTACTGTGTGTTTTTCTGATGCCATTGTCTTTGCTCGACGCGCTCACGTACACTTCGTTCTTCCGTACGTCTTCGCTCCATCCGCAGAAAAGCGCGTGGACGGCGATAGCGCTTTTGATCTGCGTGCTGTGTAGCGCGTCGATCACTGTTGTGTACGGCAAGCCGAAGATCGGTAGAATTCTGGTCGAGATCATCTCGGTTTTGCTCGTGCTGCTGATCGGGCTTGTCGGATTTGTCTCCCTGTTTTCGGCAAGAACAGTCGAGCAGAGCGTTTCATCGCCGGAGGGAACGCGGCGGGCGGAGATCATCAACGTGGATCAAGGTGCGCTCGGCGGAGCGACGTTTGTGGAGGTGTATGAGAACAGAGGGCTTAATTTATTGCTCTTTACGGTCGCACCTAAGTCAAAGCGCGTGTATGAGGGCGGCTGGGCGGATACTTTTGATATGCAGCTCACTTGGAAAGATGAAGAGCATCTCGTTATTACAAAGCGGTTTGATTATGTTTCGGGGGAAGAATTCACGGACATCGAGATCAATTTGAATACGGTCGAGTGAGACCGCAGCTTCAGCCGGGTGCATCGAAAAGTGTTGCGCCCGGTTTTTTGTGCGCGCGTAAACCGAATTTTTTGTGAAAAAGCCGTCTTTGGCTTTAAAATTGAAAAAAGCTGTGCTATAATACGAATACGAAAGCATATTTATGCAACTATACCTTTTGAAAATTCGGTTTTAAACTATTTCAGGAAGGAAAATTTCAGAGATGAATAATCATTTTTTTGAACAGAAGGGCTGCGGCTTGCAGGCGTTCTGGAGCAGCACGCCGCAGTTTAAAACGGCACGCGTTTCCGCACACCTTGTGCTGCCGCTTACCACGCCGGAAAATGCGGCTTTATATGCACTCGTCCCGAATATGATCTCCCGTGCGACGCGCGAATACCCCGATTACACGCAGTTTGGCAAGCGCCTTGCGGAGCTGTACGGCGCTTCGGTGCAGCCGGGCGTAACGCGCGTGGGCGATAACCAGATTTTAACGCTTGCCGCAGCCGGCATTGCGAACCCGTATGCGTTCGGCGGCGAAGATGTGCAGCAGGCGCTTTCCGAAATGCTGGAGAGCATTCTGTTCACGCCGCTGTGCGACGAAAACGGCCTGTTCCCGGAGGACGGTTTTTTGCAGGAGCAGCGCCAGCTTTTGGAGACGCTTGACGCGGAATATAACGATAAGGCGACGTATGCCATGCAGCGCTGTGTGCAGGCCATGTTTGCGGGCGAACCCGCAGGCGTGCCGCGCATCGGTACGCGCGAGGCGATCTTGAATGCGACCCGCGAGGGCGTGAAAGCGGCGTGGGAGTATGCCGTAAAGCACGCGCAGATCTGCCAGTTCACAATCGGCGACGGTGCGGACGACCGCTTTGCGCAGCAGCTTATAAAGCGCCTCGGCACGCGCGACGCGGTGTCCATCGAGACAAAGCGCCACACAGCATCGGGAGACGTAAAGCGTGTGACGGAAGAAATGCCCGTTGTGCAGTCTAAGCTCGTCATGGGCTTTGCCATCGGCACCACGCCGGAAGAGCGCCTTGCGGCAAAGCTGATGTCCGTTGTGCTCGGCGGCACACCGAGCAGCAAGCTCTTTATGAACGTGCGCGAAAAGCAGAGCCTTTGCTACTACTGCGCCGCGCGCCACGATACGCCGAAGAACGTCATGTTCGTGCAGAGTGGCGTGGAGACCAAAGACCTCGACCGCACGGAAGAAGCGATTTTGAAAGAACTCGACGATATGAAAAAGGGCAATATCACGGACGATGAGATTCTCTTTGCAAAGCTCGCCATGTGCAACAGCTACAACGCCGTGGCAGATTCCGCGGCATCCATGGAGACATGGTATCTCAGCGGCATGCTGCAGGGCAAGCTCCACACGCCGGAGGAATATGCGGAGCGTATCATGAACATCACGAAGGACGAGATCGTCAGCGCCGCCGAGCGTGTCACGCTCGATACGGTCTATAAGCTGAAAGGAGCGGCAAAATGAGCGCAGAAATGAAGAATACCCTTGTGGAAAGCAAACTTCTTCGGGACGGCTACCGCTGCGTCAAACACGCAAGCGGCCTGACCGTGTTTATATACCCGAAAGCGGAAATGCGCAGTACGTATGCGGTGTTTGGCACGCGCTACGGCTCCATCGATAAGGTCTTCAAACGCAGCGACGAAACGAAGGCAGAGACGACACCCGCGGGCATCGCGCATTTTTTGGAGCACAAGCTTTTTGAAAGCGAAGACGGCGACGCATTCGGCCGCTATGCCGAGATCGGCGCTTCCGCAAACGCATATACGTCGTTTGAGACGACGCGCTACCTGTTCTCCTGCACGGAAAACGCAGAGCAGGCGCTGGAGATTTTGCTTGACTTCGTGCAGTCCCCGTATTTTACAAAGCAGACCGTTGAAAAAGAGCTTGGCATCATCGGCCAGGAGATCAAAATGTATGACGATGACCCGCAGTGGCGCATGATGTTCAACCTGCTGCGCGCCATGTACCACACGCATCCGATCAAGGACGACATTGCGGGCACGGTGGAGAGTATTGCGGAAATTACCCCGGAGTACCTTTATCGCTGCTACAACACGTTCTATAACCTCAACAACATGGCACTGTGCGTCTGCGGCTACTGCACGGAGGAGGAAGTCCTCGCGCTGTGCGACAAAATGCTGAAAAAGAGCGAGCCCGTTGAGGTGGAGCGCGTTTTTGAAGAGGAGCCCGATACCATCGTGCAGCCGCTCGTCGAAGAAAAGCTGCCTGTGGCGTGCCCTATGTTCCAGTTCGGCGTGAAAGAGGCCGTAACCGGTGCGCACCGCACGGAAAAAGACCTTGCCGTCACCGAGGTGCTGCTCGACATTATGGCGTCCGACAGTTCGCCGATGTTCCGCAAGCTCTTAGACGCGGGCCTTGTGAACGAAGCTTCCTTCAGCTACGAGTATTTTGAGGGCACGGGCTATGGTGCGCTGCTGTTCGGCGGCGAATCCGGCAACCCGGAGGCCGTGTGTGATGCCATCCGCGAGGAAATGGCACGTTTAAAGCGCGAAGGTGTCAAGGAGGAAGACGTGCGCCGCAGCGCGAAATCCCTTTACGGCGCAAATGTTTCCGGCCTCAATAGCCCGGATGTCATCGCGAACGCCGTGATGACCATGCACTTTAACGACCGCGAGCTGTTCCGCTACATCGAGTGCTTCTCCGAGATCACCGCGGAAGACGTGAACGCGCGCATTCAGACGCTGTTTGATATGGACAAAACGGCAGCTTCCATCATTCGTCCGTTGGACGAAGCTTAATCGAAAGGATATACAGTCATGACGCATCAAGTTCAGTTCCCAAATCTCGGAATTTCGGTGGAGGTCAATCCCATCGCGTTTCAGGTCGGTAATTTTACCATTTACTGGTATGGCATCATCATCGGCATCGGTTTCCTGCTGGCGGTGCTGTACGGTTTTTCCTCCTGCAAAAAAATGAATATCAATAAAGACCACTTGCTCGATGCCATCATCGCCGGCTTGCTCGGCGGCATTATCGGCGCGCGTCTTTACTACGTCATCTTCTACCCGGGCGATAAGTACATCACGAACCCGATGGAGATTTTCAACATCAAAGAGGGCGGCCTCGGCATTTACGGCGGCATCATCGGCGGCCTGCTGTGCGGCGGCATCGTCGCGAAGATCCGCAAGATGAACCTGTTCGCCGTGCTGGATGTCGCGTCTCTTGGCTATCTCATCGGTCAGGGTGTCGGCCGCTGGGGTAACTTTGTGAACCAAGAAGCTTTCGGTTGCGCGACCGACCTGCCGTGGGGCATGTACAGTGACCGCACCGCCGCAGAAGTGGTAGGCAATGTGCACCCGTGCTTCCTTTACGAATCGATTTTGTGCCTTTTAGGCTTTGTTTTACTGCATTTATTCACGCGCCACCTGCGCCGGTATGACGGCCAGACGTTCTTATTATACATCATCTGGTACGGCGTGACGCGCTTCTTCATTGAAGGTCTGCGCACAGACAGTCTGCTGTTGCCGGGTATCGATCTGCGCGTTTCGCAGGTGCTTGCTGCGGCTTCTGCACTCGTCGCTGTTGTTTTGCTCATCGTGTTCCGCAACTGCCATAAGCTTACGGGTTGCGGCAGCCGCAAGGCGATGGAAGCTGCCGGCCTGACAGTTGAAGACAAGGCGGAGAAGGTCGAGATTGACGACACTGCCGAAAGCACCATTTTCTCCGGTATGAGCGCCGAAGAAGCACAGGAGCACATGACAGTCGGCACCGGCGTAAAGAAAGCTGCCGAGGCGGAAAATGAAAAAACGGAAGGAAATGCGGATGCAAACACTTCCGAAGAGCCGTCTGATGAAGCCGAAGAAGCGAATGAAACGGCAGAAGGGGAAAGCGAGGAGAAGAACGATGGCAGTGAGAATTGACGGCAAGGCCGTTGCGGCAAAGGTACGCGGCGAAATTGCCGAAGAAGTTGCCGCTTTAAAAAAGCAGGGCGTTCAGACCGGCATGGCGGTCGTGCTTGTCGGCGAAGACCCCGCGTCTAAAATCTACGTGCGTAACAAAGGCAAGGCCTGCGCCGAGGCCGGCATTTACTCCGAGGAACACGTCCTGCCGGAAAACACCACGCAGGAGGAGCTTTTGGCGCTTATCGAAAAGCTGAACGCAGACCCGAAGATCAACGGCATTTTGGTGCAGTCTCCGCTGCCGAAACACTTGAACGAAGCGCTCATCGTGGAGCATATCGATCCGAAAAAGGACGTGGATGCGTTCCATGCCGAAAACGTCGGCCGTATCATGATCGGCGATTTCGCGTTTTTGCCGTGTACGCCCGCGGGCATCATCGAGCTCATCCGCTCTACCGGCGTCACAATCGACGGTAAAAACTGCGTCGTCATCGGCCGCAGCAACATCGTCGGCAAGCCGATGGCTATGCTGCTTCTGTATGAAAACGGCACGGTGACGATCTGCCACAGTCACACGAAAAATTTGAAAGAGATCTGCAAAACGGCGGATATTCTCGTTGTCGCGGTCGGCAAGGCGAAATTTGTCACCGGCGATATGGTAAAGCCCGGTGCCGTGGTGATCGATGTCGGCATGAATCGCGATGAAAACGGCAAGCTGTGTGGCGATGTTGATTACGAAAGCGCCGAGGCGGTCGCCGGTTACCTTACGCCGGTGCCCGGCGGCGTAGGCCCCATGACCATCACAATGCTGATGAAAAACGCCGTAACGGCAGCAAAAATACAGAACGGGCTGGTGTAAGTATGAGCAGATTGCTCAGTAAAATCAAGGCCCCGAACGATGTAAAAAAGCTTGCGGCAAACGAGCTGCCGGAGCTTTGTGATGAGATCAGGGAAGAGATCATCAGCACGGTGGCGGACAACGGCGGCCATCTCGCCTCCAATTTGGGCGTGGTGGAGCTCACTGTGGCGCTGCACCGTGTGTTCACCTTGCCGGAGGATTGCATCGTGTGGGACGTGGGGCACCAATCCTACGCGCACAAGCTTTTAACCGGCAGAGAAGAAGCGTTTTCCACGCTGCGCCGCGAGGGCGGGCTTTCGGGCTTTCCGTCGAGAGAAGAAAGCGACTGCGACCCGTTTACAACGGGGCACAGCAGCGCGTCCATTTCTTCGGCGCTCGGCCTTTCCGTTGCAAAGGCACTTGCGGGTGACCCCGGCCATGTCATCGCCGTCATCGGCGACGGCGCGTTGACCGGCGGCCTTGCGTATGAGGGCCTCAACAATGCGGGCCGCATCAACCGCAATATGATCGTCATTTTGAATGACAACGCCATGTCCATTTCCCGCAACGTGGGCTCCATTGCGCGTTATCTTTCCTATGTGCGCGCAAAGCCGGGGTATTTGAACGCAAAAGACAGCGTCGAAGCCGCACTGTGCCGCGTGCCGAAGGTGGGCGAGCACATGGCTGCCGAAGTGCGCCGCGTGAAAAACCAAATCAAAAAGAATATTTTCAACACCACGATCTTTCAGGATCTTGGCTTTAATTATTACGGCCCGTTCGACGGACACGACCTGCGCACCTTGACGTCGGTTTTGACGATGGCGCGCGATATGGATAAGCCGGTGCTCATCCACATCCGCACCTATAAAGGACGCGGATATAAATACGCGGAGAACGCTCCGAGCGTTTACCACGGCCTTGCGGCGTTTGACCGCGAAAAGGGTGCGGACGAAGCCATTGCCAAGGGCTTTTCGCATGCGTTCGGCGAGACGATGTGCACGATAGCCGGTGTAAATGAGAAGCTGTGCGCCGTTACGGCGGCGATGGAATCCGGCACCGGTCTGACGGGTTTCCGCGAAAAATACCGCAGCCGTTTCTTTGATGTCGGCATTGCGGAGGAACACGCCGTCACGTTCTGCGCCGGTCTGGCGCGCGGCGGCATGATTCCGGTTTTTGCGGTGTATTCCACGTTTTTACAGCGCGCGTACGACCAGCTCATCCACGACGGCGCCTTGCAGCATCTCAAAATTATTCTGGCCGTGGACAGAGCCGGCGTGGTCGGCGAAGACGGTCAGACGCACCAAGGTGTGTTCGATGCCGCGTTCCTGCGCACCGTGCCGGACATTCATGTGTACGCGCCGACGTATTACGATGAGCTTTCGGACAATCTTGATGACTGTATTAAGGGAGAAAACCACCTTTATGCTATTCGCTATCCGCGCGGCAAAGAGCTGTATCGCCCGGAAAACTACACGCTTTCCGGCAAGCCGTTTTATGTGTTCGGCACGGAAGATGCTTCTGTCACGCTTGTGACCTACGGCCGTATGTTCTCGTTTGCGTGCGAAGCGGCGGAAACGCTCGAAAAAGAGGGCATAAAGTGCCGCATCGTGAAGCTCAATCGCATCGTGCCGATCGATCCGAAAGCGGTGGAAGCGGTCTTAAGGTGTCCCACGGTGCTGTTCTTTGAAGAGGGCGTCCGCCAAGGCGGCATCGCGGAGGAATTCGGCGCCATGCTGTTGGATCGCAATTTCAGAGGGCACTACGAAGTGCACGCTATTGAAAACGGATTCATCAAGCACGCGCCTATGTTCCGCACGCTGCATAAGCTCGGTCTTGACGTAGAGGGCATGGTGAACGCCGTACACACGGCGCTGCAAACCGCAGAAAAGAAAGATGGAAAGGCAGTTTCTATATGAAAAAAAGGATAGACGTCCTGCTTTATGAAAAAGGGCTTGCGCCCAGCCGCGAAAAAGCGCGCACACTCATCATGGCGGGCTGTGTTTACGCGGATAACCAGAAATTCGATAAGCCCGGTGACACCGTGCGCGAAGACGCAGTCTTAGAGGTGCGCGGCAACACGCTGCGCTATGTCAGCCGCGGCGGCTTAAAGCTTGAAAAAGCTATGCAGCTGTTTCCGATCAAGCTCGAAAACACCGTATGTATGGACATCGGCGCATCTACGGGCGGCTTTACGGACTGCATGCTGCAAAACGGCGCCTCCAAAGTATACAGCGTAGACGTCGGCTACGGGCAGCTCGCCTGGCAGCTGCGCACCGACCCGCGCGTGGTGAATCTGGAGCGTACGAACGCCCGCTATCTCACACGCGAGCAAATTCCGGAGAAGATTGACTTCTTCTCCGTAGACGTGTCGTTTATTTCGCTCAAGATCATTTTGCCTGCCGTGCGTCCGCTTTTAAAGGACGGCGGCAAAGCCGTGTGCCTTATTAAGCCGCAGTTTGAAGCCGGCAGGGAAAAAGTGGGTAAAAAGGGCGTTGTACGCGACAAAGCCGTGCACGAGGAAGTGGTGCAGATGATCTGCGATTTCGCAGTGGAAAACGGATATTCCGTACAGGGACTTACGTTCTCGCCGGTCAAAGGACCGGAGGGCAACATCGAGTATCTTGTGTTCCTCCAAAAAAGCGACGCGCCGGTGAATACGGCAGAAAGCACGCCGCACGAGATTGTGGAAGCATCTCACGCGGCGCTGGACAAAAAGGACTGAGGCTTATGAAAATTGCGGTGATTCCAAATCTGGATAAACGCGATGCGGACACATACACCCGGGAAATTCTGGCGTTTTTGCAGGAAAACGGTGCGGAAACACTCATGCACGAAAAGCACCGCGGGCAGTATGAACACGTCACGTTCTGCAAAAATCACGCCGCACTGGCGGAAAGCTGCGACCTTATCGTTGCGGTCGGCGGCGACGGCACCATCATTCACACGGCAAAGCACGCGTCCGTTGCAGGTAAGCCCATCCTTGGAGTGAACCTTGGACGGCTGGGCTTTTTGGCAGGTGTGGAGAAGGACGAGCTGCACAAATTAAAGGCGCTCTTTACGGGCGATTACCGTGTGCGCCGCCTGATGATGCTTTCCGTTACCGTGCACAGCGTGAAGGGAGATACAACCTACCGCGCTTTAAATGACGCGGTCGTCTCCGGTGCACAGTCCAGAATTTACGATTTCGGCTTTTCCGTCGACGGTTCCAAGCTTTATAAATTCCGCGCGGACGGCCTCATTTTGGCTACACCGGCGGGCTCCACGGCATACTCGCTCTCGGCGGGCGGCCCGGTGGTAGACCCGGAATCGGAATGCGTAATCTTCACGCCCATCTGCCCGCATGCGCTCTTTAACCGCAGCACGCTGTTCTGCGCAGATAAGACCATCACGGTCAGCACGGACAGCGATTATTCCGGCGAGGTGTATCTCACCATAGACGGTGGCGCACCCATACGCATTCATAAGACGGACACGGTTTCCGTCAGCCGCTCGACCTATTACACCGAGCTTATTCAGACCGACGAACGCAATTTTTACGATATTGTAGACAGCAAATTTATGCAAAGCAGAAATTAAAAGGCAGGAAGGAAGGCAGAAAGCATGAAAACAAGACGCCACGCCAAAATTCTGGAGCTCATCAAAGCACAGGATATCGACACGCAGGAGGAGCTCCTGCGCAATCTGCGCGCTTGTGGCTTCGACGTGACCCAGGCAACCGTTTCCCGCGATATCAAAGAGCTTCGGCTCGTAAAGAGTCTTTCCCCGAACGGAAAGTATAAATATTCCACCGGGCGTGACAATGCCCGCGATATTTCCTCCAAGTTCTATTCGCTGTTCGGCGATTCTGTTATGAGCGTGGAGGCGGCCGGCAACATGATCGTTGTCAAGTGCATGACCGGCATGGCGCAGGCGGTCTGCGCCTCTATGGATACGCTGCATTTCCCGGATTTCATTGGCACGCTGGCCGGTGAAGACACCATTCTCATCATCTGTAAAACGGATGAGATTGCGGAGGAAAAGCAGAACGAGCTCAGAAAGCTGATTGGCGGGGTCTGATATGCTGACGCAGCTTTACATTCAGAATATCGCCGTCATCGAGCAGGCGTCTATCGATTTTGAACCGGGCTTCACCGTTTTGACCGGTGAGACCGGCGCGGGCAAATCCATCATCATCGACGCGATCTACGCCGTGCTCGGTGAGCGCACCTCAAAGGAGCTTGTGCGCACAGGTGCGGAGCAGGCGAGTGTTTCAGCACTTTTTACGGATGTTTCTCCGCAGACGCAGCAGGTTTTGCGTGAGCTGGATATTCCGCTTGAAGACGATGGCAGTTTGCTTATTCGCCGTGAGATCCGCCCGCACGGGCGCTCCTCTTGCAAGCTCAACAACATCCCGGCGACCGTTTCCATGCTGCGCGCCGTCGGCGGCACGCTCATCGATATTCTTGGTCAGCATGAAAGCTACAAGTTGCTTTCACCGGAGGTGCACGGCACGTATATCGACAGCTTTGCGGGCGCATACGGTCTGCTTGCGGAGTACCGCGCGGCGTATACGGCGCTGCGCCGCATCAAAGGCGAGCTCGATGCGCTCGAATCCGACGAGGGGCAGAAGTCCCGCCGCATGGATATTTTGCGCTATCAGATCGAAGAATTAGAAGCTGCACAGCTGCGCGTCGGCGAACAGGCAGAGCTGACCGAGCGCCGCGATGAGATCCGCAACAGTGAGCGTATCGTGCGCGGTGTGGGCGAAGCTGTCACGCTTTTGCAGGGCGATGAGGACAATGGCGGCGCCATCACGGCCGTATCCGTTGCGGCAGAGTCGCTCGAGCAGGCGGCGCGCTATGCACCGTCGCTTTCAAACGTCGCCGAGCATGTCCGCGACGCCGAATACGCACTGACAGATGCCGCGGCGGAAATCTCCGATTACCTCGATAACGCCATGTTCGACGCAAACGAGCTTGATGAGATTGAAAGCCGTCTGGAAGTTATCTACCGCTTGAGCCTCAAATACGGCGAAACGGAGGAAGAAATGCTTTCATTCCTCGACCGTGCCCGTGCGGAGCTTTCGGACATCGAGTTTTCCGATGAAAAAAAAGAATTGCTTTTGCAGCAGTATGAGCAGAAGAAAAAAGAAGCGGTGACGCTTGCAAAGCAGCTATCCGCGAAGCGCCGCGCTGCGTGCGAGAGTTTTTCGCGCCGTGTGCGGCAGGAGCTTTCAGAGCTCAATATGCCCGGCGTCGTCTTCACCGTGGAGCAGGAGCGCACACCGTTGACAGCCTTCGGCTGCGACCGCATCCAGTTCCTCGTCTCCGCAAACGCAGGTGAGGATCCGAAGCCTATGTCGAAGATCGCGTCCGGCGGCGAGCTTTCACGTATTATGCTCGCCATCAACACCGTGCTGTCTGAGGATTCCGGCGCGGCCGAAACGCAGATTTTCGATGAGATCGACACCGGCATCAGCGGCGAAGCGGCGAATAAGGTCGGCATCAAGCTGCGCTGCGTCTCCAAAAACGCGCAGGTCATCTGCGTCACGCACCTGGCGCAGATCGCCGCCATGGCGGATAACCACCTGTTTATCGTCAAAAAGCAGGAGAACAACAAAACGTACACGGCGGTGCACACGCTGACGAAAGACGCGCGCGTCCGCGAGATTGCCCGCATTATCGGCGGCGATGACATCACGCCGTTAAAACTCAAAATGGCCGAGGAGATGCTCGGTCGGCCGTATGAATCATGAGTGTTAATTCTGTAAAGATAAACAACCTCACAGTCAAAATATGTAAAGCTATATCACTTGTCAGCGCACTTGCGATAATTTGCATTCTGCTTTTGCTTTCGCCGATTCTGTTCGGACAGTGCGTATTTGCCGTAAAGCAAACCGGCTGTACAGGTTATCCCGTAAATTCGCTTGCATATTACGCATATATACCTGCCGAAGATTATTTCCCGGGTGACTGCGCGGCGATTCAAACCGAACGCGGTCTATTGCTGCTGACGCTGACCGAAAACGACCCTGAAGCCCGCGTTTGGCATACGGCGGGGGAATTCAAAGCCTATGCCGAGGTGCCGTATGAATATTTAGAGGGCAAAGTGAGCGCATTCTGCCTGCCGCATATGGGTTTCGTCGCGGATGATTGGCCCGTTCTGTTGCCTATATTTGCAGGGGGCGCGGCGCTTTTCTATGCATTCTCGCGCGTTCTGCCGAAAAAACTATATCAGCCAAAGTACGGCAGAAAGCCGGGGGAGGAGGCTGAAAATGGAGCTGACACCTGAATATATAAAGGCTGTTCGCTTTACAGTTAAGCGCGGCAACACCTACGATGCCGCCGAGGTGGACGCGTTCTTAGACGAACTTTTAGTTGCTGTCACCGCACGGCAAAACACTCCGGATGCCGATACCCTTGCAGCGGTGTGTGCGATACGCGCCGAGATGACGGAGCAGATTACCCGCGCCGTACTCGAAGCCGAAAAGCGTATTGCACCCCTGCTTTCGGACGAAAATGCGGTTTAGCCGCCGATTTTTTCGGATTTTACGCTGTTTTTGTGCACAAGTATTTGACAAGAGAGCGGGATATGTTATAATATAATCGAAATAGTGTTATGCCCTTTCAAATATGTCCGTAGGAGAACGCAATGAACATCGCACATCTGAAATATGCGGTGGAAGTAGAGAAGACCGCATCCATCACTAAGGCTGCCGAAAACCTTTTTATGGGGCAGCCGAACCTCAGCCGCGGGATTAAGGAGCTTGAGGAGACGCTCGGCGTCAAGATCTTTAAGCGCACCTCAAAAGGCATTGTGCCCACACCGCAGGGAGAGGAGTTTCTCGGCTACGCCAAGAGTATTCTGGCACAGATCGAAGAAATGGAGTCGCTTTATAAGCCCGAAAAGAATAATAAGCTGAAGTTCAGCATCTCGGTGCCGCGCGCCAGCTATATTGCGGATGCGTTTTCCAAGTTTGTCCGTGAGGCGGATATGTCAAAGGAAATCGAGTTTAGTTTCAAAGAAACGAACGCCATGCGTGCCATTCGCAACGTGGTACAGGAAAACTACGGCCTTGCCATTGTGCGGTATCAGACGATCTTCGAGAGCTTTTTTACGAACATGCTGCGCGATAAGGGCATGAAGTCGGAGAACATCTGGGAATTCGAGTATCAGCTTCTCATCTCCAAAAACGACCCGCTCTCGCAAAAGGATGTTGTGGATATCGAAGACCTTTCCGGCTATATCGAAATTTGCCACGGCGATCCGTTCGTGCCGTCGCTGCCGATGTCCGACATCAAAAAGGCAGAGATGGACGAAAACGTCACCAAACGCGTGTATGTTTACAGCCGCGGCAGTCAGCTCGACCTTTTGGCGACGGTGCCGCACACATATATGTGGGTCTCGCCGACGGATGTGGAACAGCTTGAACGCTATGAGCTTGTGTTAAAACCGTGCCGCGGCAACAAACACCGCGTGTACAGAGATATTTTGACGTCCAAAAAGGAATATAAATATACGGCGGTCGATAAACAGTTCATCGAAAAGTTGTATGAGGAGCGCGATTTATTGAGCGCAAAGTTCGGCACGCCGCATGCGGAGTAGAAATCCGCCGAAGTTTGTATTTGATTTAGTTTGTCTGTTTTTTAACGTGTCGTTGGGGCTTTTTTGCTTTTATATCGATGAAATTATATCGATATTTGAAAATGGGTATTCCATTTGGTCGTTTCTTGTGTTAAAGTATTAGATGTTTGGTTTATTTTGATTTTCTGTTTGGATGGGGGTTGGCTGCGTCATGGTGAATCGCAGCATTTCAAAACAAACGCTGCTCAGGTTACCGCTTTACCTGAATTATATGAAGCAGCTCGGCGAAAACACGTCGGAACACATTTCCGCCACGACCATCGCAGAGGCGCTGCGCCTTAACCATGTCGTTGTGCGCAAAGACCTTGCAGCGGTCAGTTCGGCCGGCAAGCCGAAGGTTGGTTACAACACAGAGGCGCTCATCGCAGAGCTTGAGGAATTCTTAGGCTACAATGATGTTGATGACGCCATCATCGTCGGCGCGGGCAAGCTCGGCAAGGCGCTTTTGACGTATGGCGGCTTTAAAGACTGCGGCATGAACATTGTGGCCGCGTTCGATATCGATGAAGAGGTATGTGAGGAAGATTACGGCGGCAAACGCATTCTGACAATGGATAAGCTGATGGATCTGTGTGAGCGCATGCGCGTGCGCATCGGCATCATCGCGGTTCCGGCAGAAAATGCGCAGGCCATCTGCAACTTGCTCATTGAAAGCGGAATTTTGGCTATCTGGAATTTCGCGCCCGTGCATCTCGATGTGCCGGAGGGCATATTGGTACATAACGAAAACCTAGCCGCGTCGCTTGCGCTCTTATCTAAGCAGCTCAAGGAGAAATTTGACGCCAATACCTAAGTTAGCTTGGCAGAAAAGGAAGATCCCTTTTCTATGCCATTATATAAACAAATAAGTAAAAACCAAAAATTAAGAAACGGAGTTTGATTAGAATGAAAGTTATCATCTGCATCGGCAGCTCATGTCATCTGAAAGGTTCCCGCCAGGTCGTGGAAAAGCTTCAGGCGCTCGTAAAGGAAAACCACCTCGAAGATAAGGTAGAACTCGGTGGCACTTTCTGCATGGGTGACTGTGTAAACGGCGTCAACGTCACCGTAGACGGCGAGAAGCATTCCGTATCTCCCGACACCACCGAGGAATTCTTCCAGAAAGAGATTCTCGCAAAGGTTCAGTAAGCATAAGAAACAAAAAATTAGCCGGTGCAAGAGCTTTTTTGCATCGGCTCTCCGTGTGTAAGCTGCTGTGTGCGGCAAAACGCAGCAGAAAATAGGAAGTAAGGGTGATTAAGTTGTTGACAGCCGGAATGAAAGGCAAAGCCGAGACCGTTGTTACAGAGAAGAACACAGCCAAAGCCATGGGAAGCGGCACGCTGGACGTTTTTGCAACGCCCGCTATGGTCGCGCTGATGGAAGAGGCGGCTTGGAAGTGCGTTGCGCCGGAATTAGAGCCGGGCATGGGCACTGTGGGCACGCTGATGAATGTGCAGCACACGTCCGCAACGCCGCTTAGCATGCATGTTACGGCAGAGTGCGAACTTACCGAAGTGGACAACCGCCGCTTGGTGTTCACGGTTAAGGCGTTTGACGAGGTCGGCCCCATCGGCAGCGGTACCCATGAAAGATTCATCGTCAAGGATGAAAAGTTCGTAGCGAAAGCGAACGCTAAAAGAGGATAAGTTAAAGAGAGGATAATAGGGTATGCCAGACTACCTGAAGCTCAAAAAGTCTAACTGTCAGAACTGTTATAAGTGCATCCGTCATTGCCCTGTCAAGTCCATTCGTTTTCAGTCCAGTCAGGCGCATATCGTAAAAGACGAGTGCATTCTCTGCGGTCAGTGCTTTGTCGTATGTCCGCAGAACGCAAAAGAAATCCGAAATGACGTACCGATTGCGGAGATGTTCGTCAAGGGTGAATGTCCCGTGGCAGTCAGCCTTGCGCCATCCTTTGTAGCAAATTACCCGGGTGCTACCATCGAAACGATGCGTGCGGCGCTCAAAAAGCTTGGCTTTGACCGGGTAGAGGAGACCGCCGTAGGTGCGTCCGTCGTCAAGACCGAATACGAAAAAATCATTAAAGAGCGTCGGCAGAGCGTCATCATTTCCACATGCTGCCACTCTGTCAATACGCTTGTGCAGAAGTATTACCCGGAGGCTCTGCCGTACCTTGCGCATGTTTTGTCGCCGATGCAGGCGCACTGTAAGATGCTGAAGGAGGAAGACCCGGAACTGAAGACCGTTTTCATCGGGCCGTGCATCTCCAAAAAGGCAGAGGCCGACGAAAGCCCGTATGTGGACTGTGTGCTCACGTTCGAGGAGCTTTCCGCCTGGTTTGAAAAAGAGGGCATCACCGTGGAAGCAGGCGAGGATCACACGGAAGAAAGCCGTGCGCGCCTGTTCCCGACGACCGGAGGCATTCTGCGCACCATGGTGTGCGATGACCCCGAGTATACATACATGGCGATCGACGGCGTGGAAAACTGCATCAACGCGCTTGAAGACATCAAGAGCGGCAAAATGGAGAACTGCTTTGTCGAGATGAGCGCCTGCTTCGGCAGCTGCATCAACGGCCCGGCTATGGATCAGGGTCAGCGTCAGCCTGTGCAGGATTTTATCGCGGTCAATAAGTATGCCGGCAAAAAGGACTTTGTGGTGCCGCAGCCGGCTTCCGAAGAGCTCAAGCACGATTTTGATTATATCAGCCTGTATCACCTCATGCCGGGCAACATCGAGATTGAGGCTATCCTCAAAAAGATGGGCAAGACTCGCCCGGAGCAGGAATTGAACTGCGGTGCCTGCGGCTATAACACCTGCCGCGAAAAGGCCATCGCTGTTTATCAGGGCAAGGCGGAGATTTCCATGTGCCTGCCGTATCTGCTCGGCAAAGCGCAGTCGTTCTCCGATACCATCATCAACAACACGCCGAACGGCATTTTGGTGCTGAACGAATCGCTGGAAATCCAGCAGATCAACGCCGCCGCGCGTAAGATCGTGAACGTGAAGCATACATCCGAGGTGCTCGGCAAGCAGGTCATCCGCATTCTGGACCCGCGCGTCTTCATCGACGTCATGCAGTCCGGCCGCGGCGTGCGCGACGAGCGTGTGTACCTTGCGGAATACGGCAAGTATGTCGACCAGACCGTGCTCTACGACCGCAACTATCACATTATCATGTGCATCATGCGTGATGTGACGGATGAAATGAACGAACACCTGAAAAAAGAAAAAATGGGGCAGCAGACGATTGAAGTCACCAACCGTGTGATCGAAAAGCAGATGCGCGTCGTACAGGAGATCGCATCGCTGCTCGGCGAGACCACGGCAGAAACGAAAATCGCGCTCACTAAGTTAAAGGAATCGCTGCAAGATGAATAATCTCTGTACTGATATTGGCTGGATGAGCCTCAACAAAAAAGGTGAACAGCTTTGCGGCGATCACGTTGACATCGTTCCGCAGGGAGAAAATTCCACGGTGGTTGTGCTGGCAGACGGCATGGGCAGCGGTGTTAAGGCAAATATTCTTTCCACGCTGACCGCAAAGATCATCTCTACCATGATGGCGGAGGGGCTGCATGTCGAAGACTGCGTGGAGACCATTGCGTCTACACTGCCCATCTGCGCGGTGCGCGGCGTGGCGTATTCCACGTTCACCATCATCCGAATCATAGAAAATGAAGAAGCGGAGATCATTCAGTATGATAACCCGTTCGTGGTTCTGCTGCGCAACGGCAAAAACTGGGAATACCCGCGCGAAGCCGTCGAGATCGGCGGCAAAACGATCTATAAGACCCGCATCCCGATTCAGAAGGATGACACGTTCATTGCGTTCAGCGACGGCGCCATTCATGCCGGCATCGGCATGTCGCTGAATTTCGGCTGGGAGCGCAAGGACATTATCGACTATATGGAGATGATGTACGACGAAAGCTTCACGGCAAAAACGCTCAATGCGCTGCTGCTCGATGAGTGCAACAAGCTCTACGGCGGCCAGCCGGGCGACGATACCACCGCGGTCTGCGTCAAAGTGCGCGAGCGCTGCTGCGTGAACCTGATGATCGGACCGCCGTCTAAACCCGAAGATCTCTCGAAAATGCACGAGGCGTTCTTCTCGGCACCCGGCAAGCGGATTGTCTGCGGCGGTACCACGTCTACGCTTGCGGCGGAATACCTCAAAAAGCCCATCATCGCACAGCTCGATTACCTCGATTCCGATATTCCGCCCACGGCGAAGGTCGAAGGACTCGACCTTGTCACCGAAGGCGTCATCACCATGAGCAAGGTCGTCGAGTACGCGAAGGATTACCTTGAGGAAAACCGCAAGTACAGCCAGTGGGGCTATAAGCGCGACGGCGCGTCCATGATCGCCCGCATGCTGTTTGAAGAAGCGACCGATATCAATTTCTTTGTCGGTCGTGCGGTAAACCCGGCGCACCAGAACCCAAATCTGCCCATTAACTTCAACATTAAGATGCAGTTGGTCGAAAATCTCTGCACCTCACTCGAGAAGATGGGCAAAAAAGTTAAGGTATCCTACTTCTAAACGCAGAATAGCTTCTGTGTATAGAGTGTCTCGGCACTCTAAGGAAGATTTGAAAAATATAGAAAAGGAAATCTCTGTCCAAAGCAAGAAAGGTTTGATGTGAAGAATGAGAAAGTTTGATACGAAAATCCAGTATTTGAAGTATAAGGTCCTGCGCGAGGTCGCACGTTACGGTTTTGAGGATAACCTCGACGCCGCATACTATGAGATTCCGAAGCTGATCGTCAAAGAAAAACCGACGATGCGCTGCTGCATCTACAAAGAGCGCGCCATCGTTGAAGAGCGCATCAAGCTCGCTATGGGCGGCGACAAGAAAAACCCGAACGTCATCGAAGTCATCGAGATTGCCTGCGACGAATGCCCTGTCAGCGGCCACGTCGTCACAGAGTCCTGCCGCGGTTGTCTTGCACACCGCTGCGAGGACGTATGCCGCCGCGGCGCCATCACGTTTGATGAGCAGCAGAAGGCACACATCGATAAGTCGAAATGCGTAGAGTGCGGCCAGTGCGCAAAGGTATGCCCGTACAGCGCCATCATCAACCAGAAGCGTCCGTGCGAAAAGGCCTGCAAGATTAAGGCCATCAGCATGAGCAGCGAAGAGCATCGCGCAGCGCATATCGATAACGAAAAGTGCATCTCCTGCGGTGCATGCGTTTACCAGTGCCCGTTCGGCGCAATCGTCGATAAGTCCTTCATTCTCGATGCTGTCAACCTTATCAAGGGCAGCCACGAAAATCAGGACTACAAGGTTTACGCGGTCGTAGCACCGTCTATCTCCAGCCAGTTCAGCTATGCAAAGCTCGGTCAGGTTATCACCGGCATCCAGCGCCTCGGCTTCTATCATGTCATCGAGGCGGCGCTCGGCGCAGATATGGTTGCGTATAAGGAAGCGGCAGAGCTTGCGGAAAAGGGCTTCCTCACAAGCTCCTGCTGCCCGGCATTCGTTTCCTACATCAAGAAGAACTTCCCGACCATGGTTGATAAAATCTCGCACAACCTGTCTCCGGCAGCTGAGATCGGCCGCTACATCAAGGAGACCACTCCGGGCGCAAAGGTCGTTTTCATCGGGCCGTGCACCGCGAAGAAAATGGAGTTCAAGGAAGGCGAGCCGGCAAGCCGGTACATTGACTGCACGCTGACGTTTGAGGAGCTGCAGGCACTGTTTGACAGCCGCAACATCGACCTCACCACGCTCGAAGAAGGCGTGCTCGACAACGCCTCCTACTACGGCCGTATCTTTGCGCGCAGCGGCGGTCTGTCCGACGCGGTTGTGGAAGCGCTCAAGGAGCAGAACAACGAAGACTTCAAGCTCAACGCCATCGCATGCGACGGCATCGAAGCCTGCAAGGCGGCTCTGTTGCGTGCCTCCAAGAATGTTCTGCCGAACAACTTCATTGAGGGTATGGCGTGCACCGGCGGCTGCATCGGCGGCGCAGGCTGTCTGACCCACGGCGAAAAGAACAAGGCAGATGTCGACAAGTACGGCAAGCAGGCGATGGAGAAGACAATCCTCGACGCCATCTCCGTGACCGATGTCGGACCGGAAGCCGAATAATTAACCGAAATGAGATCCGGTCTGCTGTGCTTGCAGGCCGGATTTTGTTCTGTTCCGAAAAAAGGCGTAAACTGTACGTGGTGCTAAACTTTTAACAAAACATTTTGCAAAGACGCGCCGTTTTCCGTGCAGATGCAGATTTTTTCGGTTTGCCGTGAGTTTTCATTGTACTTTTTAAAAAATTGCGGTATAATAATACAAATCGGCTTAAAGCGCTGCTTTTGGCCGTGTGTGGTAAAAAAATAAGGCGTATGAGGAAACACCTCACTCCCGGAGAAAGGAATGCTTTCGTTTCAGAAAGCGGTGGCTGAATTATGGCACAGAATCTCTCTAACGATCATATTAACCTGACCATGCTGACGGATTTCTATGAGATCACTATGGCAAACGGCTATTTTACCAACGGTTTTAAGGATACCATCGGCTACTTTGATATGTTTTTCCGCAAAGTGCCGGACGGCGGCGGATTTGCCATTATGGCAGGCGTGGAGCAGCTCGTCAATTACTTGAGCGAGCTTTCTTTCACGCAGGAGGATATCGATTACCTGCGCTCCAAGCACATTTTTCGCGAAGAGTTCCTCGATTATCTGAAGAACTTCAAGTTTACCTGCGATGTTTGGGCTGTGCCGGAGGGCACGCCGATCTTCCCGGGTGAGCCGATCGTCACCGTGCGCGGCCCGGTCATTCAGGCACAGTTTGTGGAGACCATGGTTTTGCTGTCCATCAACCACCAGAGCCTCATCGCAACGAAGACAAACCGCATCGTGCGCGCTGCGGACGGCAGATCGGTTATGGAGTTCGGCTCCCGCCGTGCACAGGGCTTTGACGGCGCCATTTATGGCGCGCGTGCCGCATATATCGGCGGCTGCGTCGGCACCGCCTGCACCATCAGCGACCGCCGTTTCGGCGTTCCGGCGCTCGGCACCATGGCGCACAGCTGGGTGCAGCTTTTTGACAGCGAATACGAAGCATTTAAGGCGTATGCCGAAGAATATCCGCACAACTGCACGCTGCTCGTCGATACATACAACGTATTGAAATCCGGTGTGCCGAACGCCATCCGCGTCTTTAACGAAGTACTCGTGCCGCAGGGCTTCCGCCCGGCCGGCATCCGCATCGACAGCGGCGACATCACGTATCTTTCCAGAAAAGCGAGAAAGATGCTCGACGACGCCGGCTTTGAAGACTGCAAGATCTGCGCATCCAATTCCCTAGATGAGTACATTATCCGCGATATGCTCATGCAGGGCGCAAAGGTTGATTCCTTCGGCGTAGGCGAGCGTCTCATCACGTCTTCCAGCGAGCCGGTGTTCGGCGGCGTTTATAAGCTGGCGGCCGTTGAAAAACCGGACGGCACCATCGTTCCGAAGATCAAGATCAGCGAAAACGTAGCAAAAATCACCACACCGTGCTTCAAAGAGGTTTGGCGTATTTTTGACCGCGAGACCGACAAGGCCATTGCGGATGTCATCACGCTGAACGACGAGATCATCGACGACGAGAAGCCGTATACGATCTTCGACCCGAACCACACGTGGAAGCGCAAGACCGTGGAGAATTTCCGCGCCGTGCGCCTGCGCACCCAGCTGTTTAAAAACGGCGAGTGCCTGTATCAGCCGCGTGCCTTAAGCGCCATCCGCGCGCATTGCCTCGCGCAGGTCGATACGCTGTGGGAAGAAGTAACGCGATTTGAAAACCCGCACAGCTACTATGTGGACCTTTCCCAGAAGCTGTGGGACGAGAAGAATCGCTTGCTTTCCGAAAACCAGTATTAAAATCCAATCATTTCACAAATTTTGCGAGTAAGCCGGACAGCTGCGGGTGTACGCCGAAAGGCCGCATCTGAGGAAAGTCCGAGCTCCACAGGGCGAGAATAACGGCTAACGGCCGCCGGGGGCGACCCCAGGGAAAGTGCAACAGAGATATACCGCCTGCATTGCAGGTAAGGGTGGAAAGGTGCGGTAAGAGCGCACCGGCGCGCAGGAGACTGCGCGGCCATGTAAACCCTATTCGGAGCAACATCGTGGAGAAACATATACGTCGGCCCGGCGGTTTCGAGGAGATGGCTTGAGCTGCACGGCAACGTGCAGACGAGAAAGATGGTTGTCCAAGACAGAACTCGGCTTATAGGTTTAGTCGCAATCTTGAATAAAAGGGGACAGAGAGTGCAAGCTTTCTGTCCTTTTTGTTTATTGCATATAAAAATGCCTCCCCGTTTTGGCTAAAACGATATTGACAAAATTCGCGTTTTTATGTTATTCTTTTTGTAACAAAAGCGGTTTCCCGTAAACGCGCATATACTTTTAACATCGGGAGAACGGTTGCGGTCGTTCTCTTTTTGCGTATTCGCGCGCTTTACTGAGCTACCGTGCTGATTTAAAAGGAGGCGGACGATATGAAACGCAAATGTGTGGTCGTTTTGGCAATCTTGGTGCTGATGCAGGTGCTATGCGGCGTTCAAAGCGCGCCGAAAGCACAAACAGCAAGGGAGAAAAAGCCGACGATCTTAGTGGAAAGCAAAAATTTCTTCAAGAATAATCCAATCACGGAGATTTACGAATACCTCTACGGCGAGTGCCCGGTGGAGTTTGTCGCGCTACCGAGCAATGGAGCCGAGCGCGAAGCAAAGATAGAAGAAATTCGTGCCGAGCTCGAAGCCGGAGGCGGGCCCGACGCGTTTATTTTGGCGACGCACGCCCCGAACTCGACTTATACGTCCGCACTTTTCCCGGATGTGGAGCAGAGTATGGCAGACGGCGCATTTCTGCCGCTTGATGCCTACATCAAAAGCAGCCTCTATCTTGACCCGAGCGCACAGGTGCAGCCGGTGTTTAATGCCGGCAAGGTAAACGGTGAGCAGGTCGTGCTGCCGCTTTTGTACCGCGTGAACACCTATCTGCTCGATAAAGCGCAGATGCAGGACCCGAACGCGCAGTATACGTCTTTTGACGCGCTGAAAACCTGCAAGGACGATACTGTTTTGAGTGTTTTGCAGGCACATCAGGCGAGCTGGTACGGCGCACAGTTTACGGATGTCGAAACCGCATCGGAATTTTCCGTGCCCACTGCCGAAAATGAAGTTGCAGACGCCGAAATTTCACTTACCGGCGGCGCATGGTACGAAGATGGCTTTACCTATTACGCACAGAACAAAAACGACACCTACGCGCTGACCGTCCCAAACGATGCGGGCGGTGTGACGGCGTTCGTCACGGCCTATGCGGCGGTGAATCCGAATACGAAGTGTGCCGAGGAAGTCTTTAAATACCTCGAACTCTTTTACAGCGACGCCGTGCAGAGCGACAACGGCCTGCGCGATAAAGAAACGGAAATCACCTACGGCGCGCTCGCAAGAAGCAATATGTTTGCGCTGCTGAGTGCAGATGTCAGCACCATAACGGGCGAATACGCCTACGAAAACGCAGAGCTGCGCAATGAGATTAACAGCCGTATCAACGCGGTGCACTTTTACGGCGAAAAGGACCGCAAATTGCTCAAACACGCGCCTTTGGGCTGATTTTTCGGAGAATTTCAGGAAAATAGAATTTTCCTCTTGCAAAACCGAAAGAACTGTGGTAGGATAGTCAAAACAAATTTAAAAGAAAGGGGTATGACAATGTTCCGCTTTGTCCGCGTTATGATGAATATGCAGTCCGCAAATGCCATGGGTAACGGTACTTGCTGCGGACCTACATTGTCATACGCTTTTTGAGAGTTAGAAAGAACCTAACCGCATAAATCGCAATGAACAGTGCAGGCTGAATGAACGGTCTGCGCTGTTTTATTTTCAGGAAAAATCAGGAGGAAACACAATGGAACACAAGGGGACTGTCACACTCGAAACGCCAAGACTCATTTTGCGCCGCTTAACGCTTGCGGACGCAGAGCCAATGTACCGCAATTGGGCGTCCGACCCTGGGGTCACAAAGTTCCTCACATGGCCCACGCACAGCAGCGTAGAGGTAACAAAGCAAATCCTCGCGCTGTGGGCATCGCACTATGAGGAGCTCAACTATTACCAGTGGGGCATTGTTGTAAAGGATGAAAACGCGCTTATCGGCACCATCGCTGCGGTAAAAACGGATGATGAGATCAAAGCGGCAGAGATCGGCTACTGTATCGGCCAAAACTGGTGGCACAAGGGCTATACGAGCGAAGCACTCGGTGCCGTGATTAATTTCCTGTTTGACGAGGTCGGCCTCAACCGCATTGCGGCGCGCCATGATGTGAACAACTCGCATTCCGGCGGCGTGATGAAAAAGTGCGGCATGCAGTTTGAGGGCATCATGCGCGAGGGTGCAAAGAACAATGGGGGGCTGTGCGACATCGCAAATTATGCGATTTTGAAGAAAGATCGCGCATAAATCGCGTTTTCGGGGAGAAAATTCAAAATTTTCCTTGCTAAACCGATAGCGTTTGTAGTATGATAATAAAAGTGATTATTTGCGGAGAAATGCCGCATGCCAAAGCGTAGGTTTTGCGTGTGCAGTTTAAGTGCCGCACGGAAAGGAATGTGGTCATCATGAAAAGAACAGAAATCGCGGCCCTCTACGGATCGCCGGAGACCTTTGGCGATACGCAGGTCACGGTCTGTGGCTGGGCGAGATCGATCCGCGACTCCAAAGCGCTCGGATTTATCGATCTGAATGACGGCAGCTGCTTTAAGGGCGTACAGATCGTCTTTACGGCGGAAAAACTCGAAAATTACAAGGAGATCGCTTCCCAGAATGTCGGCGCTGCGCTGCGTGTCACCGGTACGCTGCTGCTCACGCCGGAAGCGAAGCAGCCTTTTGAAATTCAGGCGGAAGAGATTACCGTTGAGGGTGCGTCCTCGCCGGAATACCCGCTTCAGAAGAAGCGCCACACGGTGGAATACCTGCGTACGGTCGCGCACCTGCGCCCGAGAACGAACCTCTTCAACGCGGCGTTCCGCGTGCGTTCCGCTGCGGCGTTCGCCATCCATAAGTTCTTCAACGAGAACGGCTTCACCTACGTGCATACGCCGATCGTCACGGGCAGTGACTGCGAGGGCGCGGGCGAGATGTTCCAGCTGACAACGCTCGACCTCGACAATGTCCCGAAAAACGAGGACGGTACGGTCGATTACAGCAAGGATTTCTTCGGCAAGCAGACGTCCCTCACCGTTTCCGGCCAGCTTGAGGCGGAGTGCATGGCCATGGCGTTCGGTAAGGTCTATACGTTCGGCCCCACGTTCCGCGCAGAGCGCTCCTACACGCAGCGTCACGCGGCAGAGTTCTGGATGGTCGAGCCGGAGATCGCGTTTGCCGATCTCAACGACGACATGGATCTCATGGAGGCCATGATCAAGTACATCATCAAAGATGTCATGGTACGCTGCCCGCAGGACATCGACTTCTTCAACCAGTTTGTCGATAAGAGCCTCAAAGAGCGTCTGGAGCACGTGGCCAACTCCGATTTTGTCCGCATCTCCTATACGGATGCCGTAAAGCTCCTCGAGAAGAACAACGACAACTTTGAATATAAGGTCTCCTGGGGCTGCGACCTCCAGACCGAGCACGAGCGCTACCTCACCGAAAAAGAGTTCGGCAAGCCGGTGTTCGTCACCGATTACCCGAAGGAGATCAAGGCGTTCTACATGCGCCTCAATGACGATGACAAGACCGTTGCGGCGACCGATCTGCTCGTGCCGGGCATCGGCGAGCTGTGCGGCGCAAGCCAGAGAGAAGAGCGCTACGACGTGCTTCTGAACCGCATTCGCGAGCTCGGCCTTAACGAGGAGGATTACT